>Ga0105246_10000725_pt1 | contig 18696 bp, 19 predicted proteins | sample KBSM64metaG_FD_99694 | JGI IMG/M metagenome (GOLD analysis project Ga0105246, IMG submission 99694) | Miscanthus rhizosphere microbial communities from Kellogg Biological Station, Michigan, USA - KBS M6-4 metaG | ecosystem: Host-associated > Plants > Roots > Rhizosphere > Soil | place...
AACGGCGGCGGGTACGGAGAGCCGGAGTACTTCGGCGACGGCGGCGGCTACGCACCGCAGGGCAACCCGGACCCGTACGCGGCCAACAACCCGGGCCACACCCAGGCGTTCACGGTCGGCGAGGACCCGTACAACCAGGGCGGCACCTACCGCGCGGGCTCGGCCCCGGCGGCCCCCGCAGGCCCCCGCCTGCACTGGAAGGACCTGCTGAGGGGCATCCTCTTCTCCCCCACCCAGACCTTCCTCCAGATGCGGGACTACACGATGTGGGGCCCGGCTCTCATCGTGACGTTCCTCTACGGCCTCCTCGCGGTCTTCGGCTTCGACGGGGCACGCTCGGACGCGATCAACGCCACCCTGGCGAACGCGGTCCCCATCGTCCTCACCACAGCCGTGGCGATGGTCCTCTCGTCCCTCATCCTGGGCGTGGTCACCCACACCCTGGCCCGCCAGCTCGGCGGCGACGGCGCCTGGCAGCCCACGGTCGGCCTCTCCATGCTGATCATGTCCCTGACCGACGCGCCCCGCCTGGTCTTCGCCATGTTCTTCGGCGGCGACGCGACCTTCGTCCAGGCCCTGGGCTGGGCGACCTGGGTGGCCGCAGGCGCCCTCCTGACGCTCATGGTCAGCCGCTCCCACGACCTCCCCTGGCCGAAGGCCCTGGGCGCCTCGGCGATCCAGCTGATCGCCCTGCTGTCGATCGTGAAGCTGGGCACGTTCTGACCGGACCTGGCACGGCACACCTGGTACGACGACACAAAGGGCTCCCGGCGCACTGCCGGGAGCCCTTTCGGTACGTGGCTGTCAGGTGGCTACTGGACGTCCACGAAGTCGCCGGCCGCGTTGACCGCCGGGGTCGTCGCCGTGCCCGCGAAGCTGTAGCGGAAGTAGCCGTCGGTGGAGGCGGTGACGGTCGACCTGAGGTCGCCCGTCGAGTTGGTGCTGATCGTCTTCACCGTGGTGTAGGTGGTGCTGCCCTTCTTGCGGAACTGCAGCTTCACCGGCTGGTTCGCGTAGCCGTGGTACAGGTTGTCCTCCCAGTTGGCCCGGGAGAGCTTGCCGGTGACCGTGATGGTCTTCCCCTTCTTCACCGGCTCCGGCGAGGCGTTGACCGTCATCTTCGAGGCGCGCTGCACCTTGAACGTGGTGGCCGCGTCCCGGTGGATGTAGTCGTAGTCGTTGGCGGAGACCAGCGTGCGGAGGTTCCAGGTGGCCGCCGCGTTGTTGTCGACGAAGCCGGTCGCCGCCTGCGGGTCGAAGGTCAGCGTGCCCGTGCAGGTCGACGTGGTGTCGCTCACCTTGACGCACGTGATGTCACCGTCGTCGTACCAGATCTGCGCGAAGTTCGGGTTGGGACCGAAGGCGCTGATGTACGTGGTCTCCTTGATGCCGGAATTGTCCGTCGCGGTCACGGAGACCTTGGCGGACACCACGTTGGTGGTACCGACCACGACCGGCTTGCCGCCGTTGACGACGACCTTGTCGATCGTGATGTCGCCCGAGCCGCCGTCATCCGCCTGGGCGGCGGTGGCACCGACTGCCCCGGCAACCAGCGCGAGACTGGTCCCGAGCAGGGCAAGGCGCGCGGTTGTGCGCATGAACTGTTCCCCCCACTGAATCTTTGATCGGTCAGAGGGAGCGTACGGCCTTGGCCAAGGCTTTACCACAGGTTTGTTTCAACAACTCCACGCTCAGAGTGCTTCCTTGTTCTCCTTGGCCGCACATGGCTGATCGATGCTGATCCAATCCGGTCGGCGCCCGACTGACGTGTTGGGTCACCACCCGACGCCAGTGACCTGGCGGGCCGCGGTGATCACAAAGAGGTGAGCAAAAATCAGGGGCGGATGGTGCATGTCCTCAGCGAGTTGGGCAAAGAACCTAAGGGCCCACAGACGGGTGCAGAGACGTCACGCGGCCTGAGGGTCAGGTCTGCCTGGCCCGCCGCCCCTATGGAGGGTCTCATGTCAGCCACTGCGAAACGCCGCATCATCTCCCTGCTCGCCACAACAGCGCTTGCCACCGGCATCACGTCGGTAGCCGGGGCCCCGACAGCACAAGCGAAATCGCTCACCCTGTGTGGGGAGACAGTTGACGTCACCCACCACAACGAGCTCACCTCGCACAGCAAGCTATGCGACTTGCTCATCGGCGACTCTCAGGACATCGCAGTCGACACCACAGCCTCCGGCGTGGAAGAAGGCTTTGGAGCCGCACAGTTCACGGCTACAAGCACCGACCAGACATTCACCATTCCGCTGACCAGCGTGGGGACTCTGAATAACGGGGAGCATCTCTTGTTCATCCTGAACGACACTGAGACCGCCCCCAATGGGACGCAGATCGCCGTTCTGACCACGTCGCGTGAACTGGAGTGCGATCTCGACGCCAGCGGAACCGGGACCTGCACCTGAACCCTGGCCGTAGCGCCAAGCCCGGCTGACACGGCATCAGCGGAGGCCCGGTACGCGGGCGCAGACCGGTGCTCGACGGGGCAGAGCGCGGCAGAGGTACAGCACGGAAGTACAGCAACCGCCTCGACCGCAGCCGACCGATCGCCGGTTACCTGCCGATCCTCAAGGGTGATCCGCCGATGGCCGAGGTCATCACAAGGATGAGGCCGGACCTCACCTAGCCTTGAATCGGTAGGTCTGGATGCGTGAACACAAAGGTCATGTACGCGACTGCTGCCGCCGTTCCCACCGTCCCGAGCACCAAGCCGATCAAAGGCTGGGCACGGCTGACGCCCTGACGGGAGGCAGCTCGACACTCGATGATTCCCCGGACAACGCCTGTAAGACCGATTGGCAGAGCAAGCGGCCACACAACCATCCAGAAGGGGCAGCAGAACCAGCACACGACGGAAGCAGCGCCGAAACCCACGGCCAGTCTCGCTCTACCGCCTGTCACATCATCAGTACGGGTCACGCGCTGATCAAAGCAGCTCGGGGGGACGGCTCGACAATCACCCCGACCATTGGCTCACCAACCTTGATCTTCAGCGAGCAGTCAGGCAATAAGCGCAGGTCAGAGCGCTTCCTTTGACGGAGTGATCGGCTCGCCCGACTTACGTACCACAGGCAGAACACTCCACGGGAAGTTGATCCAGTCGTCGGTCCGCTTCCACACGTACTCGCACTTCACCAGCGACTGCGACTTCTCGTAGATGACGGCGGACCGGACCTCGGCGACGGTGTCGAGACAGAAGTCGCGTACGAGCTTCAGCGTCTTCCCCGTGTCGGCGACGTCATCGGTGATGAGCACCTTCTTGTCGGAGAAGTCGATGACGTTGGGAACGGGGGCGAGCATGACGGGCATCTCGAGGGTGGTACCCACCCCGGTGTAGAACTCCACATTCACCAGGTGGAGGTTCTTGCAGTCGAGGGCGTAGGCGAGCCCGCCTGCGACGAACACACCCCCGCGCGCGATGCTGAGCACGATGTCCGGCTCGTACCCGTCGTCGGCGATGGCCTGCGCGAGCTCGCGCACGGCGTGCCCGAACGCCTCGTAGGTCAGGTTCTCCCGCACACCGCTCACAGCAGTCACTCCACTCACACCTGGGTCCGGTGGAAGTTGAGGTAGGACCGGGAGGCGGTGGGACCGCGCTGCCCCTGGTACCGGGAGCCGTAGCGCTCGCTCCCGTAGGGGAACTCGGCGGGCGAGCTCAGCCGGAACATGCACAGCTGGCCGATCTTCATACCGGGCCACAGCTTGATGGGCAGGGTGGCGAGGTTGGAGAGCTCGAGCGTCACATGCCCGGAGAAGCCGGGGTCGATGAACCCGGCGGTGGAGTGGGTGACCAGTCCGAGCCGCCCGAGCGAGCTCTTCCCCTCGAGCCGGGAGGCGAGATCGTCGGGGAGCGTGATGACCTCGTACGTACTGGCGAGGACGAACTCTCCGGGATGCAGAATGAACGGCTCGTCACCCTCGGGCTCCACGAGCCGCGTCAGATCGACCTGCTCGACGGCGGGATCGATGTGCGGGTACCGGTGATTCTCGAACACCCGGAAGAACCGGTCCAGCCGCACGTCGACACTCGAAGGCTGCACCATGGATTTGTCGTAGGGATCGATCACCACTCGCCCGGCGTCGATCTCGGCCCGGATGTCCTTGTCTGAGAGAAGCACGTCCTGAGGATACGCAAGGCGCGTGGACCGGCCACAATCGTGCCGTCCACGCGCCCGCTACTGCTGCGTCCCTGCCCTGCTCTGTCCCTAATGCTTCTCAAGGCTGACCGGCACCACACTGCGGAGCCGGGCACACCGTGGACACCGGACGAGCCGGCCGGGGCCGAGCCGCTCGGCCTGCTGCATCGGGAACGAAGCGGTGCTGAACACGTGCCCATCGGCACAACGGACGACGGTGCGCTCCATCAAGTCCAAGAGTCCCTTCCCCAAGAGCCGCGTCTGGCTACTGCTCACCTGACGACAAATGCCACATTACGGGATCAAAGGAACGACTCTCCAGGGGGCTCTCCGACCTCCCCCGGACCCTCACCCACCCCTCCACCGTACGCCCCAACTCCGGCCCCCCGCAGCCTCATCGCCCCCCGAAACGCACGCGGCCCCACGGCTTCAGCGCCGGGGGCCGGGGATGAGGTAAGGTGACGATGCGCTCGGACACCGGCTCTGGTCGGCGTCTTACGCGGGTGTAGTTTAATGGTAGAACATCAGCTTCCCAAGCTGAGAGCGCGAGTTCGATTCTCGTCACCCGCTCCAGAATGAAACCCCAGGTCATCGGCCTGGGGTTTGCTTGTTGTCCAGACCATTTTGAGGGCTTCGTGCCCTCCGCGTGCCCTAAGTTGCGCGGATGTGCCCACGGAAGAGGTTCCGGAGGGCACTCCCGCATACGTGCCAACCACCGAGCACCGGCTCCCTGTTCAGAGGCGCTCGGCATCGCCTGTCCGACGGGCCGTGTGACGGGCGGGGCATGGACGGTCCGTGCCGTGTGGGACGGGGCGACCTGCGGCAAGTGTGGGTGGCGCGCTGCCCGGTCCGGGAGCTCCACCTTTCCCGGTGGTTTGAAGCCTGCCTCGAACGCCGTACGGGGGAGATGAGTGCCCGTTTCGGGCTGATTGTCAGGACGATGGGCCCCACCCCACTACCGAAGGGAACCTCATGCGCCTGCGCACCACGCTGCTGTCCCTCGCGAGTACTGTCGCCCTGGTCTTCTCTTTCTCCACCTCCGCGCACGCGGAGGCCATGGGCGACTTCAGCTACCAATACAGAGACGGCAACGGACACAGGGCGAGGGGCTTCATCACCGACCCTCCCCTGAACGAATGTCACGCGATCCCCCAAAGCGCGGACACGGGGGAAGGTGTGGACGATCCGCAGAATGACACCGATGCCTATGCCGATCTGTACGAGGATCTCGGCTGCTCGGGCGCCAAGGTCGTCACCCTCGCCCCCAAAAGCAGGCCGCAGACCGGAGACGCGTTCCAGTCCGTGAGGTTCAGGCCCGCCCGGTCGAGTGGGTAGCTGCTGAGGCGGGCGCGGCTCGGGGCCCCGCAACTTGCGGCCCCCGCCGACTGTGGGGGCCGTCTGAGCTCCCAGCCTGACCTGGCCGGCACGACAGCGGCACCGCCTCGACGAATACGCTCCAACGAATTGTCTGAGCGGCGCCCAGGTGGTCCTCGGTCCCGCAAGACGTAAGGACGGCAACCCGTGCGGATTCGCTTCGGCTCAGCTGCGGGTGCCGGACTGCCCCGAGCGGTTGGGTCTCACGAGGGGCTCCCGGCGCGGACCGTCAGGTAGGTCCACTGGCTCCATACGCCACCGGTTTGTGCGCCCGTGGTCGGCGGCGTGTAGTGAGCGCGGATGCGGTAGCGGTCGTTGCTCACGAACAGCTTCAAAGCCCGGCCGTAGCCGTACCAGCCGTCGGAATACAGGGGCACGCAACTCTGCGAAGTGACCTGGTGCCAGGCCCCCGAGTAGTAGTGCTCGAGGTACACCGACGTGCAGCCGCCGGACTGATGGGGGGTGACCTGGACATTGAACCCCATGTTGACTTCGGACTTGTAGAAGACCTGGTAGGTGGTGGCTCCGATGCGGGTGGTCCCCGTTGGCCACTGCATCTGCGTCCGGACCGTCGGCGCGACGATCGCACTGGTGGTCACCGTGCGCGGCTCGTAGCGGTAGTCACCGGCGAAGGCCGCGCTGAAGACGGTGTTGCGGGTGATCTTGTAGTACGCGACGAGGTTGCCCTGCGCGTCGACCTTGCCGGTCTTGAGCTGCGTCCGCGACTTGCCCGCAGGTTGGTCGTACAGCGTCACGAGACGGGAGTTGTACGTCGTCCCCAGATGCGCCGTGACCTTGACCGTTGCGCCGGAGTGGTACGACTTCGCGTCGGTCGCCGCACTCAGGCTCGGAGTGGCTCGGGACACCTGCACCTTCGCCGACGCCGCGACCGGGAGGTAGGACGTGCCACCGTCGTAGGTGAAGGCGTATGTGTTCGCGCCGCCGGCCTGCGGGGTGTCGTGGAAGGCGAAGCTGCCGTCGGCGGCGACGGGCACCGTGCCCACCGAGTAGCCGGAGGGGTGCGCCAAGTCGGTCTTGACGACGTGGACCGCGCCGGTCGTCACATGTGCATGCGGCCAGGTGAGTTGCCCGGTGGCGGTCAACGGTGCGGCACGGTCGGCGGCGGAGGGAGCAGCCAGCGCCATGGTGGGCGCGTACTTCGCGACGGGGATGTCGAAGGTCTGGCTTGCCGGGGCGTAGTGGCCGCTTCCGGAGTAGTCGACGCGGAAGCTCAGCGGGCCGGTGAGGGGAGCGGTGCCGGCGACGTAGTAGGAGCCGAAGAAGTCGACCGGTACGTGTGCCGGGGTGGTTGTCGGGTCCGAGATGAGCACGCCGTCCGGATCCGCATCGTCGTAGCGCGTGATCCGTACCGTGCCCGGAATCATCGTTTCTCCGGCACTGAGGCTGAGAGGCGAATCGAAGCCCGTCCGGAACGAATAGGCCTCGCCGGGGGCCAGCGGCGTGGTGGTGGAGCTTCCGTGGAGACGGACCCACGCGGTTTCCGGGTTCCGAGCTGTCCGGAGCGTCGGTGTTCCCCCGGCGGCGTCCACGCCCACGGCGTAGAGCCGGCTTCCGTCCGGTGCCCAGGCAAGGCCGTGTGCGGCCAGGCGTACCGGCGTCTCGAACCCGTACTCGTTGTAGAAGCCCTCGCCCGTTTCCGGAAATGCCTCGAACGCGTAGTCGTTGCAGCCGCAGCCGGCCAGGGTGCCGTCCGCGGCCACGGCGACGGCTTTGGCGGCCACAGGCATGGCAAATCGCCCGTCCACCGCCAGATCCGAGGTGCGGTACCGATTGTCGCTCGCGCCCTTCCAGGACGAGACCGCCAAGTGCTGCCCGCCCGCCGTGACCGCGAAGTCGCTCAGGTCGGGGACGGGCAGGGCCTTCGCGGCCTGCCGGGTCAGCGCATCGCCCTCGGCCCGGTACGTGACGAAGGCGGAGGTGTCGCCCGTCTGCGCGGCGGCCGCGAGTACGCCGGAGGGCGTCGGGGTCGTCGCCAGCATGGGCGGTGCTGCCCAACTGCCGGAATCCTGCCGCAAAGTGACCGTACCGGCCCCGTCGACGGATCCGATGCCGCCGGCGCCCGCCGTGCCGTACCCGAACCAGAGAGTGCCCCCGGCGACGGCCAGCGAGTCCGGATGGGTGGCCGCGCCCGTGCCGTAACGAGCAAACTCCGTCAGGTTGTCCGTGCGGATCGACGCGATCGCGTCCTGGTCCGGCAGAGCCGCGTACAGTGCGGATCCGTCGTCGGAGAGGGCAAGACCGGTGACCCCCGGCTCGCCACTGATCATCGTCGGGTTTCCGCCGTCGAGGTCGGTGACGAGAATGCCGTCGGTGCCGGAGCCGCCGCTGATGAACAGGTGTCCGTGCGGAGCATCGACCACCATGTGCGCGAAGTGCGCAATCGGCAGTGGTACATCCGACGCCGCGTACGAGTCGACCGCAGCGGGACCGATGGCAATCGTCAGTCCCAGGAACAGCGCTGCGGCGGTTGGCGGCGAGAAACGCGCCAGCTTCATGAAAGGCCCCCCACATAACCTTCACGATCAAGGGGCGCAACCTAGCATGGGAAGATCGGGCGCCGCCCGGGTGGGATGGAGATCACCGAGTCCCGACCGCACGTGAATTCGAGGCGGCGCGGGGTCTGGGACCGAGCCGGGACGGTTGCCGGGCTGCTCTCAGCGAGCGCCGTCTCTACAAGGCGCCTCGGCTCAGACCTTCTCCGCACTCACGCGTGGATGCTCGGCAGTGAGCAGCCCGATGTCTTCTACATCGGAAGTCAGGATCGTCACCCGGCCGGGATGCTGGAGGGCGGTGGCGCACAGCATGGCGTCAATGGCGTACTTGTGGCCGTGCAGCCCTGCTGCGCGCAGCAAAACGGCAGCGGATTGCGCGACGGCCTGGGTCACCGGATCCACACTCAGGCGGGACAGGGTCCACTTCAGTGCGGCGTCATTGATCTTCGGGTGGATCACCTCGACCAGCACGGCGGCTGAGGTGATCACAGGCAGGTCGGCGTCGCGAGCCGCGGTCAGCCACTCGTGGATTTCCCGATCACGCTGTACGGCCTTCGCCAGGCCCTCACTGTCCAGGACCAGGGCACCGCTCACGCGGCCGCCCCGGCATTCGAAGCACCGCCGGTCAACCGGGCACGCTTGGCTGCCACGGCCTCGGGGTCGGCCGGGCCGTGCACCTTGTCGAAGTCCGCGATCAGCTCGTCCAGGTTGTCCCGCTCGATCTGCCGCTGGGCCGCCTTCTCCAGGTATGCCGAGACACCCCGCTTGCCGACCCGCTCACGGATCGCCTGCAGAGTTCCAGCTGTCAGGGTGACGGAGATACCGCTGGTGGGGCCGTCGCCGGGCGGGAAGTCAAAGTCGTCATCAGCCACACTCCGATTATGCCATTGAAAATGGCATAGAGGGCGGCAAGTGCACCATGAGGCCCTGACCGGACAACGGAGGAATCCGGTGCCGGGGGCTCGTGGGGTGCTATGCAGCCACAACGCCCCTTCAACAGCTGATCTCCGCACCGGCGGACCGTGCGCAGTCGTCCCCTCAGTGACGCAAGCCTCCCCCGTTCCTGGATTCCGTGCCCTCCGCGTGCCCGTACGGACGGAAAACCACGGTCAACAGCGGTGCGATCTGATCCTCACGACCATCCCGAAGACCAGATGTCTGCACTGGTCAGAGCCATATAGCCCACCCAAGCGCCGTCGCTTCCCAAGCTGAGAGCGCGAGTTCGATTCTCGTCACCCGCTCTTTTTGAAGCCCCAGGTCAGCGGCCTGGGGCTTGTTTTGTCGAGGACTGATGCTGCGCTTGCGGGCACGTCTGGACCCCCAAGATCGGGCACGCAGAGACACGTGCGCCTTGAGCCCCCAGCCCGCGCGAGCCGTGCACAAGCACCCTTGTGGGAGCGGGCACTTGACCGCCAAGGATCCTCCGTCAGAGCGGGAGGTCGTCGGGGAGTACCCGGAACGCCTTGTGGCGGCCCAAGGGGCGAACGGCCCGGAAGTCCCGTCGGTCCAGGGTGAGAATCGCGTCCGTGTCGTAGTCGGCGGCAAGCGCCACGTTCACCGCGTCGGCGAGGTCGAGGTCCAGCGCGCGGTAACGGACACGGACGGACTGGGCTGCGCCCAGGTGGCCCTCCGTGACCTCCGGCATGACGACACGCCCCCGGCTCATCCAGCGCCGCAGATCGTCGACCGCGCTGAGGGCAGCCTCCCTGCCGAGCTCACGCGTCGCCACGTGGTCCAGTTCGGCCAGTAGGAGCGGAGACATGACCAGCAGGCCCGCCGCCATGATCGCCTCGTTCGCCGCCTGGTGTTCCGGATGAGCCGAGTCCAGGGCCGCCAGAAGGCCGGACGTATCGGCGATGACAATGATCACGCGGCGGATCCGGAACCCGAGCCGGCCTCACGCCGGACGGCCTCGGCGACCGCGTCGCGGACCTCCGGCTTGGACAGCGTGTGCCCCGACCCCTCGAAGGTGCGCGAGAACAGCGGCTCGTCCCACACCCGGTTCGCCATGGCCGCGAGGTGGATGCCCTGGCGGATGATCTCGGCCTCGCTTATCCCCCGGCGCTTGGCGGCCTCCTTGATGATCGCCAGGTCCTCGGGGTCGGCGTAGACGTTGGTGCGCTTCATGGACATGTACCAATGGTAGTCCATGTACTAGATTGATGTATTCGAGCCTTTCGGTAACGTCTCATTGCCCGGGGCCACCGAGCTGCCCTTACAGCGGCTCTGCCTGTCGGGCGGGCCCTGATCGCTGAATCCGTTCTTGATCAGACCGTTCGCGTGGAAGCCTGGTGAGGGTCGCGCATCGTCTTCAGCTTCACCGGCGCGGATGCAGCGTAGAAACCCCAGGTCAGTGGCCTGGGCTTCGTTGTTGTCCGATCCAAGTCCGTGCACTGATCACGCTCTGCCTCAGACGCCGCTCGTACGCGAGGCAGCCCCCGTGTCTCCATTCAGGGGGTCGGTCCGGCGCCGCAGATCGATGGTTCGCAATGTGGCAGGGTCAGGAGTCCCGAGCAGACGCCGACGTCCGTCACCGAGGCCGCGGCGCTCGTCACGGGAGTTTCGGGTGGTCGATGTCGGGGAGCCAGTCACGCTGCGGTGTGTAGTCCAGCCAGCGCCGAGTACGGCCGGCTTCGGTGAAGCCTCGTAGCAAGGTGTCGAGTCCGGGGTGGCGGGAGGATTCGCGCCAGGCCAGCGACCACGCGTACAGCGGTGTCGGGTCGGCGAGGGGGATGCAGCGCAGGCCCGCATGGTCCGGCAGCGGCGCGTCGGCGGGGAAAAGGGTGAAGGCGTCGGGCTCGGTACGGATGTGCCGCACAAGATGGTCCAGGCCCAGATTGGGACCGTCGTGCCGGCGCGGTATCCGGAATTCGTCGGCGAAGCGGCGCAGGAAGTCGAGGCGGGTCAGTTCCGCCGGACACAACAGCACGCTGTCGCGCAGGTCCGCAGGGCGCAGTACGTCGGCGACGGCCAGTGGGTGGGACGGGCCGACGACTGCGTCGACGGGTTCCAGCCGTACCAGCCGCTGGGTGAGGCTCGCGTCCCGGCCGTCAGGGAGCGGGTGCACCCGGCCGAAGCCGAGATCGGTGTCGCCGCGCAGCAACGCCTCCGCCACCGACGGCCAGTCCCGTCCCGGGCTCGGCTCCCACCGCACCGGGCCGAGTGCCTGTACCGCGTCGGCGACCGTGCGCATCGGCGCGTACAGATGTCCCCAGGTGTCGATCCGTACGACCGGTCCGGCATCCGTCACCGCCGCGATCGCGCGATCGCCCGCAGCGAGCGCCTCGAGTGCGGCCGGCAGGAACCGCTCCCCCGCCTCGCTCAGCCGGACCCCACCCTGGCGCCCGAACAGCTGCACGGACAGCAGCTTCTCCAGCCGCGCTATGCGCTTGGACAGTGCCTGCTGGCTGGTGTTCAGCTCTTCGGCGGCCCTCCCGAAGTGCAGGGTCCGGGCCGTCGCGACAAAAGCGCGGACCAGCGCGAGATCGAGGTCCATGCCATTGACCTTATGCGACAACCGGGCGTTGTCGGCCAGGCGGATTCGTTGTTGGCCGAGTCCCCGCTCCGCCCGGTCGGATGGTCCCCGAAGACACCGCCATCGAGGGGAAGATCACGATGAAAGCCTTCATACCGACCGGAGATCCCTCCGAGCCGGTCGTGCTCGCCGATGTGGCGGAGCCGACGCCTCGCCCCGACGAAGTGCTGGTGAAGGTCGAAGCCTTCTCCGTCAACCGGGGCGAGACGTTCAAGCTGGAGAAGCCCGCCTCCGGCGACCGGCCGGGCAAGGACATCGCGGGGCTGGTGGTGCAGTCGGCCGCCGACGGCAGCGGACCGTCCGGGGTCACCCGGGTCGTCGGTCACCCCATGGGAGGCGGCTGGGCGGAGTACGTGGCCGTGCCGACCGACGCGCTCGCCGAGCTGCCGGACAGCGTCTCCGCGGTCCAGGGCGCGGCGCTGCCGCTCGCCGGGCTCACCGCGCTGCGGCTGCTGCGCGCCGCCGGACCCGTGCTGGGACGGCGGATCCTGCTGACCGGTGCTTCCGGGGGTGTGGGCCACTTCGTCACCGAGCTCGCGACCGCCGCCGGGGCCCAGGTCACCGCCGTGACCAGGAACGCCGAGCGCGGCGCGCGGCTCGCGGAACTCGGCGCCACCGACGTCGTGCACCACGTCACCGATGCGCAGGGCCCTTACGACATCGTGCTGGAGTCGACCGGCGGGCCGGCACTCTCCCTCGCGCTCGCGCGGCTCGCCAGGCGCGGCACGGTGATCTGGTTCGGGCAGGCCAGCCGCATGCCGGCGACGCTCGACTTCTTCGACTTCTTCACCGGGCCCGAATCGGCTTCCATCCGCCATTTCCACTACCTCGACGCGGACCGCCGCCTCGACGAAGATCTGGCGACGCTCGTCCGGCTGACCGCCGAAGGCCGACTGCACCCCGAGATCGGCCGCGTCACCGACTGGGCCGACACCACGACCGTCCTCGCCGCCCTGCGCGACCGCCGGATCCGCGGCAAGGCCGTCCTCACCCTGTCCTGAACCTCACCACCCTGTCCTGAACTTCACCGCAACGACCGGCGGCAAGACCGGCCGAAGGAGCAGAATCATGATCACCAGCGACCCCAGGGCCATCGTCATCCGCTATGTCGAGGCCGTCCGCGACGGCGACGGCGATGTCATCCACGACAGCTTCCACGCGGACGCGACCTGGCACTATCCGGGCGACCTGCCCGTCTCCAAGGTGTGGCACGGACGCGACGCGATCATCAACGAGTTCCTCGGCGGAATGGGACCTGCCTTCGTCCCCGGCACCCTGGAAATCGAGCTGGTCAGCACCATCGCCGAGGGCGACCGCGTGGTGGCCGAGTGGACCGCCAGGGCCACGACCGTACGCGGCGACACCTACGACAACCGTTGCCTCGGCATCTACACGGTCCGCGACGGCAGGATCGCCTCGGTCATCGAATACGCCGACACTCGGCACGTGGCCGCAACCCTCTTCCCGGACGAGGACGCTCACCGTCCCGCCGGCACCGAGTGACTCCCCGAGGGCGCGGGCCTCGTCGATCATTACGCTCCGGCAGGTCCCTCCATGGCCTGCCGGTACGGAACTGTGCTCCTGCGACGGCGCCCCTCGACCCGCGAAGAGGGGCTTCCCGCGACTGCGGGTCACCGTGGTGATCAGTTGTCGCGTGCCGGATTCATGGCGAATCTTCGGATTCGCCGAGTTCTCGGAGTCACACGGAGCGCTCCTGTGAGCCGAGCGGTCGCGATCCGAGTTCAGCGGGACAACCAGGTCAGCACCGTTGTCACCAGGAACACGGCAACCGCCGCGAGCCAGACCGCGAGGGGTGTCGCTCTTGAGGGCCTGGCCGGCACCGGCTCCTCTCCCTCCTGGGACAACAGGGCATCCGCGAACGCCTGCGCGGTTGGCGGTCGGTTCTCGGGTTCCACGGACAGCGCGGCACGAAGAAGAGTGTCGATGCCGTTCGGAACCCCCAGCTCTCTGGGAAGCGTCGGCGACGAGGGCGGCGGTGCCTGCGCCGTCGCAAGGTGGGTTGTGCGACCGGCCGAACCGAACGGCTTGCTCCCGGTCAACAGCTCGTAGGCGACGACCCCGAGGGCGTATACGTCGGCCCGGCCGTCGAACCCGCCGGTCTGGAGGGCCTGTTCGGGCGCCATGTACGCGGGAGTGCCCGTGGTCACGGTCAGCCCCGACGCGTCGGCCAGCTGCTTCGCGCTGCCGAGATCCGCGACGAGGACGGCAGTGGGCGTACGGCCGACGTCGAGCAGCAGGTTCGACGGCTTGATGTCACGGTGGACGACGCCTGCGTCATGGAGCACCTGGACGGCGTATGCGGCCTCGGCCGCCAGATGGAGTGCCTCCGCGGGCCGGCAGTGCCCGACCTTCTCGGCCAGCGTGCCGCCTCGGACGTGGTCCATGACGAAGTAGGGTCGGTCGTCCTGGACGCCGACGTCGTGAACGCGCACGACACGGGGGCTGGAGATCCTTCGGAGCAGCCTGGCCTCCGCCAGGAACCGTTGTCGCACATCGGCGTTCGACGCCCAGTTGTCGGCCAGCACCTTGACCGCGACATCCGTGTCGAGTTCAGGATCGTATGCTCTCCAGACGGTCGCGAACGAACCGGCTCCCAGTCTGTCCTCAAGGAGGTAACGACCTAGCTTCCGCATGCGGCGACATTTTGCCTGAGGCGATGGGGCCGGGAACCGCGGGGCGGTCAGGTGGAGTCCAAGTCCACGGTCGTACGTGAACGGGGGAGCAGCAGGATGATCGACGAGGGTGAGCTGACACGGCTCGTGATGTCCGCCCAGGCAGGTGACGGGGCCTCCCTGGACCGTCTTCTCGTCAGGCTTCGCCCCATGGTCATGCGCCGCTGCTCCAGGTTCCTTCCGCACCACGCCGACGCCGAAGAGGCCGCGCAGGACGCTCTGCTGTCCATCAGCACCCATCTGCACGAGTACAGCGGGCGAGGCTCGTTCCTCGGGTGGGTGACGGTGATCGCCTCGAACGCCGCCAGGTCCACCTATCGCTCGATGCGCCGACGCGCGGAGGACAGCCATGCGGTCCTTCCCGAGGGTGCCGACCCTCGGACGACGAGCGTCATCGCGGGGACCCGCCTGGACCTGATGGACTCGCTGGCCGCGCTCGAGGAGCGGCATCCTGCCCTGGTGGAATCCTTCGTGCTGCGCGATCTGGGAGACCTGACCTATGTTCAGGTCGCTGAGATCACCGACGCTCCCCTGGGCACGGTCAAGGACCGTATCCATCAGGCGCGTCGCTTCATGCGGGACCGCCTCGGCGGTGCCTGCTGAGGCATCCCGGCTCTCCGATGTCGACCCGCGTCGACCCGCATCAGCCGAGCGAGAGCCGGGAGGGGCTGCCGTGCGCACCCGGACGATCGCCGTCATCCTGACGGCAGCCATCGGACTCGGCCTGTTGACGGGCCGGTTCGTCCTGCCCGTTCGCTCCACTCCGGCCGGCCCGTCGCCGACGCCGGGCGCCGCGGCGGCCTCGCCGGGTGCCCGCTCTTCGGCACCGAAGCCCGCCGACGGTCCCGTGACGGGCGGGAACATGCTGACAGCGGCCGAGTTCAGGACGGTCGGGTTCTCCAAGCCCATCTACGTGGTGGACCGGACAGGGGACGGCAGGTACGCCAACGCGGCCTGTGCCGGGGAGAAGACCCTCGGCGAGACCTTGGGAGGGCCTGGCGCGCACTTCCGCGGGTTTGTGACGGCCAAGGACACGGACCACAGCGACCCCACGCTGGCGGTGGACGTCAACGATCAGGCCGCGCGCGAAGTCGTCGCCGACGCCGGAAGCCCGACACTGGCCCAGAACTTCGCCGAGCGGCTGCTGTTGGAGGAAGTGCCGTGCCAGACGGAACCGGCCACCCACTGGGTCTACGGGCCGACGCACACGATCGAGGTCGCGGCGGACATCACCGCGAGTTGGATGGGAATGTACGACGGTGATCTGAACAGCACGGGGACCGCGCCACGGGGCAAGGAGCCGTGCGGCGGCATCGCCGTACTCCAGAACGGCTCTCACTACGGGGTCCTGGAGGTCGACACCTGCCTGGGCACGGCTGCGATGACGCGGATCGTCCGTGCGGCCGTGACGCGGCTCTGAGACCGTCCGAGCCCACCCGCTGGAGTGAGGTGGATCACATCAGTCGGCGCTGGTTTCCATCCAACATCTCGCGGACCCGCGGCATCTCCCTGGTGTACGACGCGACCCGCGTCGCCACCAGACAGGAGATGAGATGTTCGACCACCAAGCAGTCGGCAAGAGGTTCTCGCGTCGCGGTCGTACCGCGGGAGCGGCTGCCTGTGCCGGCGCTGCCCTGATCGCGATCGCCATCGGTACTCATCCCGCTGCCGCCGGCACGGAGACCAGTACTGCGAACCGGTCGGCGACCGCGCTCACCGCCACCGCTGCCGAGCCCGGCCTCGGCTCCGGCAACCTGATGCAGAGTGAGGACTTCTTCCAGCAGGGCCTGGCCCCGGTCGGCGCGACCGTGGGCCTGAGCGGGAAGCGAGCTCTCTCGGCGTGCTCCGGAGAGGAGACGATGCGCACACTGACCAAGGGGAGGGCCGTCGCCTATGCGGACGTGGCCTGGGCCTTCGACACCAAGGGCACCTCGCTGACCGAGTCCGTCGCCGACGGTTCCACCGGCACGTCGGCGGCCTCGTACGAGAAGCAGCTCAACAAGCTGGTGCGCGGCTGCCAGGATGAGCCGGCGGGTCACTGGTACTACGGCAAGGCGCATGCCCTCACCGTCAAGGCCGGCGAGGGCAGTTGGTACGCGGCCTACAGTGGCAACGGCAAGGTCGCCGGCGGTGTCGCGGTGATCCGAAGCGGTCACAGGGTCGGCGTGGTCGAACTCTCCGGTCAGCCCAGCGACGACTCCGGCTACATGGAAGGCATCGCCGCCGCTGCCATCAACCGGCTGGCCGACTGATCTCCCTGCGCCGCGGCGCGGGTCCTGTGTTGTCCCGTCGTCCGTGCCAGGCCGAGGAATGGTCGGCGTAGGCGCGATGACGGGACATCTCACGTGACCCGCCTTTGACCTTTTCGAAGGTCCACAGGTGGACACCGTCGTCGATGCGCGGCCCCTCACCGATCGCGGGTCCGCTCCGCAGGATGCAGTTGTTGTCGACGCCTCGCCCGCCGCACTGGGACGTACCGCCGTGGGGGCGGCCTGGGCGGCCGGGATGGTGCTTGCGAGAACGGCGGCGGCAGCGAGCGCCACCGCGGCCTTGCCCGCGCGGGGACGGGGCCGGAGGGTGCGCGGGTGCAGGGGTCGGGGGCAAGTGCTGGTCGGGTCGGGCGCTCGGGCGCTTGCTACGGGTTCAGGACGACCTTTCCGGCGACGCTGCCCGACTCGGCCAGCCGCAGGGCGTCGGCGGCGCGGGTGAGCGGCAGTTGCGCGGCGATCTGGGCTGTGACCTCGCCGCGCTGAAGGGCGGCGAAGACCTGGGTGAGGTCGGTGCGGAGGCGGGCGCGGAAGCGGTTCTTGGCCAGGGCCCGGCCGGCCCAGACATTGAAGAAGTACGCCCGGCGGCGGTTGGGCAGGGTGTTCCACAGCCACACCCGGCCGAGCAGCTTGAGTACGGGCCACTGCTTGGAGCCCTCGTCGTCCCGGGTCGAGGCGCTGCCGTACGAGACGAGCGTGCCGCCGGGGGCGAGGAGGCGCCAGGAGTCGACGATGCCGCGGCCGCCGACGTGGTCGAAGACGGCGTCCACCCCATGGGGGGCGAGTTCGCGGATCCGTGCGGCGACGTCGTCGGTGCGGTAGTCGACGGGGACGACTCCCCGTTCCCGCAGGCCGTCGTGGTGGCGCGCGGACGCCGTGCCGATCACCTGCGCGCCCGCGGCCTGGGCGAGCTGGACCAGGACCGAACCGACACCACCGTTCGCGCCGTGCACCACGACGGTGTGTCCGGCGCGGACGCGGGCCTTGCGGTGCAGCATCTGCCAGGCGGTGATGCCGTTGACGACAAGGGTCTCCGCCTCCGCCGCGCCGATGCCGTCGGGCACCGGCACCACGTCCGCCGCGTCGACGAGCACGTGGCTGGCCCAGCCACCGACCTTGAGCAGCGCGGCCACCCGAGTGCCGGCCAGGCGCGGCTCGACGCCCTCGCCGGTCGCCAGCACCGTACCGACGAGGTCGTAGCCGGGCACGAACGGGAACGGCGGCTGGTCGTAGTAGCGGCCGCGCCGCATCTGCTGCTCGGCGAAGGAGACGCCGGTCGCCTCCATCCGGATCAGGACCTGGCCCGGGCCCGCGGCGGGGACGGCTCCGTGCCGGATCTGGAGTCCTTCGGGCTCGACCTTGCCCGGCAGGACGACCTCGACGAGTCCTTCGGCGTTCATGACCACGACCTCCGCAGAGTCGGTGAGTTACTTGGCTTCATGTTCGTTAGAAGTTATAACTCCACGGGTTCGGAAGTGTCAATAACTTCGGTGATAACCTCTAACCATGGTGAACACGGAAGCGAAGACCCCGCGCGAGCGCTACCGCGCCCAGGTGCGTACGGAGATCAAGCAACGCGCGTGGGAACAGATCGCCACGGCGGGTGCGTCCGCGCTCTCCCTCAACGCGATCGCCAAGCAGATGGGCGTGAGCGGGCCCGCGCTGTACCGGTACTTCGGCGGCCGCGACGAGCTGATCACCGAGCTCATCAGGGACGCGTACCGAAGCCTCGCCGACACCTTCCGCACGGCCTCACAGGCCGGTGCCGATGTGACCGCGCTGGCGCACGCCCTGCGGGGATGGGCCCTGGAGGACCCCCAGCGTTACTTCCTCGTCTACGGCACGCCCATCCCCGGCTACCGAGCGCCCGACGACACCACCGCGATCTCGTCCGAGATCATGGCGACCCTGTTGGACGCCTGTGCCGCGCTGCCCTTGGACGGACCGGCGACACCGTTCGACGCGCACCTCGAAGGCCACCGGGACTGGGCGGACGCCCATCCGGCCCCGCCCGCGGCCCTCCACCGGGCCCTGACCTTCTGGACCCGGCTGCACGGCGTCCTGTCCCTGGAACTCGCCGGCCACTTCACCGGTATGGGAATCGACCCCGCCCAGCTCTTCGCCGCCGAGCTGGACGACCTGGCGGGCGCACCGGCGAACTGACCACGTCAC
>Ga0105246_10000726_pt1 | contig 18694 bp, 17 predicted proteins | sample KBSM64metaG_FD_99694 | JGI IMG/M metagenome (GOLD analysis project Ga0105246, IMG submission 99694) | Miscanthus rhizosphere microbial communities from Kellogg Biological Station, Michigan, USA - KBS M6-4 metaG | ecosystem: Host-associated > Plants > Roots > Rhizosphere > Soil | place...
ACGGGATCGCGCTTCAGGGCTGGAATCGCCGATGCAGGTGCCGGCTTCGACCGATCCCAGGCGGGGGATCGCGCCCGCGGCTTCGAGCAAGGCTTCCGCGAGACTGGTCTTTCCAGCGCCGGCGGGGCCGACCAGCGCGATGACTCTCGCGCCGCTGCCGATGGCATCCATGTTCCTCTCCTCGTTTCGTCTCCCGTCAGGGGTTTCCAGCGATCCCGAGCGTACAGGATCGGACGAAGCGGGCGAGAAGGCAACAGGGGTTTTATGCATTGGGCGGTCGGCGGCGACGGCCCATCGCAGGGCGCTCTCTGTCAGGCGTTTCCGCCGACAAGCCGCAACTTGCCCCGCGGCGAACGGATGCGGGGCCTAGACGCGATTTGACGCAGGTGACCGACCAGGGCCGGTACCCGCCCGGCGCCGACCGCTTTCGAGAACAGGAAGCCCTGGCCAAAATCGCAGCCCAGGCCGACTAGCCGCTGGGCCTGTGCGTCGGACTCGATCCCCTCGGCAACCACCCCGATGGCCAGGCTCTTGCCCAGGTTAATCACCGCGCGCACGATTGCTTCGTCACCCGGGTCGACTTCCATGTCGCGCACGAAGCTCCTGTCGATCTTGATGGTGTTGACTGGGAACGTTTTCAGATGCCGCAGTGAGGCATAGCCGGTGCCGAAATCATCGAGCGCGATCTTAACGCCTTGGGAACTGAGTAGCGCCAGTGCGCGATGGACGTATTCGGCTCCGCGGCCGAGGAACACCGTCTCGGTGACCTCGATCTGGAAGCAGCGCGTGGGGATTTGCGCGCGGGTGAGTCGACCGAGCACGCGCTCGGCGAAGTTGTCGCGGCTGAACTCGGCGGCCGAGGCGTTGACCGCGACGTGCTTGAAAGCGACGTCTCGGTCTAGCCAGCCGCGCATGTCGGCAATGACCCGGTCGATCATTCGGTCGCTGAGAGCGGCGGCCACACTGAGGTCTTCGAAGGCCGCTTCCAGCGCGTCGGGCTGGCCGATCCGTCCGCGCGGGGTGCGCCAGCGCAGCAAAGCCTCGAAGCCGTCGACCGTGCCGTTCTGGAGATCGAGTTTGGGCTGGTAGTAGGGCAGGATCCGATCGTCGTCGATCGCGTTGCGGGCGAGCTGGACCATAGCCAGGCGCCGCTGCATGTCGTTGCGCAAACTGGCATCGTACATCGTCACCGTGGCCCGACCCGCCGCCTTGGCGGCGTAAAGGGCGACATCGGCATTCTTGAGCACTTCGCGTGAGGTGGTGCCGTGCACCGGGAACATGCTCGCACCGGAACTGACGCGGCAATCGAGCACCCGTCCGCCGTCCACGAACGGGGCGCGCATCCGTTCCTGAATCGAGCGCGCGAGGCGAACGAGGTCGTCGCCGTCGCTCACGTTGGGCACGACGATGGCGAACTCGTCACCGCCGAGCCGGGCGACGGTGTCACGCGCGCGGACGATCGAACGCAGCCGATCGGCGAACATCTTGAGCAGCGAGTCGCCTACGTCATGGCCGAGCGAATCGTTGATCTGCTTGAAGTGATCGAGGTCGAGCAGCAGGACGCCGACCGCTTTGCCTTGCGCATCTGCCTGGCTGATCGCCTGATCGAGCTGCTCCTGGAACAGCGCACGGTTGGCGAGGCGTGTCAGCGGATCGTGGCTGGCGCTCCAGCGAATCCGCTCTTCGGCGGTCTTCTCGTCGGTGACGTCGCGCACGGTCATGATGATCCGCCGGGCGTTGCCGCTGGACTTGTGGGTGCGCCAGGCGTTTAGGATCACCCACCGCTGGCGCTGGTCAGTCGGACGAATGATGCGGAACGACTGCTCGAAGCGCTCGATCTCGCCTGTCCGAAGGTATTCGGCCACCTTGATGAAGCGATCGCGATCGCCCGGATGAATGCATCTGCAGGCCGCTTCGGCGAGCGTCAGGGTTTCGTCCGGCACGCCAAAGATTTCACGCAGGCGGTCCGACCACTCGCGCGTGTCGTTCTCTTCGTCGTAATCCCACACGCCGAGCCCGGCCGCCTCGGCGGCAAGGCGGAAGCGCTCCTCACTTTCGCGCAGGGCGTCGTCGACCCGCTTGCGTTCGGTAATGTCGAGGTGCGCGCCGATGCACCGCACCGGATTTCCCTGCGCATCGCGTTCGACCACGCAGTGAGCGGAAAGCCAACGCACTTCCCCCGTGTCTGCCCGGACGACACGGAATTCGAGGTCGAAGCAGTCTTCCGTGCGGAGCAGGCGCATGACGTTATCGTGATGCCGCTGGCGGTCGTCCGGGTGGACGAACTGCAACCAATCCTGGAAGTGGAGCGCAGTGCCGTTTGGGGCCAGTCCGACTTGCTCGAAGAAGCGGTCTGAGCACGAACTGATGCCATTTATGGTGGTTTCGAATTCGGCCAGCCCGGTGGCTTCGTGGACCAGGCGCAGGCGCGCTTCGCTCAGCCGCAGCGCCTCTTCCGCGCACTGGCGCTCGGTGACATCGCGCGAGATGCACAGGCTAGCGCGGGCGCCGTCGGGCATGCGGAACGGCACAGCGTGCGCCTCGACGTGGCGCCGGCGGCCGCGCATGCCGATGATGTCATAGCTCCAGACTACGGTTTCGCCGGCGATCACTCGGCCATGAACCCGGCCGCAAGCGTCGAGGTGTTCAGGCGCGACCGGCACAATGCCGGAGGCGTTCAGGGTCGCCAGATCAGAGGCTTCGAGCAGCTCGAGCCCGCACGGGTTGATGTAGACGAGCTCGGCGTTCGCGTCGAATATCTTCACGCAGTCGGGCATCTCGTCGAGAATCGCCCACAGCCTCGAATCGCTGTCGCGCAGCGCTTCTTCGGCGGCCAGCTTCGCAGTCACGTCTTCGAACGTGGCGACCAGGTAGCCTTCGGCGGTTTCTCCGGTGACGATGGCGTACTTTCGTCCGGCCCGGTCGAAGCTGTTGCGCGCATCGGGCGCGGCGCGGATGTCTGCCCACAAGTCTGTTTCCAGCTTCGCCGCGTCCGTATCCGCCGGCCGGTGGCCCGCGTCGACCGCGAGTTCGACCAGCTCGCGAACGGTCATTCCGGGACGGACCAGGTTAACCGGTTGCCCGATCACCTCGGCGTAGCGGTGGTTCGACAGCACTAGCCGGCCATCGGGGTCGAACATGCAGAGGCCGTGCCCCATGCTTTCGACGGCATGTTCGAGCAGCCGGATGCGCTCGCGCAAGCGCGCGTTTTCCGCAACAAGCGCCGCCATGCCGTCTGCGCGAGCCATCACGTTCCTCCGCCCCGCCTCGCGCTCACCATGGCTCGGAACGCGATGACGCCGGCTAAAGGCGCGCTAGGGGGAAATCCTTACCTAAACGCTTCGCCGTCCGACGGACCGCCCGGTCGCCCAGCATCACTTCACTTGGCGTTCACCCGCGGGCTGGCTATAGGCCCTGCCATGCTTCGATCGATCGCCCGCGCGAATGGCGCCGCCGTCCTTATCCCCGTCGCCGCCGCGCTGCTGTTGTCCGGCTGCGCCACGCTGGGAGGCAAGAAGAAAGGCGACACCGCCTACGTCGCACGCGACGTCGAAACACTTTACACAGAGGCCAAGGAGCGGCTCGACAATGGCGAGTACAAGCTTGCCGCGGCGCTGTTCGACGAGGTCGAGCGTCAGCACCCCTATTCCGAATGGGCGCGGCGGGCGCAGGTCATGGGCGCCTTCTCGAACTACATGGACAAGAACTACGACAAGGCGATCGAGAGCGCGCAGCGGTTCCTGTCGATCCACCCGGGCAACAAGGACGCGCCTTACGCCTACTACCTGATCGCGCTGTGCTATTACGAGCAGATCGCCGATGTCGACCGCGACCAGAAGATCACCCAGCAGGCGCTCGACGCGCTGACCGAAATCCAGCGGCGCTACCCGCAGACCGAATACGCCGCCGACGCGCGGCTCAAGGTCGATCTGGTCAACGATCACCTTGCCGGCAAGGAAATGCAGATCGGCCGCTATTACGAGCGGGCGGGACGCTGGCTCGCGGCACAGATTCGCTTTCAGAACGTGATCGACAAGTACCAGACCACCAGCCACACGCCCGAGGCGCTGTATCGGCTAACGGAAACCAACCTGGCGCTGGGAATCCCCGCCGAGGCGAAGAAATACGCGGCGGTGCTGGGCACGAACTATCCCGGCAGCGAATGGTACCAAAAGGCCTATACGTTGTTCGAGAAGAAGGAGCCGCAGCTGGCGGCGAGCTGATCTGGCGTTGGGCTAAGTGCCGTAGCGCCGCTCGGGAGCCATGCGGCTGACCTCGAGCATCGAAGTCAATTCGGCCGGACGCAGAGCGCTGGCGAACTTAACCCCGACGAACCCGTCATGCGCCCAGCGCACCCAGCCGGAGATGCGCTCGTCTTCACCGAAGTCGAGCGTAAGTTGCTGGTCGATCGTGTAGGCCAGGCTGTTGACGCCGCTTATACGACATCCTTCGCACGACAACTCGATCATCAGCCCGCCTCGTTTGGCGCCGGTCTCCTCACGCAAGTCGATCGGACGGCGGACTGCGAACCTCTTGCTCGAGCGAATGGCCAGGACGGACACGACGTGGACCTCTCCTTGTGGGCAGTTATCCACAGAAGGCCAGATGAGCGTTAAGATTTCCTTGCCGGGACGGCGAAAAGTGTCGCCTATCCGACAGATGGCCTTGTGGAAAACCATGCCGGCAACTCAATTGGCGAAATCGTTGCGGGTGGTGATTGCCCATCCGCAAGCGTTGCCGAGCCGCGAGGCCGCCCGTAATGTCGGGTTACCCGCATGCTGACCCGGCTCGCCATCCGTAACATCGTACTGATCGAGGCGCTCGACCTGGAGTTCCCGGGCGGCCTAGGCGTGCTCACCGGCGAGACCGGAGCGGGCAAGTCGATCCTGCTCGACGCACTCGGCCTGGTGTTGGGCAACCGCGCCGACAGCGGTCTGCTGCGCGCGGGCGAGGAGCGGGCCAGCGTGACCGCGACGTTTGAGTTCGGCGCTTTTCCGTCCCTGGTGCGCGGCGTGCTCGCCGAAGCGGACGTTGAGATCGAGCCGGGCGAGCCGCTCATCCTGCGCCGCACGCTCAAATCCGACGGCGCGAGCAAGGGATTCGTCAACGATCAACCGGTCGGCGCCGCGCTGCTGCGCGAGCTGGCCCCGGCGCTGGTCGAACTGCACGGCCAGCATGACGACCGCGGCCTGGTCAACCCACGTGGGCATCGCGCGCTGCTCGATCGCTACGCCGGGGCGGACGTGGCCGGTGTCGAGGCGGCATGGCGCGAATGGCGCGCGGCCGAGGCGAAGCTCACCGAGGCACGAGGGGCCATTGCGCAGGCCAAGGCCGACCAGGACTTGCTGATCGCCCATCTCGCCGAGCTGGCCGCGCTCGAGCCGCGTGAAGGAGAGGAGGAAACACTCGCGGGCGCACGGGCGGACATGCAGAAAGGCGAGAGGCTCTCGGGCGACCTCGAGGAATTGCGCGCGCTGTGGGACGGTTCGGACTCGGCGCTAGCGACGCTGCGTGGCGCGGCCCGGCGGCTCGACCGCATCGCCGGCGAGCACCAGCTCCTCGCCGAGGCACTTGCGGCGCTCGACCGGGCCGTGATCGAGGCCGGCGAGGCCGAGGACAAGCTGGCCGCCGCCGCCGAGGTGTTGACCCACAATCCCGCCGAGCTCGACCGGATCGAGACCAGGCTGTTCGACTTGCGCGCTCTGGCTCGCAAGCATCGCTGCGAAGTCGACGAGCTGCCGGCGAAGATGCGCGAGATGCGCGCCGAGCTCGATGCCATCGAAGCGGGCGATGCGGAGATTGGGGCGCTGGAGGAAGCCGAACGCGCCGCGCACCAGGTTTATCGCGCGCGAGCCGAAGCGCTCCACGCCAACCGCGCCGCCGCGGCGTTGCGGCTGGACGAGGCCGTTGCTGGTGAACTGGCCCCGCTCAAGCTCGATGCCGCGCGGTTCCGCACCGCCGTCGCCGAACTGCCCGAAGAACGCTGGGGACCACACGGCATGGATAGCGTCGAGTTCCTCATCGCCACCAATCCCGGGGCCGACTTCGCCCCCCTCAACAAGATCGCCAGCGGCGGTGAGCTGTCGCGCTTCATCCTCGCGCTAAAAGTCGCGCTGGCCGAGAAGGGCGGAGCGGCGACCGTGATCTTCGACGAGATCGACCGTGGCGTCGGCGGCGCCGTGGCCAGCGCCATCGGCGAACGCCTGGCGCGTCTGGCGGTCGGTGGCCAGCTCCTCGCCGTCACCCACTCGCCGCAAGTCGCCGCGCGCGGGCGCACGCATTACGTGATCGCCAAGTCCAGCGAGGGCACCGTGACCCGCACTTCGGTCCACCTGCTCGACGAGGCCGGGCGGCAAGAGGAGATCGCGCGGATGCTCTCGGGTGCGGAGATTACCAGCGAGGCGAGGGCGCAGGCGGACCGGCTGCTGGAGGGGGTGTGACGCGCCCCGCGACTCTACGTCGCTTCATACTCTGGGGAATGGTTTTTGCGCTGCTTGCTGCGCAATTGCTGTTCTACCATCTGGCTCCGTGCAACATTTTTGCCGGGTGGTCCACGCCAGCCGCTTTCTATAGCGTAGTCTGGCCGTTTCTTCTCCCAGTGACGATAGCCGTCGGTGTAGCGTCTCACCGACGCTTGGCCCGAGGGAGCTTGGCACTATGGCACTGGGTTTGTTGGTTCCTCATTGCGGCGGCAATTGGCTACGCCTGGATAGACGGATATCTCACAGCCTATCTCTGGTGGGTGCGAAATCCGGGCGCTCCGTGGCCTGAGTTTTGTTGAGGGCTGAAATGGCAAATTCCGGGTCGTCCCCAACAAACCTCACCGAAGCCGAAGCCGCCAATGAGCTCATGCGGCTCGCGAAGGCGATCGCGTATCATAATGAGCTTTACCACGCCAAGGACGCGCCGGAGATTTCCGACGCCGACTACGACGCGCTGGTGCGGCGCAACGCCGAGCTGGAGGCGGCTTTCCCGCACCTGGTGAGGGCCGACAGTCCGTCGCAGCAGGTCGGGCATGAGGTCGGCGCCTCGCCGCTGTCGAAGGTGGCGCACGAGGTTCGCATGATGAGCCTCGACAACGCGTTCAGCGACGAGGAGGTGGCCGAGTTCGTCGCCCGGGTGCGGCGCTTCCTGGCACTGGCCGATGACGCGCCGCTGGCGTTCACCGCCGAAGACAAGATCGACGGCCTCTCCTGCTCACTGCGCTACGAAAACGGCGCGCTGGTGCTGGCGGCGACGCGCGGGGATGGACAGGTGGGAGAGAACGTTACCGCCAACGTCGCGCACATCCCGGATATTCCGCAGCAACTCGATGGATCGGCGCCGGAAGTGTTCGAAGTGCGCGGTGAAGTCTACATGGAGAAACAAGCTTTTACTGCCCTCAATTCACGTTTGATGGAAGAAGCGAAAGCCCGCGCCGAAGCGAAAGGCGAAGCTTTCGATGCGACGTCAGTTCGTCGATTCGCCAATCCGAGAAACGCTGCGGCCGGCTCGCTGCGGCAGAAGGACGCGGCGGTTACCGCCGCGCGCCCGCTGCGCTTCTTCGCCCACGGCTGGGGCGCTGCGAGCGAGGTGCCGGGCAAAGGGCAGTTCGAGGTCATGCAGCGGATCGCCGAGTGGGGCTTCAAAGTGTCACCCGACCTCGTGCGATGCACGTCCCTCGAAGAGCTCGTCCAGCAGTATCGCAAGATCGGCGCGAAGCGCGCCACGCTGCCCTACGACATCGACGGGGTGGTCTACAAAGTTGACAGCCTGGCGCTGCAGCAACGGCTCGGCTTCGTCGCCAAGGCGCCGCGCTGGGCGCTCGCGCGCAAGTTCCCCCCCGAACGTGCCGAGACCGTCCTTCAGAAGATCGACATTCAGGTCGGCCGCACCGGCAAGCTGACCCCTGTCGGGCGGCTCGCCCCGGTGCTCGTCGGCGGGGTGACGGTGGTCAATGTCACACTGCACAACCGCGATGAAATCGCTCGCCTGGGCCTGCGCGAAGGCGACCGCATCGTCATCCAGCGCGCCGGCGACGTGATCCCGCAAGTGGTCGAGAACCTGACCCGGGATGAGGCGCGCGAGCCTTACGTTTATCCGACGCACTGCCCGGTGTGCGGCAGCGAGGCCGTGGCCGAGGAGGGCGAGGTCGATGTCCGCTGCACAGGCGGGCTGATCTGCCGCGCGCAGCAGTTCGAACGGCTGCGCCACTTCGCCAGTCGCGGGGCGCTCGACATCGAGGGGCTGGGCGAGAAGACGATCGTCGAGTTCATGGAGCTCGGCTGGCTGGCGAAGGGGCCGGCGGACATCTTCCGGCTGCGCGAGCACCGTGACGCCCTGATTGGCCGCGAGGGCTGGCAGGACAAGTCTGTGGATAACCTGTTGACATCGATCGAGGCGCGCCGCTCGCCCGACGCCGCGCGGCTGCTGTTCGGGCTCGGTATCCGCCATGTCGGCGCGGTCACCGCGCGCGACCTGCTCAAGCGCTTCCACGCCCTGCCAGCCTTGCGCGACGCCGCCGAGAGAGCCCACGCAGGCGACGCCGAAGCGCTCGCCGAGCTGACCGCCATCGAAGGGGTCGGCCCGGTGGTCGTCGAGGCGCTCGGCGACTTCTTCCACGAAGAGCACAACCGCGCAGTGTGGGACGACCTGCTGAGCGAAGTGACACCGCCCGAATACGTCGTCGAGACCAAAGCCAGCGCGGTCTCCGGCAAGACCGTCGTCTTCACCGGCAAGCTCGAAACCATGAGCCGCGACGAGGCCAAGGCCCAGGCCGAGCGGCTCGGCGCCAAGGCCGCCGGCTCGGTCAGCGCCAAGACCGACCTGATTGTCGCTGGGCCGGGCGCGGGCAGCAAACTCAAGAAGGCCGCCGAACTCGGCATCGAGGTGATCGACGAAGCGGCCTGGGCGGAGATCGTCAAAGCCGCAGGCTAGCTCGGGGGGAAGGGCATGACGCGCGATTTCGAGGACTCGACTTACGCGAAGATCGCCCGGCGCATCCTGCCGCTACTGTTCGCGGGGTATTTCCTCGCCATCCTCGACCGGGTCAATGTCGGCTTCGCCAAGCTGCAGATGGCGGACGAGCTGGGCCTGTCGGACTCGGTCTATGGCTTCGGCGCGGGCGTGTTCTTCATCGGCTATTTCCTGTTCGAGGTGCCGAGCAACCTGATTCTGGCGCGGGTCGGCGCGCGCAGGTGGATCGCGCGGATCATGCTGACCTGGGGCGCGGTTTCGGCGGCCTTCGCGCTACTCGGCGCGCTTCGCTGGGGTGCGCTGGCGACCACGCTCGGGCTGACCGACGCCGAGCTGAGCTTCTATGCGCTGCGTTTTGCGCTCGGGCTGGCCGAGGCGGGGTTCTTCCCAGGGGTGATCCTTTACCTGACGTACTGGTTTCCCGCCCGGCGGAGCGCGCACGTGATCGCGCTGTTCGTCCTGGCGATCCCGCTGGCCAGCGCGGTCGGCGCTCCGCTGTCGGGCCTGATCTTGCAAGGCCTTGACGGGGCCGAGCCAAGGGGTTGGCAATGGCTGTTCCTGCTCGAAGCCCTGCCCGCGATCCTGCTCGGGCTGATCGTGCTGGCGAAGTTGCCCGACGGCCCGAACGAGGCGCCCTGGCTGACGGGCCGCGAACGCAAGCTGGTCGCAACGCGCCTGGCCGAAGACCGCGCCGCGCAGCCGGCGGATTCGCGCCGACATGACTTCGCCTCGATCTTTCGCGACTGGCGCGTATGGGCGCTGGCGCTGGCGGATTTCCTGCGCGCCACGATCAACAACGTGCTCAACTTCTGGATGCCGACGCTCGTGCAGGATCTCGGCATCCCCAAAGGCGCCTATCTCGAGGTCGGGCTGGTCACGGCAATCCCGTGGGGCATTGCCGCCGCAGCAATGGTGGTCATCGCGCGCCATTCCGACCGCACGGGCGAGCGCCGCTGGCATGCCACCCTGTCGTTGCTTGTTTCGGCGATCGGGCTTTTGCTGCTCGCTTGCGCCGGGCACTCTCCTGTCCTGTCGGTCTTCGCGCTGACCCTGGTCGCGCTCGGCGCGATGGCTTGGCTGGCGGTGTTCTGGACGTTGCCGACTGCGTTCCTTTCGGGCGCGGCGGCCGCCGGAGGGATTGCCTGGATCAACGCGCTGTCGCAGCTCGGCGGGTTTGTCGGTCCCGACATGCTGGGCCGCGTCAGGGCGGGCAACGCGGGCGACAACACAATCGCCTTCCTGATCCTCGCTGCTTGCGCGCTGATCGCCGCGGGGCTGACCGTGGTGCTTGCCCGGCCGGCGGTGGAACCGAGTGCCGCTTGACCCTGTTGGTGCCCCGAAAGGAGAATCGACATGGCTGACGACAAATCCAGGGTAGGCGGCCGGGACCGCTCGCGAGTGTCCGGTGGTGAGGATTACGAAGTGCGCCATTTCGCCGAACAAAACGGTATCAGCATCGAGCAGGCCGAGCAGTTGATCGCGCGCCACGGAAATAGCCGCGACGAGCTGGAGCGCGCGGTGCAGCAGATGAAGGGCTGACAGTAAGCTTGCCCCGCAAGCTCAAGGTTTTCCGCACACCAACCGGCTTCCACGACGCGTATGTCGCTGCGCCGAGTCGGAAAGCGGCCCTGGCGGCCTGGGGCGCCGAGTCCGACCTGTTCGCCCACGGCACCGCCGAAGAGGTCACCGACGCTCAGCTCACGGCCGAGCCGCTCGCGCAGCCGGGCAAGGTGATCCGGGTCTCGCGCGGCGACCTCGCGGCGCAGCTCAGGGCGCTAGGGCCGCGCAAGAAGCCGGTAACGAAGAAGCCCGCGCGATCCTCGCCGGAGCAGAAGAGGGTACGCAAGGCGAGCGAACCCAAGCCGCCACCGAAGCGCGAGCGCGTCGATGAGGCGGAGGCGGCGCTAGACGAGGCGCTCAAGGCGCACTCGGCCGAGCGCGCGGCGCTGGAGAAGCAGCGCGACTTGATCGAGCGCAAGCTCGACGCGCTCATGGCGCGGCAAAACAAGGACATCGCCAGGCTGGAGAGCGCGCGCGACAGGGCCAGAGGGGCCTACCGCGCGGCGCTGGAGAAATGGCGCGGCTGAGCCATTCGGCCAAAGCGCCGCGTGGTCGCGTCCGAACGCGGAACAGGCGCGGCTCCCATGCGCTGGTGTGATCGAACCGGAAGGAGACATCCCATGAAGATCAGCGAATGCATGACCCAAGACGTCAGCCTCATCTCGCCCAACGACACGATCGAGCGCGCTGCGCAGATCATGGGATCCGCCGACACCGGCGTGCTGCCCGTATCCGATGGCGACCGCCTCGTCGGCATGATCACCGACCGCGACATCGCCATCCGCGGCGTTGCCGAGGGCTGCAGCCCGAGCGCTCGCGTCGGCGATATCATGAGCCGCGAGGTCAAGTATTGCTTCGACGATGCCGAGGCCGATGAAGTGCTCGGCAACATGGCGGAAATTCAGGTCCGCCGGATGCCGGTGGTGAATCACGACAAACGGCTGGTGGGCATCATCTCGCTGTCCGACCTCGACCATGAGCAACCGGGCCGTGCAGGTGAGGCGTTGCGCGAGATCACCCAACCGAGCGATCGGCATAATCAGTCGCGCTGAGCCCTCCGGCTAATTGCCGGCGAACTTCGCTTGGTGGTCCATGAAGCTCTCGTAAGACGGCCAGGGCACGTGGCCCTTGTCGTGCTGGTAGAACGCGAGCGGGTAGTTGCGATAACCTGCGAGCGCCTTGGGCATCACGGCGCTCGGGGGCACGGACAGGCCGTATAGCTTCCACGCCGGCTCGGCTAAGCTGGTGGCGAGCCACATGCCTTTCGGATCGACCCAGGCGTCGCCCCTGTCGGCCGAGCCGCTCGACACAAAGAGCGGGCGCGGCGCGCGCAGGGCGATCAGCATGTGCGCGTCGACCGGCAAGTCGGCGACGGTCTTGTGGCCGGCGTATTCCATCACTTGCGGCGTGTACCAGTGGAAGGCGTAGCTGCCGGCCATGTTGCTCCAAGCCTCGCCGAAATCGCGCCGCATCAGTTTGGCGCCGCCGGCACCCGAGCTGGAGACCAGCGCGTCGGCAAAGGCATGGTCGAAGGCGGCGGCGACCAGCACCGCCTTGCCGAAGCGCGAGTGCCCGGCGAGCGAGACCCGCTTGCCGTCGATCCGCGGATCTTTCGCCAGCTCCTCGCGCAGCTTGCTCGCGCCCCAGGCCCAGGCGCGCAGCGCGCCCCAATCGTGCCGCTCGCGCGGCCAGCGGACCAGGCCGATCACTCCCTGCTGCATCTGAGCCGCAGTGTCGGCCTGCAGCAGCGTCGGGCGATAGGCGACGTGCGCCCAGCCGCGCTTGAGCACCATCGCTGCCGTGTCGGGCGGCGGCGGACCGGGGAGCCTGAATCCCGGCGGCCAGATGTAGCTGTAGTCGATCAGCGCCGGGACGTTCTTTGCGCGCTTCGGAAAAGTGATCATCGCGTCGATCACCGGGCCCGAGCGGCCGCCGGGGGTGAGAAGCTGGCCGACCCATTGCTCGGTCTGAAACCCTTTGCGCCCCGGCACCACTTCTTTGCGCCACACGACCCTGAGGTCGATGGCAGCCTCGGGAATGCGGCCGACCCAGTTGTCCTCGATCAGGCGGATGAGGTCGGCGCGCCGCCTGGCCCACCCTCCGGGCGTCGCATCGGCGGGCGAGGTGAACAGCGGCGGCGGCACGAGGCTGCCGACCGTCGTTTCGTCGAAGTTGGCCGCGCGAGGGCTCTTCTGATCGCTGTCGCGGCCGGGGATCAGCTCGCCGAACCCGAAGCGTCGGCGCTCCATTTCGTGGACGTCGTCGGCGGTCGGAGCTTGCTGGGCAATCGCGGGAAGCGCTAGGAGCGCCAGCGTAGCCGCGAAGGCCCAGCGTTTCACAACTTCACGACTCCTCCGCCGTTGTCCGCGCTCTTGTACATCGCCTCGATCAGGCGGACGTCCCGCAAGCCCATTTCGCCCGGAGTCCTGTGCGGAGTGTTGGCTTTCGCGGCAAGACTGAAAGCGTCGAGCTGGTTCTGGAACTGCGACAGCGGACTGCCGGCGCCGACCTCGCGATTCGGACCGTTGCCTTCGACGATGATGACATTGCGGTCGTACGTCGTCGCCGGCTTCATGAAGATCGAGGCTTTCGATCCGACGTACCGTTGCGAGGAGATGTACGGGCTCCAGCAGTAGGAGGAGGAGCCGCTTACGCTGACTCCATTGGCCATCCGCAGGCGGTATTCGAGACCGCCTTCTACCTCGCGAAAGCGTGGATCGTCCCTGGGATAAATGTAGTTCGCCGACAATTCGACCGGATCGCCTTCGAGCATCATCAGCGAAGTGTTGAGCCCGTAGATGCCGATGTCGAACATCGAGCCGCCGCCTGCCAGTGCCTTTTCCAGGCGCCACTTGTGCGGCGGATAGTTGGGATCGGCGTTGAAGCCGTGATCAGCCGAAACGAAACGGATGTCGCCGATCTCACCGCTGTCGATCAACTGTTTGGCACGCACGTTGGTCGGCTCGAAATGGACGCGGTAGGCGACGCCGAGCTGGCGCTTGGCCGCCTTCGCCGCGGCGATCATCGCGGCGCACTCGGCGCTGGTCGAAGCCATCGGCTTTTCTGTCAGCACATGCTTGCCTGCCTTGAGCGCGCGGATCGTATATTCGGCGTGAAGCCCGACCGGCAGGATGATGTAAACGCAGTCGATTTCCGCGTCGTTCGCGATGCTGTCGAAGTTCTTGTAGTCGTAGAACCGGCTCACTCCGTAGCGCGCGCCGAGGTCCTTCTGCTTGGCCGGGCTACCCGAGACAAACGCTGTCATCCGCGCGTGCTGCGAATCGATAATCCCAGGGATCGCCTCGCCGACCGCGAAGTTGCCGAGGCCGACGATCGCCCAGCGCAGCTTTTCGCCCGGCGGATCGGGTAGCGCGAAGTTGCCCGCCAGCGGCGTGCCGTGGGCCTGCTGCCCGGATGCGCGCGTAGCGCTTAGTGCGAATGGGGTGAGCGCCCCGGCAGCAAGCAACGAGCGTCGGGTGAAATCGGTGTCCGGCATGGCGAGTCCTCTCCCTGGGTAGCGCTACCATGCACTTTTTCCGTCAAGAGTCATCTCCCGAGCGGCGGAACCCACTTCATCACTCCTCCGGCGAACGGAGTCCACGCCCCGGTCTTCACGCCGGCGGCGGCCAGCGTGTTGCTGGTCCACTGGTTGCAAGTAGTCTCAACGGTGTAGTGGCCGGGCGCGTCGTAGAACACGTCCTGGGCGCCGTAGCCGCGATAACGGACGCGCGGCCGCTTCGGCAGCGAGCGATCGATGGCAACGACGAGCCGCGCGTACTGCTCATGCGTGATCCGCAATGGACGAATGTCGTCGGCCGGGGCGGGGCGAATGTAATGTGCGACATGGAGCACGCCGTCGCCGCCGATGCCGACGATGCGTGCCACGGTCCACGGCCGCAGGTCCCACCAGGTGGGCGTGTAGAGGAACACCTGCTTCTCGCCCCAGCTGATCGCGACGTGGGTGTATTCGGGGCTCGGCGCGGCGATCTCGCTGTCGGGGAAGATCGGCCGCCAGTCACGTTCGGGCGTGACCAGCGGCAGCACCAACGCGGTGTGCACGCCGTTGGTCTCGACCATGATCGTCACGCCGTCTGGAGGTTCTTGCCAGCCGCCGTTGCGTGGGATCGAGCTGCCGATCCAGCCGGCGAGGGCATAGGCGGCGATGAGGGCGAAGAACCCAAGCGCGGTCCAGCCGAGCCAGCCGATCAGGCGACGTAGCGGCGGCGCAGCCACAAGATCGACCAATCGCCGTTGATTTTGTGTCCGGCGAGCGCGAACCCGGCCGCGCGATAGGCGGCGCGGACCACGCGTTCCTGCGTCGTCAGCAGGCCGGCGAGCACCAGATTCCCCCGCGCGGGCACGGCATCGGCGAAGTCGGGCGCAAGTTCGACCAGCGGCCCGGCGAGGATGTTGGCGATGAGCAGATCGTACGGCCCACACTCGCGCAGGAACTGATCGTCCAGTCCCGCCGCGATCGCGACCGCCACATCGCCCGGCCGGGCGCCGATTCGGAAGCCGTTGCGCGCCGCGTTCTCGGCGACCACTGGCGCGCAGACCGGATCGATATCGCTCGCCACCGCGTGCGCGTTTGGCCACAGCCTGAGGGCGGCAAACGCGAGCAGCCCGGTGCCAGTGCCGATATCGGCGACCCGGCGAGCGATCACGCCGCGCCGCCTCATTTCGCTCAGCATCACGAGGCACCCGGCGGTGGTCGCGTGTTGGCCGGTACCGAACGCCTGGCTGGCGGGGATTTCGAAACTGACGACGTGAGCTTCGTCACTGGGCGGATGATCGGGCGTATGGACGTAGAAGCGCCCGGCCCGGATCGGCTCGACGCCGCGTTGGCTCTCGGTCACCCAATCGGCTTCGGGCACGTTCTCAACCGAAAGGTCGGGCGCGTTGCCATCGAACAACCCCGCGACGGAGGCGCGGTCTGCCTTGTTCGGGCGGCGCGGGAGCCAGGCTTCAAGCATCCACTCGTCCGGCCGCTCCTCGGCAATCTCATGGCCCGCGACGACGATCTCCGGATCCCACTCCTCGATCTCGTCGTGCGCCAGCAAGGCGGCCTGGACCACACGTTTGGGTGCATGGGCGACGAGCTTCCAGCTATCGGCCATCGGCTTCCTTCGCGAGCCGCTCGTCCAACTGCTTCGAAAGCCTGGCGGCGTAGGCCTTGCAGCCTTCCGCATCCACGAGGCTGCCCTTCAGCAGCCGATCGCGCATGCCGCTGGCCGAGGGATGCGGCGACAGGAGGATGTCGCACTTGAGCGAGGCGATTCTGGCCAGGCTGGCACGGAAGGCCGCGAGATACTCGGGGTGGTCGCTGAAGCGATAGCCGTCGCTGCTGACCGGGGTCAGGCTGTCTGCGTAGACGATGGTCAGGCAATGGTCGGGCTTGTCACAGGACTCCCACTGCCAACTCAACGCCCCCGGAGTGTGGCCGGGGGTGGCCAGCGCCCGGAATTCGACGGCGCCGAGAATCCGTGCTTCGCCGTCCTTCAGGTCGAGCACGTCGGTGACATGAGCCGGCGGGAAATGCATGTGCTCCATCGCCTGCGGATCTTCCCGGTCGGAGGTTCCGCTGTTCAGAACCGGTGCGGCGCGAGGCGACGATACCAGGTGCGCGCCGGTCAAGCGCTGAAGGCGCGCCATGCCGCCGACATGGTCGTGATGCTCGTGGGTGACGAGCAAGGTGTTCACGTCCGACAGCTTGAAGCCGAGCTTCTTGATGTTCGCGGCCACGACACCCGCCCCGGCGTCAGTGCCGCTGTCGATCAGGGTGTGGCCCTCGGCGCCGACGATCAGGATCGCGCTGATGCCGCATGTGCCGACATAGTAGGTCTGGCCGTGGATCAGGAACGGCGGGCCGGCCTTGTCCCAGTCGTCCCAGTCCTTGCACCGCTGCGTCCACTGAGTCTGCGCGTCGGCGGCGGGTTTCTGAGGGGACGAGGCAGAGGCGGTGATGGAAAGCATCAACGCTGCCGACAACAATCTAACGAACATAGCTGGCCCCATTCGCATCGAGCGTCGCGCCGGTCATGCTCGCCGGGGCGTCAAGCGCGCAGAACACGGCGATCCGGGCAATCTCTTCCGGCGTGGCAACGCGGCCGAGCGGGATGTCGGCGAGGAGTCCCGCGCCGCCGCGCGTAGCAAGGTAATCCTCGGCCATCGACGTCTGGGTGAACCCGGGGGTGATCGCGAAGCTGAGGATGCCCTCGAAGGCATAAGCCCGGGCGATCGTCTTGTGCAGCGCCAGCATTCCGCCTTTCGACGCGGCATAGTGCCAGTGATCGGGCGAATCGCCGCGATGCCCGGCGCGGCTGGCGATGTGCACGATCCGTCCCGTCCGTCCGGTCCCCAGCCAGTGCCGCACCGCGAAGCGCGAGAGCTGCGCGGCGGCGGTGAGATTGATCCGCAGCGTCTCCTCCCACGCGTCGAGCCAGGCAATGTCGGAGGAGTCGATCGGTGCTGCCGCGAACAGACCGGCGTTGTTGATGAGCACGTCGATCTCGCCGCCAGCGCGCTCTAGTGCTTCCTCCCACAGAACTTGCGCCGCCGGAGGATCGGAGAAGTCGGCGGGAATCATCTCGGGATCGTCGCACGGACGCGACGAATGGCCGATCACGTCGGCGCCGCGCGCGCGCAGCGCCTCGGCTGTCGCCTTGCCGATCCCGCGTGACGAGCCGGTGATGAGGATGGTTGGCATTCCCGCGATCTAGCCGGTGTTGCGCCGCATGGCCATTGCGCTAAGGGGATGCCCACACTCGAACGAACGGACCCCGCCGATGGCTTCCCGACCGCTCTCGCCGCATATCACGATCTGGAAGTGGGGGCCGCACATGCTGGTCTCGATCCTCCACCGCGTCACCGGCGACGGGATGGCCTTCGTTGCCTTGCCGGTGCTGCTGTGGTGGCTCGGATCGCTGGCGGCGGGGCCTGAGGCCTACGCCACGTTCAGCGGCCAAGCCTCAACCTGGTACGGCATGGTCGTGCTCGTCGGCATCAGCTGGGCGTTCTTCAACCACATGTGCTCGGGCATCCGCCACTTCGTGATGGATGTCGGCGCGGGTTACGAGATCCAGACCAACAAGGGCTGGTCGGTCGCCACCTCGATCATCGGCATCCTGCTCACCGCCGCCTTCTGGGCCGCGGTGATCTACCTCTAGGAGATTCGCGCATGGGTGACGGCACCGAACTCGGCCGGGTCCGCGGGCTCGGCCCCGCGCACGAGGGCGAAGAAGGCTGGATGCAGCAGCGCTACACCGCGGTCGGCAACCTGCTGCTGGTGGGCTTCCTGGCGATCTCGGTCGTTCTGCTGCCCGACATGAGCTTCGCCACGGTCAGCGGTTGGCTCAAGCATCCGGTGCCGGCTGTGGCGCTGGCGCTGCTGGTGGTCAACGTGTTCTGGCACGCCCGCCTGGGCCTGAGCGAGATGATCGGCGACTACGTGCACGATCCGGCCAACAAGTTCGCCGCGCTGCTGCTGGTCCGCTTCGCGACCATCGGCGGCACCGCTTTCGGGGTGTTCTTCATCCTCAAGGTGGCGCTCGCCGGAGGAACGGCGGCAGGAGCGGCCTGATGGCGACGACGCAACCTGCCTACAAGATCGTCGATCATACCTATGACGTGGTCGTCGTCGGCGCCGGCGGCTCGGGCCTGCGAGCGACGATGGGCAGCGCCGAGGCCGGCCTCAAGACCGCTTGCATCACCAAAGTCTTTCCGACTCGCAGCCACACCGTCGCAGCCCAGGGCGGCATCGCCGCGTCGCTCGGTAACAACACGCCCGATCACTGGCAGTGGCACATGTACGATACCGTCAAGGGCTCCGACTGGCTGGGCGACCAGGACGCGATCGAATACATGGTCCGCGAGGCGCCGCACGCGGTCTACGAGCTCGAGCACGCCGGCGTGCCGTTCAGCCGCAACGACGACGGCACGATTTACCAGCGCCCGTTCGGCGGGCACATGCAGAACATGGGCGCGGGCCCGCCGGTTCAGCGCACCTGTGCCGCGGCCGACCGAACGGGGCACGCGATGCTCCACGCGCTCTACCAGCAGAGCCTGAAGTACGACGCCGACTTCTTCATCGAATACTTCGCGATCGACCTGATCATGCAGGACGGCAAGTGCGTCGGGGTCATCGCGCTGTGCCTCGACGACGGTTCGATCCACCGCTTCC
>Ga0105246_10000730_pt1 | contig 18634 bp, 16 predicted proteins | sample KBSM64metaG_FD_99694 | JGI IMG/M metagenome (GOLD analysis project Ga0105246, IMG submission 99694) | Miscanthus rhizosphere microbial communities from Kellogg Biological Station, Michigan, USA - KBS M6-4 metaG | ecosystem: Host-associated > Plants > Roots > Rhizosphere > Soil | place...
CTGCGCCATTCCTTCGGCCGCGAGGCGGAAGCGGCGCGGATCGAGGCGGCGGTGGCGCGCGCGCTGGCCGACGGCATCAAGGGCGCCGACTTGGGCGGCAGCGCGGGCACCAGCGAAATCGGCGACGCGGTTCTCGCGCGGCTCTAGGCTCGCGCTGTGCGCCGCAGCGGGAACAGCCGCCAGTACGTCAGGCAGCGCCACAGCCATTCGAGCGGTCCGTAACGGAAACGCGCCAGCCACCATGGCGAGAACACCAGCATTAGCGCCCAGCCGAGCAGCACGAACAGCTCCATGCCGGGCCGCATGAAATAGCCGAACAGTCCCAGGCCCCAGCCCTGGAAGATCACCGCCATCACCGCCGAGGCGCCAATATAATTCGTGAACGCCATTCTCCCCGCGGCCGACAGTCGCCGGCCGAGCGCCGTCGGCGCCCACCGCGGAGTCATGGCGACGAGAATCGCGGCAAACCCCAGGATCATCGGCAGGCGGATCACGTGGCTCGGGCCGTAAAACACGAACATGTTGAGCGCCTGCGGGAAGTCCGCCTGCCAGACCCACACCGCGAACGGCAGCGCCATCGCGATCGAGGCTATGATGCCGAGGCTGCCCCAACGGATCATCTTCCGGCGATCCCAGCCGCCGGAGAAGAACCCCATGCGGAACAGCGCCGCGCCGAACAGCATGCACGCGAGCGAATCCATCACCATATAGACCACGCTGGTGAACGGCTCGGGCCAGTAATGCTTGGCCCGGTAGGCGACGATCTGCGGCAGCGATCCCGTGGCCAGCACCTGTCCCTCGGCCCGCGCGTCCGCGACGAATCTGTCCTGCTCCTGGAAGAACTTGATGCGCTCGGGGTTGCTGGCCGGCTCGGCCAGGACGCGGTGCTCGTCGCGCGCCCAGCTTCCGAGGGCGTGCGAGGTAAAATAGCTGTCGGCGCAGTAGAGCAGCATCCCCGCGATCAGCAGCGGCTTCGCCGGCAGGCGAACCAGCAGGACCGCCACCATCCCCAGCAGCGCGTAGTGGAACAGGATGTCGCCTTCGAACAGCACGTAGTAGTGGAACAGCCCGAACAGCCCGAGCCAGAACAGGCGGCGATACTGCAACCAGTACGGCCTCGCGCCTTTGGCCTTCGCGCGGTCCATGAACAGCACTAGCCCGGCACCGAACAGCATCGCGAAGAGCCCGCGCAGCTTGCCGTCGACCAACAGAAAATTAAGCAGCCACAGCAGCTTGTCGGCTAGCGACGGCTCGCCGATCAGCTTGAGCCAGCGGTGCGCGCCGGGTAGCTGCGCGTAGTTGAGGATGTTGGTCGCGAGGATGCCGAGCACGGCCACGCCGCGGACGAAGTCGAGCGTCGAGATGCGTTCTTCGGGCTGGTCGGGCGTTCCCGCCGTGCCGGTCAGCTCCGCATCGAGCGGCGCCGCAATTCCTGTCGATGCCACCGTCGCCATGAGTCGAAGCCCCCTCGACCGACGCGTCCCCCTTTCGGTATGGGCCGGTGCAGAGCAAGGCGAAAGCTTTTCTTGATATTTACCATCTATCCGGCGAGGCCGTGCGCATGAACGAGATGCAGATCGCCGATGCTGTCGAAGCGGTGGGAAAGCCGCTGGAGCTGGCGATCGTGCTGCCCACGCTCAACGAAAAGGCCAACATCGCGCCGATGGTCGCGCGGCTCGAGCAGGCGCTCGGGCCGAGCGGGTGGGAAGCGGTCTTCGTCGACGACAATTCCCGCGACGGTACCGCCGACGTGGTCCGCGAGATCGGCAAGACCGATCCGCGCGTCCGGGTGATCCAGCGCATCGGCCGCCGCGGACTCGCCAGCGCGGCGATCGAGGGGATGTGCGCCACCGCCGCGCCGTTCGTCGCGGTGATGGACGCCGACCACCAGCACGATCCCGCGTTACTCAACGACATGCTTGCGGCGGTGAAGTCGGGCGAATACGACCTAGCCTACGCCAGCCGCTTCGCCGCGGGCGCCAGCGCCGAAGGGCTGACCAGCAAGGGCCGCGAGAAGGGCTCGCGCGTGGCCAACGCGCTGGCCCGCAGACTTACCGGAAGCGAGCTCAGCGACGCGATGAGCGGGTTCTTCCTGCTCCGTTCCGACCAACTGCGCGGCCAGGCCGATCGCCTGTCCGGCATCGGTTTCAAGATCATGCTCGACATCCTCGCCACCGCCGAGCCGCCCTTGAGAGTGAAGGAATTCCCGTTGAAATTCGCCCAACGCGCCTCCGGCGAAAGCAAGCTCGACCACGGCGTGGTGCTCGATTTCCTTGCCGGCCTCTACGAGCGCTGGCTGGGTCGGATCATCCCGACGCGCTTCGCGCTGTTCGGCACCGTCGGCGCTCTCGGCGTGGTGGTGCACATGGCCGTGCTGACCCCGCTCTACAAGTTGGCGCACGTGCCGTTCACGCTCGCCCAGGCGGTCGCGGCGGTGGTGGCAATGACGTTCAATTTCTGGCTCAACAATCTGCTGACTTACCGCGACCAGAAGCTTGCCGGGCCGCAGGCGCTGCTCTTCGGCTGGGCCAAGTTCTGCGCCGCCTGCGCGATCGGGGCTTTCGCCAACGTCGCGGTGGCGGCGATGCTCAACGATAACGGCGTCCACTGGTACGCTGCCGCGATCATCGGCGTGACGGTCGCCTCGGTGTGGAATTACGCGCTGTCGAGCAAGTTCGTCTGGGGCCGCTTCAAATAGCGCGCAGCGGTTGCGCGCCACCTGGCGCTTGATAAGAATGTGACATCGTCGATGTCGAAAGTTTCCTGCCGATGCGCCTGCCCAAATGCCTGATGCCGCTTGCGGTGGCGCTACCTGCTGCCGCATGGGCCCAAGGCATGAGCAACGATCCCTACATCTGGCTGGAGGAGAAGGATTCGCCCCGGTCGATGGCGTGGGTGGAGGCGCATAACGCCAAGACCGTCGCCACCCTTGAGGCTGATGCGCGCTACAAGCCGTTCTACGACGCGGCGCTGAAGGTCGCCACGGCGGAGGATCGCATCCCGACGCCGGCCTTCCGCCATGGCGGGATCTTCAACTTCTGGCAGGACGGCGAGCATCTGCGCGGCCTGTGGCGGCGCACCACGCTGCCCGATTACCGCACCGACAAGCCGCGCTGGAAGACGGTGCTCGATGTCGACGCGCTCGGCAAGTCCGAGGGCAAAAGCTGGGTATGGAAGGGCGCGAATTGCCTCTCGCCCGAGGAACGGCTGTGCATGGTCTCGCTGTCGAACGGCGGCGAGGACGCGGTCGAGGCGCGGGAATTCGATCTGGCCGCAAACGGCTTCGTCAAGGACGGCTTCTTCTTGCCCCGCAGCCAGCTCTCGTTCGACTGGGAGGACGCCGATCACCTGCTCGTCTCGACCGACTGGACCGGCCACGACCTGACCGCGTCCGGCTATCCGTACATCGTCAAGCGAGTAACGCGCGGCCAACCGCTGGCGGCTGCCGACGAAATCTTCACTGGCTACAAGACAGACGTGGGGGTGTTCCCGAGCGTCTTACGCGACGGCAACGGCAACACCTTGACGCTGCTGGTACGGGCGAAGGACTTCTTCCATTCGGAGACGTTCGTCCTCAACGGCCAGACCGCGGACAAGCTGTTGATACCCGAAAAGGCCTCGGTCTCGGCGCTGGTCGCGGGCCGGGCGATCGTCTCGCTCGACGAGGACTGGAGCGTCGGCGGCACCACCTTCAGGGCCGGCTCGGTCGTGGCGCTCAACCTCGCGGCCTTGAAGCAGGATCCCGGCAAGCTCGCGCCGACGCTGGTCTGGGCGCCGGGCCCGCGCGACGCGCTCGAGAGCGTCTCCACCACCAGGGACCGGCTGCTGCTGTCGACTCTGCACAACGTCAGCGGGCGCATCCTGTCGTTCGCCCCGCTTCCCGATGGCAATTGGGGGGCGACGCCCGTCGGCCTGCCCGACAACCTCGCGCTCGGGGTTGCCGCGGCCGACGACAAGTCGAATGAAGCGTTCCTCGTCGCCGAGGGCTTCCTCACCCCGAGCACACTGTATTTCGCCGACGCGACCACGGCGGAGGCACCCGAAGCGGTGAAGCGCCTGCCGGCGAAGTTCGATGCCTCCCACGATGTGGTTGAGCAGTTCGAGGCGACTTCCAGCGATGGCACCAGGGTTCCGTACTATGTCGTCCATCGCAAGGACCTGAAGCTCGACGGCTCGACGCCGACGCTGATGACTGCTTATGGCGGGTTTCAGGTCAGCAACACGCCGGGTTACTCGGGCACGATCGGCAAGCTTTGGCTCGAGCGCGGCGGCGCTTATGTGCTCGCCAACATCCGCGGCGGCGGCGAGTTCGGACCGGCGTGGCACGAGGCTGGCCTCGGCGCCAGGCGGCAGATCGTCTTCGATGATTTCTTTGCGGTGGCGAAAGACCTGGAGGCACGCAGGATCACCTCCCCGCGCCGGCTAGGCATCTACGGGGGGTCCAACGGCGGGCTGCTGATGGGCGTGGCGATGATCCAGCACCCGGAGCTGTTCAACGCGATCACGATCCAGGTGCCGCTGCTCGACATGATCCGTATCGCGAAGATCGCCCGCGGCGCCAGCTGGCAGGGCGAATACGGCGACGTGAACGTCGACCCGGCGATCCGCGCGTTCTGGGAGAAAACCTCGCCCTACCAGAACCTGAAGCGTGGCGGGAAATATCCCGAGCCGTACATCTTCACCACTACCAAGGACGACCGCACCGGCCCGCAACACGCCCGCAAGTTTGCCGCGCGGATGGAGGAATACGGCCTGCCGTTCCTGTATTACGAGAACACCGAGGGTGGCCACGGATCGGGCGCCGACGCCAAGCAGTCGGCGGTGATGACGGCGCAGATGATGGTGTATTTCAGCCGCAAGCTGATGGACTGAGGAGGGCCCAATGCTGTTTCACCTGTCGATCGACGCGCGCGATCCGCAGCACGTAGCCGGTGTCATCGCCGAGTTGTTCGGTAGCGGTCGTGCGGCGCCTTTCCCACCCGTGGCCAAGGGCAGCTGGGTGGCGCTGGCGCTCGACGATCGCAACACCACGGTCGAGGTCTATCCCCGCGGCACTGCGCTCTATCCGGGGGAGGGTGACGCCGACGGCTTCGGCCTGCCCGATCTCGCGCGCGGCACCGATTTCGGCGTGGCGACCCATTTCGCGATGGCGACTCCGTTGACCCAGGAACAGGTGCTGGCGATCGCCGAGCGCGAAGGCTGGCCGGCGAAATACCGCAAGCGCGGCGGCGCGTTCGGGGTGATCGAGATGTGGCTCGAAGGCGATCGCATGGTCGAGGTGCTCACGGCCGAGATGCAGGCCGAATATCTCACCGCGCTGGCCCCGGAAAACGTCGAAGCGCTGATGGCGTCCGTCCGGCCGCAAACCGGCTGACCTTGCGCCAACGCGCGATGTGTATTATTTCTATAATACAGTAACGTCTCGCGAAGGAAATGGTCATGATCAAGTTCCTGTTCGGCCTGATCGTCATCGGGCTCGATATCTGGGCGATCCTCAACGTCTGGCGGAACACGCGTTCGGACGGGGTCAAGGTCGGCTGGCTGCTCGGGATCCTCATTTTCCCGATCGTCGGCTTCCTCGCGTGGCTGGCGGTCGGTCCCAAGGACCAGAAGAGGCTACCGCGCCTCTAGCGCCAGCTGTCGAGCCACATCCAGCGGGCGAACGACCACTCGTTCGCGAGCGGCGCGGCCGAGAGGATCGGATAGAATCCCGCGAACAGCGCCACGCTCGCCAATAGCACTGCCAGCGGGAGCACCCGCCGCCCGCTTTGCCACATCGCGTCGAGTGCCAGGGCCAGCATGCCGATCAGGAACGTGCTCGGCAGCAGGTAGTGGTAATAGAACTGCACCGGCTTATCCGCGAGCATCCACACGCCGAGTGACGCCACGTAGAGCACGAACAGCGCCAGCGCATCGCGGCGACCCTCCGTCATTCCGTGGACTCCGGCCCAGACGAGCGCGACGAGCCCGAGTAGCATGGTCAGCGGGTTGCCGACCAGCAGGATGCCGCGCTGCGCGCCGTCGACGGGTTCGTAGAGGAACCAGATAGCCCGCCAGTTCGCTACCCACTGATACCACACGCTCTGGTAGGGGTGGGGCTTCACCACGGAGTCCTGCAGGTGGATCATCTGCCGGTGCAGCGCGATCAGCCTGCCGGGGGTGAGGGCGTCCCGCACATAGAACATCGCCGGGACGAAGGTCAGCGCATAGACGGCCAGCGGCACCAGCCCGAGCCACAGCGCCGCTTCCCAGATCGTGATCCCCGCCACCGGCGCGGCGCGGGCCGTCGTCAGCGCGCGCCACCCGCTGTCGCGAAAGCGGACGACCGCGAAGGTCAGCCCCGGCAGCACCGCCAGCGGCACCGCGTTCCACTTGGCCGCCATCGCCAGGCCCAGCGCCACGCCGGCGATCGCCAACCGCCGGCGTCCGGTCTCGTTCTCGCGCACCGCGCCGGCCAGCGCCCACAAGGCAACGAGCACGAGGCTCGCCATGAAGCCGTCGAGCATGGCAATGCGGCTCATCACGAACCACAGGAAATCGCTTCCCAGCAGGATCCCGCCGGCGATCGAGGCGAACCGGGAGACGCTCGCGAACCACAGCGCGCGCATCGCGGCGAACAGGCCAAGGGTGCCGAACAGAAGCGGCAACACGCGCCAGCCTAGCGGATTGTCGCCGAACAAGTGTATGCCGAGCCCGATCAGCTCCTTGCCAAGCAGTGGGTGCTCGGTGTTGGCCGGTTGCGACAGGGCCCACAGCGTGCGCGCGGCGGGCAGGTAGTGGACCTCGTCGAAGAACGGTTTCGAAGGGATCGTCAGGCGGATCGCCGCAAGCGCCAGAAAGGCGAGCGCGATCGCGGCATTCCAGGCAAACGGATCGCGCGGGTGATCGGGCGCCTGGCTCATCGGCAAGGATCGTTAATGCGCGGCGTCAGGCCGGGCAAGCTGGCGCTTGCTCCTGTCACCCCGCCGACCTATCGAGCGTGCGCGATGAAAAAGACCACCGGAACCGACCGTTCGATCACCTCACAGTGGCGCCCCGCCACCCGCGCCGTGCGCGCCGGCACCTGGCGCAGCGAGCAGGGCGAGACCAGCGAGGCCATGTTCCTCACCAGCGGCTATGCCTACGATTCCGCCGAAACCGCCGAAGCGCGCTTCCGCGGCGAAGACCCGGGCATGACCTATTCGCGGCTGCAGAACCCGACCGTGGCCATGCTCGAGGAGCGGATCGCCTCGATGGAGGGGGCCGAGGCCTGCCGCGTGCAGTCGAGCGGGATGGCGGCGATGACCGTGGCCCTGCTGTGCCAGCTCAGCCAGGGTGACCACGTCGTCGCCGGGCGTGCCGCGTTCGGCTCGTGCCGCTGGCTGGTCGACCAGCTGTTTCCGCGCTTCGGCATCAGCTCCACCACGATCGACGCGCGCGACAACCAGGCGTGGGTCGATGCGATCCGGCCGAACACCAAGGTGTTCTTCTTCGAGACCCCGGCGAACCCGACGATGGACATCGTCGATCTCGCCTTCGTCTGCGGCCTTGCCCGCGAACGCGGGATCACCAGCGTGGTCGACAATGCGTTCGCGACCTCAGCCTTGCAGCGCCCGCTCGAATTCGGCGCCGACGTCGTCGCCTATTCGGCCACCAAGCTGATGGATGGGCAAGGGCGGGTGCTCGCAGGAGCCGTTTGCGGCAGCCATGACTTCATCACCAACAAGCTGCTGGCGATGCAGCGCCACACCGGGCCCAACTTGTCGCCGTTCAACGCCTGGGTGGTGCTGAAGGGGCTCGAGACGCTCGACCTGCGTGCCCACCGCCAGAGCGAGAACGCGATTCTGGTCGGAAAATTCCTCGAAGGCCGGGTGCCGAAGATCAACTTCCCGGCACTGCCGAGCCACCCGCAGCACAATCTGGCGATGAAGCAGATGGACGCGGCCGGCCCGATCTTCTCGTTCGAGGTGGAGGACCGGCGGCAAGCCTTCGTGCTGCTCAACGCGCTCACGCTGATCGACATCTCCAACAACATCGGTGATGCGCGCTCGCTGATGTGCCACAACGCCTCGACCACGCATTACTCGGTCAGCGCTGAGGCGCGCGAGGAGATGGGCGTGTCCGAAGGCATGCTGCGGCTGAACGTCGGCCTCGAGGATCCGCAGGACGTGATCGACGACCTCGACCAGGCGCTCGCCAAAGCCGGGCTCTGAAGCGGCGAACCGACCCGTTCACGCGGGGAACTGTTCGCGCCGTTCTAGCGTTAACGGCCGAAGCAACCACGGGGGTGATCCGCGGGCCGCCACCCGCGGTCGGGCGCAAACTGCATGACCGAACTTCGCGATTTTTACGCCGCCCTGGTCGAATCCTCCGACGACGCGATCATTGCCAAAGACACCGACGGCATTGTGATTTCGTGGAATCCGGCGGCGAAGAGGCTGTTCGGCTGGACCTCGGACGAGATGGTCGGGCAACCGATGCGGCGCCTGCTTCCGCCCGACCGGTCGAGCGAGGAGGACGATATCCTCACGCGCATCCGCGCGGGCGAGCGGGTCGAACCGTTCAACACCAAACGGCGGCACAAGGACGGGCGCCTGCTCGACGTCTCGGTCAGCGTCTCCCCGGTGCGCGACGGGCACGGGAAGGTCATCGGCGCGAGCAACATCTCGCGCGACATCGGCCCGGAACTCGCGGCGCAGGAACGCCTGCGCGAGAGCGAGGAACGCTTTCGCCTGCTTGCCGAGAACATGTCCCAGCTTGCGTGGATGGCCCGGCCGGACGGTCACCGCTTCTGGTACAATCAGCGCTGGTACGATTACACCGGGACCACTTTTGAGCAGATGCAGGGCTGGGGATGGAAACAACTCCATCATCCGGACCATGTCGAGCGAGTTGAGCGGAGCTTTCGCGAGGCGCTCGAGACTGGCTGCGACTGGGAGGATACCTTTCCGTTGCGCAGTGAGGACGGCAGCTATTGCTGGTTCCTCTCTCGCGCCACGCCGGTCCGCAACGAGGCGGGCGGGATCGTCCGCTGGTTCGGCACCAACACCGACGTTACCGAACAGCGCGAGCAGGCCGAGCAGATCAGGCTGCTGCTGATGGAGGTGAACCATCGGTCGAAAAACATGCTGACCACGATCCAGGCGCTCGCCCGGCGAAGCGCGCCGAACGACGAAGGCTTCCTGGCCCGCTTCGAGGATCGGGTGCAGAGCCTGGCGCTCAATCAGGACATCCTGGTGGGCCGCGAGTGGCGCGAAGTCCCGATCGATGAACTGATCCGCTTGCAGTTGGCTTTCGTCCACGACGCCCCGGGCACGTTCCGCCTGGGCGGCCCGCCGCTCTCGCTTGCGCCGCGCGCGGCCGAGGTCGTGGGCATGGCGATCCACGAGCTGGCGACCAATTCGCTCAAGTACGGCGCGCTTTCGGCCGAGGGAGGCTCGGTCGACATCGGTTGGTCGCATCGCCCGGACGGCACGGGCCTCATGCTCTGGTGGCGCGAGAGCGGCGGGCCGCCGGTGATCGTACCGAAGCACAAGGGCTTCGGCACGACGCTGATCCGCGACGTGCCGCAGCACAATCTCGGCGCCGAAGTCTCGCTGAATTTCAATCCGGGCGGCGTATGCTGGGAAATGACCTGCGATCCTTCCGCGCTCGCCGAGGCCGAGACGCTGGTCAACTGAGGGGGGGCTTCGAACTTCCCCATCTATCCGCCGCACGCCGATTGCGGCTCTTGCGCAAAGCCGTTACGCTTAGGCGCATCATGCTCGATGCGTTGCGCAGTCTGTTCCAGCACACCGCGATCACCGACGGGGTCTCGATCCATGTTTCGGTGACTTTCATGCCTGAGCAATCGCGGATCGAGGCCGGCAAGTGGTTCTGGGTCTATCACATCCGCATCGAGAACGATCGCGACGATACGATCCAGCTGTTGACCCGCCACTGGCGTATCACCGACGCACGGGGGATGGTCAGCCTCGTGGACGGCGAGGGCGTGGTCGGTGAGACGCCGGTGCTCGCCCCGCGCGAGACCCACGACTATGTCTCGGGCTGCCCGCTGGCGACGCCGCACGGTTCGATGGAAGGGCATTACACCTTCCGCGACGGCGAAGGCCGCCCGTTCGACGTGGCGATCCCGTTCTTCCCGCTCGCTGCGCCCGCCGAGGCGAGTTAGGCGCCCTCGTCGACGGGTTTCAGCGACAATTCGCAGAGGAGGCCGTCCGGCTCGTACTCGATCCGGGCGGGCGCAGGTGCTCCGACGATTGCGCTGCGAATGAGGCGCGATCCGAAACCCGACCGTGACGGCGGCGAGACCGGAGGGCCGTCATGCTCCTTCCAGCGCACGCGAACCGCCAGGCCGTCGGTGTCGAGGGTCCACGACAGCGTGATCGACCCGGCTTGATCACTTAGGGCACCGTATTTCAGCGCGTTGGTGGCAAGCTCGTGCAGCGCCAGAGAGAGGCCGAAGGCGTGGTCGGCCACGATCGCCACGTCGGGTCCGTCGATTGCAACGCGGCCGCCCAGGCCGAACTTGTTCACCACCTCCCCTACGACGCCGCGCAAGTCGGCCTGTTTCCACGATGACTCATGGAGCAGCTTGTTGGCTTCGGCGAGGGCGGCAATCCGGTCTTCCAGCTTGCTCATCTGTTCGCCCGGCGCATCGGGTATGCTCATCCGCGCGAGCGCCTGGACCACGGTGAGGATGTTGCGAACCCGATGGTCCAGCTCGCGCGTAAGCAGGGCGCTTTGTTCCTCGAGCGCGACCCGGTCGCTGATGTCGCTCGCTTGCTCGACCACGATCGGCCCGCCGGGATTGACGCTGTCGCGCAGCCGAAGAACGGATTCGGTCCAGATCTCGCGGCCCGACTTGGCGGTTTGCCGCAGGCGGCCGCTCCATTGCCCTTCGTCCGCCAGCATCGCCTCGATCTCGTTCCACGGCAGCGGAAAGACCGTCTTGAGCAGGTCGGAGGCGTTCCGGCCGCGCGCCTCCTCGGTCGAATAGCCGTAAAAGTCGCGGCAACCGTCGGTCCAGTAGAGGATTTCGCCGTCCAGCCGACGCACGAACACCGCCACGTGATCGAGCAGCTCGGTAAGGCTTGCCTCCACGCATTTTCCTCGGAAGCGCGCGCGCAAAAGGATGATGGCGCGGTTGCCTCCGCCCCTGCCGCGCCCGGTCCATAGCTCACGCGCGAGACCAGCGGTGTAGGGTTCCCGACAAGCGGAAGCGATTGTCAGCTGGCGCAGGTTTCCGCCCGGCGCGACTCTATATCGTGGCGCGCGAAGGCGAGCGAATCGCGGCAGCTACAAGTCACTGCCTCGAGCGCCTTATAGTCGAGCACTTCGACGCCGCGCCCGCGATCGGTCCGGATGGAGCCATCGCGCTGAAGGCTCGCCATCGCCGCGGCGATCGTGGTCCGCTGCACGCCGAGCAGCTCTGAGAGCGCCTGTTGCGTGATCGGCAGCTTGAGCGAGTCCGATTTGTCGCATGCGTCGAGCAACGTCCGCGCGAGCCGGTTCTCGACTCCGTGGAGCGCGTTGCAGGCGGCGTGCTGGCGAGCCTCGGCCAGCAGGCTCTCCATGTGCCGGTGCACCGCCGAGCGCAGCGAAGCGCTCGCTTCGTACAGCGCTCGATAGCTCTGAGCGGGCGATTGCCAGACAAGACCGCCGAATTGCACGGTCGCGCGATAGGAAATCTGCCGACTGCCGCACGCCTCGAACGCGCCGACCGCGCCCTCGTGACCGAGCAATGCCACCTTCACGCTCTCGCCGGCCACGGTCTCCACGCCGAGGGCGATGAGCGCGGTGGTGGGGAACTGCACCAGGTTGATTTCGTCGCCCGGACGGTGGAGGTCGCGGCCGCCTTCGAATTCCATCGGTTTGAAATGATCGTGAAACTGCGCCCACAGCTCCGGCTCGATACTGGCAATCAGCGCGTTGCGTCTCGGCATCCGGAAGTTCTCTCAGCAGCCTCTTCAGCGTCACAAATCGGTCAGGTTCTATAAAATCGCCCGGCGCCGGGGAAGTTCCTTCCGCGCTCGCGCTTGCCGCGCGCCCTCTCCCGCAATAGAGCGCTCCGGCCATGAAGCGCACGCATCTTCCCTTGAACGCCTTGCGCGTGTTCGACGCCGCGGCGCGGCACCTGTCGTTCACCCGTGCGGCGGACGAGCTGGCGGTCACTCCGGCCGCGGTCGGGCAGCAGATCCGCGCGCTCGAGGATGTGCTCGGCGTGGTGCTGTTCCGCCGCACCAGCAAGGGGCTGGAACTGACCGACGAAGCCGAGGCCGGGCTCGATCCCTTGCGCGAAGGCTTCCTGCGCTTCGAAGAGGCCGTGCAGGCGATGCAGGCCGGGCAGTCGAGCCACTTCTACACCATCGCCGCCCCGCGCGAGTTCTACGCCCAGTGGCTCGCCCTTCGTCTCGCGGCGTTCCGGCGCGAAAACCCCGAAGTGCGCTACCAACTCATCGGCGGCGACGAGGTCGATTTTACCGAAGCCAACCTCGACGTCGCGATAAGACTGGTCGAAGGGCCGGACGACCTCGAAGGCGTCCAGCTCGCGCCGGCCCAACGCGTCGTCGTCGCCGCGGAAGGCGCGCCCGATGAGTGGGTCGCGTGGCCCGGCGCGGCGCTGCCCGAGGGGGTCGAGCCAGCGCTGCAGGTCGGCAACGCCGGACAGGCGCTGGCGAGTGCGCTCGCCGGCCTGGGCAAGGCGATGCTGCCGCTGCTGCTGTGCGAGGAAGCGATCGAGAGCGGCAAGCTCGTTGTACTCCAGGGCCCGGAAGACGGCCGCCGCGCCTACTGGCTCGTGGCGCCGCGCCCGCAATGGCGGCAGAAAAAGGTCAGGGCGCTGGTCGAGTTCCTCGCGCCGCAGTGACTAATCTCCCCGTGGGCCGACGCCGACGCCATCGCGCCAATACCTGAACGCAACCCGGCCGATGATTGCGTTGCGCTCAACGAGGCCCAAGCCGGATTCGAAGCCCGCGGGCAAGCGGCTGTCCGAGGAATGGTCGCGATTGTCACCGAGCACGAAGTAGCGATCTGGCTGCAGCCTCACTTCGGGGAAATCGTCAAGCATGTCCGGGCCGGTATCCATGACCTGATGCGGCTTCGCCTCGCCTGGAAATTGCTCGCGCGAGACGGTCCCGCGCAACATGCCCAAATCGGCCTGGACGGGCACAGTGTCGACGAATTGCTGGGCAACCGGTTTCCCGTTGAGGACCACCGTTCCTTCGCTGAGGGCAATCGTGTCGCCGGGAAGTCCGGCCACGCGTTTCACGTAATCCACGCCATCGGAACGGACGATCACCACGTCGCCCCGCTTGATCGGGTCGGTGTCGTGCATATCCGCGAGAAAGCGGTCATCGACCTCGATGGTGGGAAGCATCGATCCCGCGGGAGCATAGAATCCTTTGTAGCGAGAATGCGCCAGGCTGCCGACAGACCACGTCACCGCTATGGATGCCGCCCAAATGGCCAGGATCCAGTACCAGCGCCATCCCTTGCCGCTGCGCGGTTCGAGCGTCCTGCTAGACTGCCAGCTGGATGCAATCGATCCGAGCAAGGCAATTGCGTTCAATGTTATGAAAGTGCCGACGATGGCCGCCCATTGGCCGAAGCGCATACGTTCGATCAGGAAGTAACCGCCGATCATGACGCCGATGGATGCGATCGCCAGAGCGAAGAAAGCCCCGGCCACGCGATAGCCCGCCAGTCGCACGAGACCGAGGCCGGGCAAGAGCAGGTTGAGCGCGCAGATGCCGATGCGCGCTGGAGCGTTGCGCCGGATCGTATCGTTCGTTGTCACCGCTCGCTCAATCCGCCGGGTTATTCTTGGCGAGGAACCCGGTCAGCGCGTCGTACCACGCCTGCTCGTCCTTCGCTTCGGTGAAACCGTGGACGGCGGTCTCCAGCAGCAGGTATTGCGCATTGCCGTTGCCCGCCTTGAGCAGCGCCGTGTGCATGGCCTCGTATTGCGCGACCGGCACGGTCGTATCGAGCTTTCCGTGGACCAGCAGGATCGGGCGTGTGAGCTTGTCCGCGTTGAGCGCCGGCGAGACCGAGGCGAGATCGAACTTGCGGTCGGCGCCGCGGACGCGCTCACGCCACTGTGGCCGATCGTGGCGGTCGAGGAAGTCGGACTGGTAGGCAAGCTGCCTGGTCCAATCGGTCACGCCGGCGAAGCTGGCCGCGCAGCGATAGCGCTCGGGATTGCGGATCACTCCCCACAGCGCCGCATATCCGCCGTAGCTTTCGCCAACGAGGCAGACGCGCTTGGGGTCGGCCACGCCCTGGGTGACGGCCCAGTCCATCGCGTCGTCGAGGTCGTCCTGCATCTTGCGGCCGATCTCGCCCTTGCCGAGTTCCTCGAACGCGTCGCCATAGCCCTCGGACCCGCGATAGTTGGGTTGAAGCACCGCGTAGCCGCGATTGGCCAGAAGCTGAACCTCGTCGCTGTACTGCAGCTTGTCGCGCACGCCGTAGGGCCCACCGTGCGGCATGATCACCAGCGGCAGCCCTTTCCCCTCGTGACCTCGCGGCAGGGTCAGATAGGCGTGAACGCGGGTTCCATCGCGAGCGGCGAATTCGACCGCCTTGACCGGTGCCAGCAGGCTGGCGTCGAGTTCCGGGCGCAGCAGCGAGAATTCCGCCAGGTGGCGATCGGCCACCGTGTAGACATACCACGAGCCGGGGTCGTTCGCGCTGCCGTGCCAGACCAGCATGCGCGAGCCGTCACGGGCCCGTTGCTCGATGATCACCTGGCCGCCGCCGAGCGCCTTTTCCAGGTTCGCTTGCAGCTTGGCCATTTCCGGATCCAGCCAAACTATGCGGTCGGCATCGTCGGTGAAATGAACCGCAAGGGGCTTGCCTCCATCGTCGAGATCGACTTGCGACAAGTCCCATTGCGGGTTCTCGTAAAGCACATCGCCCACCTGCCGCGTGGCGTAGTCGAACTTGCGCAAAGCGAGGTGGCCGCTCGGGCCGGGCTCAAAGGCGAGGCCTTCGTCGCTGCCCGAGATCAGGCGGACCATCTCCCACAGTTCGTCCTTGTCGTCGGGATGGATCCTGGCGACCAGACGCAAGGGTTCGTCCGCGGCCTTGCGGTACCACACCGTTGCCCTGCCGTTGGAATAGCCGAGGCCGAGACGGACGACCCCGCGATCGTCGGTCATCCATTGCCAGACGCCGGTCTTCGCCTCGATCCGTTGCCCTTTGGTATCCTTGCCGTCGAGGCCGAAGCGCCAGACTTGCGGCTCACCGTAGAGGTCCCGCTGGATCGACAGGAGCACGAACTGCCCTGCGGGATCGGTGAATATGACGTTGTCGCCATAAGCCCCCTGGGCCTTGGGGCCGACGTAATAGGATTGCAGCGTGGCCAGGTCGGTGACGAACAACCTCGCGAGGCGCCCTTCGCCCCAGGCGGTGTTGAAGGGCACGGCCAGTCCCAACAGCAGCCGTTCCCGGCCCGCCCATGAGAACCAGCGCAGCCCGATTTCCTTGCCCAGCGGGAGCCGGCGGACAACCTTGCCCGAATCGATTTCGATAACGCCGAGCCAGGTCTCGCCGTTCTTGACCACGCTGTAGGCCATGCGTTTGCCGTCGGGCGAAAGCCGCGGCTCGTCGCCGAACGGGCTACGCGTGGCGAACACGCTGGTTGGGATTGGCGGGGCGTCCGCCGCCGCCGCCGGTAGTGCAATCGAAGCGGCGAGCACGCCTGCTACCGCGCACAGCACGCTGCGCCAGACCCACCCCGCCATCGCACTTGCCCCCGATTGCGATCCTTGCCGACAGCTTAATCCAGGTGCGCGCCAAGGCAAGCCGTTCGAGGCGAGCGGCCGCAGCTGGGCGAGATACGTTCCCCAGCTCGTCGCATCGAAGCAACGGTCTGTCTTTGCGAAAGGTTTTGTTAAGGACGTTTGCTGTAGGGCAAAGTCAACGGGGCCGGACGGGGCCTCGCCACCAAAACAGGATCGACAATGACACTGAACCGACGGCATTTCGTCGGTGCTGCCCTTGCCGCGACCGTCAGCGCCTCCAGCGGGCTCCTGGCGCGGTCGTCACCGCTGCAGCGCCGTACGCCCTCTCCCTTGCTTCCCCCGCGAGTGCCGGCTGCGCCCGTGGCCGCGCCCCAGGGCGTGCCCCCGGCGCTGCTCGGGCAGGCGCGCGCGGCGCTCGACAGCCATGCCTCCTACATCGGCCGGCGCGACAAGATCGGCCTGGTCGACTTCTCGCTCTCTTCCAGTGAGCGGCGCTTCTACTTGGTCGATCTCGAAGGCGGCAAGGTCGACCACATGTGGCTGGTCGCTCACGGTAAGGGCTCGGACCTGGCCAACACCGGCTATCTCCAGCGTTTCTCGAACGACCCCGGTTCCAACGCCAGCTCGCGCGGAGCCTATGTCACCGCCACGCCCTACCACGGCAAGCACGGCCGCTCGCAGCGGCTCATCGGGCTCGACCCGGAAAACGACATGGCGCTCGACCGGGCGATCGTGATCCACGGCGCGAGTTACGTCGACCCGACCTGGATCGATTCCCGCGGGCGGATCGGCCGCAGCTTCGGCTGCTTCGCGGTCGAGGACTGCGAGGTGGGCCGGGTGATGGGCGCGCTCGGTGAGGGCCGCCTGCTCTACGCGGGCAAGAGCGCCTAGTTTGTTGCGCCCTCAAGCGCCGGGCGCGGGCCATCCGGCCCGCTTGGCTTCCCTCGCATAAGCTCGGGCGCGCGTTCGCGCTTGCGGACTGCTGTCGCAGTCCGACTTGCGCCTAGCCTCCCGACCTGGCCGACGGAGCCGGCGGACGCGGCGCGCCGGGGGGCGGGCCGGGACGGTCCTGGGCGGCCGGATCGTAATCGAACTGCTGGGCGAAGCGGCTGCGCGAATCCTCCGCGCTGGTCTCGGCCTTGCGCGTCCCGGCGGCAATCTGTGCCCGCTCGGCGCGCGAGGCCTTGATGTAGCCGCTGACCTGCACGTCGCCTTCGAAGCAGGCGTATTCGAAGAACTGGTAGCTGTCGTCGCGGGCCCATTCGAAGCGCGCGGTCCACGGCTTCGTGTAGACCATGGGATCGTCGTAGGTGATCTGGTAGTCCATCGTGTTCGCGTCGACCATCGTCAGCCGCTCGACCGTGTGCGCCTTCACGCTGGTCGGGATGGTGTTGAACGGCGGCACGTTCTGCGTCGCCATGTTGAGCGGGGAGGCGGCGCGCTTCTGGATGTCGTAGGTCACCCCGTCGCCGCTCTTGATGTTGCTCGTCTCGATCACGAAGGTCTTGCCTTCCCAGTGCCCGCGGCCATTGCCCATCCACGCCTCGACCACGCCGGGCCAGGGTTTCGAATTCCCGATCGGGATCACCCGCGTGCCGAGCATCTCCAGGTTGATGACCATATAGCCGGGCGACTGGAAGATGCGGATGCCGTTGTTGTAGCGGAACGGGAACATCGAGGCCGGGAAGCCGCGGCTGACGCAGCGGTCCCAGCTGTCGAAATCGGCCGGGCTGTCGTAGGCCTGACCCGGCACCCAGCTCGAGCGACCGTTCTTCCACAGCGCCTCGGCCCACGGCGTCAGCGCGGGGAGCTGGCCGTCGACCGGATCGATCAGCATCGAGGTGCGGTGGCCGAATTCGGTTGCGGTGACCCAGTTCGCCAGGCCCTGCGTGCCCCCGGCGTTCAACCCCGAGCCTTCGTTGGAGAACTGCGAATCCGAGCGCTGCGCGTTGGCCTGGCGGATCTTGAATTCGTCGGGCGTCAGATAGACCCGGCCGCCCCACTTCTTCGGCCGCTGGAACAGGATCCGCGCGGAGTTGAGGTTCTCGATCTGCCAGGTGTGCGCGAAGTTGTAATCGCCCCACGAAGTCCGCGGCGGCGTGTAGGTGGTGTCGACCGGGAGCAACCGGTTGAGGTCGGCCGGCGCCTTCCACTCCTTCGCCGTCACGGGGGCGAGCGGGCCCGCCGGTGGCGGCCCCTGCTGCGCGTCGGCCCCGCCCAGCGGCACCAGCGTCAGCGCCGCTGCGGCGAGCGCGGACGCGGAAACCGCCCGGCGATTGGATGTGATGCGACGCATGTCAGGCCCCTCTCAGATCGTGTTCTATGCCCGCGAGCCTAAGCGCAAATTGACTTTGTCTCAATCTGTTTTTCCGCCCTCGCCATCGTCTTCGCTCGCGCCCGGCCCGGGCGGCGACGGGAACCGCGCCCGCGCCCGTTCCTCCTGCTCCTTCTCCGCCGCCAGCAATTCGGCCAGGGTCGTTTCGCGGTCGAGGATCTCGCCGGTCTCGCGATCGATCAGCACGAGCCGCGGGGCAACGCCGCCTTCCTTCTCGATGGCCGCCTTGCGTTGGGCTTCCCAGCGCTCGATGAGGCTCTGCCGCCACCCGGCGATTTTCACCTCGAGGCTCCTGCTGATTTTCGCCATCCGCGCCGGATCGTTGTTGATGCGGTTCTGCTCCGCTTCATAAGCCTCGCGAACCTTCTCGTAGACCGGGTGGCCGGGTCCGATCTCCTTCTGCGCGTCGTAGCGCGAGGCGCGCCGGTTGCGCAGGAAGAACATCACCAGTTGCTCGTTGAAGCGCGTTTCGTGGCCGAGCACCTGGCCACCTGAGACCACCATCCGCTCCTCGCCCTCGATCGCCCGGGCGAGCGCGGTGTCCTCCAGCCGCATGACCCCGCGGTCGATC
>Ga0105246_10000737_pt1 | contig 18598 bp, 16 predicted proteins | sample KBSM64metaG_FD_99694 | JGI IMG/M metagenome (GOLD analysis project Ga0105246, IMG submission 99694) | Miscanthus rhizosphere microbial communities from Kellogg Biological Station, Michigan, USA - KBS M6-4 metaG | ecosystem: Host-associated > Plants > Roots > Rhizosphere > Soil | place...
ATCCCGAACACGACCGTTAAGCCCTCTAGCGCCGATGGTACTTGGACCGCAGGGTCCTGGGAGAGTAGGACGCCGCCAAGCAAATTAAAGACACACCTTGATGAAAATCAGGTGTGTCTTTTTGTATTATCTATACTCTTACCCGTGCTATTGAGGATACGATTGTTCATACATTTGTACAACGGACTAAGCCCAGCCTAATTCTTCAGAGATCAGGCTGGGCTTAGATTCAATCTATTAGTTCAACATACTGGACAATCCATACTACATCTATTTTGCTTCTTCGAATCTCAATGATGCTTAAGATGCTTAATCTGCTTGTAACAGGCCGATCCGCTCGGTCACGGAGCGTTTGCGATAATAGAGTGCTATCGTGATCAGCACGAGCATTTCGGATAATGGTACAGCCAGCCATACACCTGTAACACCCAGGAATGAAGGAAGAATGGCAATCAGAGCAATCATAATAATCATCTCACGTGCGGCTGTAATCCAGATCGCCATTTTAGCATTTCCAATGGATTGGAAATACGTACTCATGACAAAGTTAACTCCCATGAATATATAGGCGATAGTGAAGATCCGTAGCCCGTATACGGCACGATCCGTTACACTACTGTTGAAGTTACCAAAGATTTGTACAAAATATGGGGCTCCGACTTGAACAACGAGAAGCAAAACTACACCGCAGGTTAAGGCTGTTTTTACGGCAATACGAATCGTTTCCTGAACTCGTTCTGTTCGCTGTGCACCATGATAATAACTGATTAGAGGCTGTGCAGCAGAAGCTAGACCAAGGAAAGCCATTAAGACAACCCCGTGAATATAATTTAAAACCGTAAATGAGGCAACACCATCCGTACCTCCAATCTGCTCCATAGAGATATTATGTGAGACCGAAAAGACGGACATACCGAGTTCAGCCAGGAAGCTAGGAAAGCCAATGAGGGCAATCATACCTAGTAATTTGGTGCTCCATGTGAACCTTGTGAATGTAAGATTGTTTGATTTTTTGAAAAAGTGACTGAACAGCACGAGCAATGCCAAAGCTGCTGATACAATGGTGCCCAGTGCAACCCCGCGTACTCCCCACTCCAGCACATATAACGTAATAAAGTTGATGACAATGTTGGCTACAGCAAAGGTAATCTGGGCATACATTGAGGTGTTTGGACCTCCATCGTTACGTACAAACACGGATAAAGCATTTTCGATCGTAAAAACAAACCCAAAAAGTAACATGATATTCATATAGTCGGCCGCGAAGGGAAAGGTATCGGCATTTGCACCCAGTGCATATACGAGTTTATCTTTGAATGTAAAGGCCGTGTAACCAATAACCACTGTAGCCAGCGAAATGAGAATAATGGATTTGGTGAACACTTCTTTGGCCTTCTGATTTTCTTTCCTGCCCATATGGTTAGAGTATAACGTAGCTCCGCCCATGCCGATCCACAGAGACATCGCCACAAACAAGGTGTATACAGGAGAAGCGATGCCGATTCCAGCCATGGCGGTTGACCCAAGTTTGTGCCCTACCATAATGCCGTCGATAATAAAGTTCAATGCGATGACCAGCATCCCCAGGACTGAAGGCACCAGATAGCTGATAAAAGCTTTGCCTACCGTTTGCCTCTCAAGTGGATGCGTCCAATTCGTACTCATAATGACCTCCGTTTGTAAAATTAAATGTTCACTGAAATATATTATACTGAACGTTCGTTCTGTATAATAACATGAGTACAATTCAATTGGCAACTTTTCTGAAATTCACACCGTTTATTTGATAGAGTATGAGAGAGGATTTACGCAGGGAGGTAAGATCAATGAAGCAAAACAAGTATGATGAAGATACATTCTTTCAGAATTATAGCAAGATGGATCGCTCCGTTGGAGGGCTGGATGCAGCTGGGGAATGGCATGAACTACAAACATTATTACCTGATCTGAAGGATAAAAGAGTACTTGATTTGGGATGCGGCTTTGGCTGGCATTGCCGATATGCGCGTGAACAACAAGCAAGTTCGGTCATCGGTGTAGACTTATCCGGAAATATGCTACAGCGTGCACGTGAGCTGACGAATGATTCACAGATTGCATATCAACAAATAGGCATTGAAGATATCCATTTTGAACAAAACCAGTTTGATGTCGTGATTAGTTCTCTTGCTTTGCATTACATTGAGCATTTGCATGACGTGTATCGTAAAATCAATCATTGTCTAGTCTCGGGTGGAATGTTTATCTTGTCTGTTGAACACCCGATATTCACCGCTCGTGCAGAGCAGGATTGGCATTATGGTGCTCAAGGGGAGAAACTGCATTGGCCTGTGGATCGTTATCATGAGCAGGGACAGCGGATCGCTAATTTTTTGAATCATGATGTAGTGAAGTATCATCGGACAATGGCTACACATCTGAATGAATTGATTCGCGCAGGATTCGTGATTGAGCAGGTAGCAGAATCCAAACCATCTTTGGAGGTGATGAAGCAGGTTCCCGGTATGTCAGACGAGAATCGAAGACCGATGTTTCTGATGATAGCTGCAACGAAAGATTAATTATGGGCCTCTATAGATCATGATTTTCAAGACTACGATGTGAACCATATTTGTTAAATAAAACTTACTTTTAGGAACCAAGGTACAATAAGGTGCGTACTTTTCAATTAGTCATATAACATCTAAACTGATACCTAAGCCATTAACAGCAAACGAACCCAATGGATATGCGGGTTCACATCTAATATAAAACAAAGGACGTGGAGAGAATGGATGTTACTGTAAAGACAAAGAGAAAAGAAGAGATTTTGCAGGCATTTCAGTTCCGTCATGCCACGAAGTTATTTGATGCATCACGTAAAATTACAGATGAGGACTTTGCTTTCATACTTGAAACAGGCCGCCTTTCTCCAAGCTCCATCGGGTTTGAGCCATGGAAGTTTTTGATTGTGCAAAATCCGGAATTCCGCCAGCGATTGTCCGAGGTGTCATCCGGTGCGAAACGACAGCTGGCTACAGCCAGTCACTTTATTGTGATATTGGCTCGGACGGATGCAAGCTACAACTCTCCTTATGCAGAGTACATGCTGAAAGAGGTTCAGAATATGCCTGATGATGTTTTTGAGCTGACAAGTGCAGCTTACGGTAATTTTCAGAACAATCAGGGCTTCCTTCAAAATGCAAAAACATTACTTGACTGGGCATCAAAACAGACATATATTGCACTCGGCAATATGATGACTGCAGCGGCTCAGATTGGTATTGATTCATGTCCGATTGAGGGGTTCAACTATGCAGAGGTGCATCGTATTCTGGAAGAAGCCGGACTGCTCGAGGACGGCGCATGGGATGTGTCGGTGATGGCGGCCTTTGGTTACCGTGCAGAAGAGCCTCATCGGGAGAAATCACGCCAGTCTATTGAACAAATTACACACTGGATTAACTAAACTAATATCAGGATCCTGGCATGTAATCGAGGCAGCCTATCACATATCACAATTCTAACTGTGAATAATAACGACTCACACTGAACCAAATAAAATGCAACATCTCACCTTGTATAAAACCACTCTCATTTGTTGTATAACAATGGCCCTTGTAACATACCTTACGGTATCACATTACAAGGGCTATTTCATTTCGCCTGCGTATATCTAAGTAAAATAAATGTTGAAAATACATAGATATCTATGTATAATGAGTTTATGTTAAAACACAACGCATTTGCAATGATTGCACGAATTAGAGATCATGTGAACAAACGAATTGTTCATGAACTCGAACAGCATGAAGTAACAGGCATTGTGCCTTCTCATGGAGATGTCTTGATGTTTCTATACCGAGAAGAGACATTGTCGATCAAAATGCTGGCTGAACGTATTCAGCGTACGCAACCTACAGTAACGGTGCTTGTCAACAAGCTGGAGAAGCTGGGTTATGTCGAACGCAGTAAGAGCGCTGAGGATAGCCGAGTGACCATGATTCGTCTTACGGACAAAGGAAAGCAGCTTGAGCCGATCTTCCGCGAAGTGTCGGATCAGATTAACCAGATGATCTATGCTGATCTGTCTGAAGAGCAGTCAGAGCAGTTGGAGAATTTGCTGTCTATGATTGTCAGACGGTTTTAACTGTCGCCATACCGTCTTCTGTTTTTAATTCCAGATACTTGTCTGTACACTGAATCAAGATGTATGGAGGAGCGTGTTTGAAGGTTAGGAACAGAAGGGATTTTTTTGCTCGTATACATAGATGTCTATGTATATGGAAGGTGTTTAATCGTTGATATTTTAGAAATAGTGCTTCATTGTGAAAATATTTTTTGTATCTAATCGAGGAGGAATTAAACATGAAACATCTTATCGTATACGCTCACCCGCACACCGACAGCTTCAATAAAGCCATTTTGTCTACAGCCGTGACAGCTCTGGAAGCAGAGGGTCATGAGGTTGTTGTTCGTGATCTGTATCAGCTAGGCTTCCAGCCGGTACTAACAGAGGCGGATACAGCTTCGATGCGTGCAGGACAGACTCCGCAAGATATCGCAGTAGAGCAGCAATACGTAACAGAGGCAGAAGCGATTACGTTCATCTATCCAATCTGGTGGACGGGTCTTCCGGCTATTTTGAAAGGGTACGTTGACCGGGTATTTGCTTACGGATTTGCATATGCATCAGGCGCGGCAGGAATTGAGAAATTGTTAACTGGCAAAAAGGGTCTTATGATCAGTACACATGGAACACCAAAGGAAGTGTATGATCAAATCGGTATGACCGATGCGCTGAAGCTAACGTCTGACGCAGGTATTTTTGATTTTGTAGGAATCGAGCCAGTAGGCCATCTGCTCTTCGGTGGTATTGGATATCTGGATGATGCTGCATATCAAGCGATGCTGGATGAAGTGAAACAGACGGTAACAACACGTTTCTAACATATGATTGATCAGATGTGAAGTGCCAAGCCGACTCTTGATGAGTCGGTTTGTTAGTTTATGGGGTTTGGCAAAAGGTCAAAAAGGGGGTATAATCGACCCATGGAACCTATACTCATTTTCAAAGCACTATCCAATGAGACACGCAGACAGATCCTGCTGTGGCTGAAAAACCCGGAGCAACACTTCTCACCACTTGAGCTATCTCATCATCCGGATGGCGGAAAGAATGGTATCTGTGTGGGCACGATTCAACTGAAGGCTGGACTTGCACAGTCTGTCATTTCCAGTTATTTGTTGACGATGCTTAAGGCAGGGTTGCTTTTATCGGAGCGCAGAGGACAATGGACGTACTATCGCCGCAATGAAGAGACGATACAGGCTTTTGCCGAGTACGTACAGCATGAGTTGTAAGCCGGATGCCGGAACGGAAGCCATGATGAAAAATGCAGCAAGCAGGAGATTCCGTCCGGATGTGAACGGCTATACGTTGCAAGGACATCTGTTGTGTACACGTTGACTTGAGATACTTTTTGGAACATGGCCACATGTAAGAAAAGAATGTGTCTACGGAACACATGATTTAGTTGTCAGTTATCAAGTCCATTTTTGCTTATTTATATCTATTTATCTGGATATACGAAAATATAATTACAAAGGAGTATGAATGTTAATGAATACTGCAAATCAACATAAAGAACATATTCAAGACGTCAAACTTTCGGTGCTTGACCTTGCACCCGTTGTGGTGGGATCAACCCCAGCGGATGCCCTTCGCAACAGTCTGGAACTGGCACAACATGCCGAGCGCTGGGGCTATCATCGCTACTGGGTAGCTGAACATCACAATATGCCAGGCATCGCTTCGTCTGCAACATCGGTTGTGATTGGTCACCTTGCGGGCGGAACCAAGACCATTCGTGTAGGCTCAGGTGGCATTATGCTGCCGAACCACGCCCCGCTTGTGATTGCTGAGCAGTTCGGTACGCTTGAATCCTTATATCCAGGCCGCATTGATCTGGGGTTAGGCCGCGCTCCCGGCAGTGACCGTCGTACATCCGTTGCACTGCGCAAAGATATGAATAGTGGAGAAGACTTCCCGGAGCTGCTGTCCGAGCTGCGGGCATACTTTGATGCATCGGCAACATCTTATCATGCACCGGTGCGCGCTGTACCCGGCGAAGGGCTGAACATCCCGATTTATCTGCTGGGCTCCAGTGATTTCAGTGCACGTCTGGCAGGCCAGCTGGGATTGCCTTTTGCTTTTGCCAGCCACTTCTCACCAGATTATACACGTATCGCTTTGGACACCTACCGCAACAGCTTCCAGCCATCAGAGAGTCTGAAGGAGCCTTATGTGATCGTAGGTGTGAACGCCGTGGTAGCTGATACGGACGAAGAGGCTGCGTGGCTTGGAACAACGATGCAACAGCAGTTCCTGAACATTATCCGCGGGACAACAGGACTAGTACAGCCGCCGGCCGTGATGGATGGCAAGTGGACGGACCGCGAGCAAGCCACCGTGGCTCAAACGTTGAAATCAGCGGTAAATGGTTCGCCGGAGAAGGTGCGCGGGCAGCTCGAATCCTTTATTCGCCAGACGCAGGCGGATGAACTCATTATTACGTCGATGATCTATGATCATCAAGCACGCCTGCATTCGTATGAGTTGATCGCTCAGCTGGCGGGAAACGTATAATAGTGTAGCTTGGCAGTAGAATGCGAATAGCATCGGATAGCAAAATGACGGTTCGTCTCCATAAGGAGATGGACCGTTTTTTACATGGGGAAATTTTCAATCTATTGTTGTGGGGCAGGTTGTTCATTTTGGGGTAAAATGACTTTACTTGGCGAATTTGAAACGGTCAAACCGCTCATACGTATAAATCGGGAGTATTATACATATGTTGGCTTGTACAAGTCGATTGTACCCGTCAGGCAAGAAGCGCGATTAAAATGCAAGAAAGATACATAAGAGAGGACGACAAGCCTATGGAGCAACCTGAGCAACCCCGCGTTTGGCCTGAGCGATTCAAACGTTTTTTTCTAAACAACAAGTTTGTTCTGTTCCTGTTAATTCTGCTACTGGTTGGACTGAACATTATGGTGCTGACCAAGGTATCCTTTGTGTTCCACCCACTGGCGGTATTAATTAAAACGATTGTCCTGCCCATTATTCTGTCGGGTATACTTTATTACCTGCTCAATCCGCTTGTGGATGTGATGGAGCGATGGAAAATCAAGCGAGGCTGGGGGATTCTGATTCTCTATCTCGCGATTGGCGGCATTCTGACCATTGTGGTGCTAGCAGTTATTCCTGTGTTGCGTAATCAGATTATGGGGCTGATCGCCAATTTCCCTACTTACAGTGAGAACGTAAGGGAACAATTCGAGGAATTGACAGGCAACAAGCTGTTCAGCCAGGTGCAGGAGACCATCAACATGAACTGGCAGGACTGGTGGGGCACGATTTCCACAAAAGCAACCGAGATCCTCAACTCGACCTGGACGAAGCTTGGCGGATTCCTTGGTGCATTTACCGAGACGGTGTTATCCATCGTAACCGTGCCGTTCATCTTATTCTATCTGCTGAAAGACGGCAAGAAACTGCCAGACAAGATTTTGTCCTTTTTGCCAATCAAAAGCCGTACCGGTGCAATGCATGTATTACATGATATCAACCACCAGATCAGTTCATTTATCCGTGGACAGATTATCGTCAGCTTCTGTATCGGTGTGCTGCTTTATATCGGGTACATGGTCATCGGTTTGGATTATGCCCTGATTCTTGCAATCATTGCTTCCTTCACGAGTGTAGTTCCTTATCTGGGTCCTGCGATTGCCATTACGCCAGCTTTGATTGTAGCACTGGTGACATCGCCAGTGATGTTGCTGAAAATGATTGCCGTGTGGACAATTGTGCAGTTGATTGAAGGTAAACTTATCTCGCCGCAGATTATGGGTAAAACACTCAAAATTCATCCAATCACCATCATCTTTGTCATTCTGACTTCAGGAAACTTGTTCGGTGTAGTCGGTATTCTGCTCGCGGTTCCGGGGTACGCTGTACTCAAAGTGGTGGTGTCCCATATTTTCAATATGTTCAAGGACAAATCGGGTCTGTACGATCCAAAGAACAACAATTTGTTGTAGCTAAATAAGGTAAGGACGATTATAAATATTCAGTTAAAACGGTTCCCTTACACAACAGAACCCCCGCCCATCGGCTTGATGCCGAGAGACGGGGGTTCTGTTGGTTTAAACCGGCAGGCAGCAGCCTAGCCGTGTTTGATATGCTGGAGCGTTTGCAGGAAAATTTGCTCAATGTGAGCATCATCCAAAGAGTAATACACCGTCTTGCCTTCCTTGCGACGCTTCACAATTCGCATGTTGCGGAGTGAGCGCAGCTGATGAGAGATGGCTGACTGACCCATGTCGAGTAGCACCGTTAGATCGTGCACACATAATTCTTTCTGTAACAGCGCATCAATAATACGTAGACGTGTTGGATCACTAAATGCTTTGAACCAATCTGCCATCTCGGAAGAGGTGTCCCGATCTATAAGTGAGGTGCGAATGGTTTGCACATCGGCTTCCGTACCTGAGCAGGCTTCATCGCAATCATGTGGAGCTTTAACCGGTTGTTCCATTCCTATCACCGCCTATGTTTAACAACTGATAGCTCTATTATATCCAAAAAACGCCTAAAGCGAAATGATTACTAATAGCATATTCTGTATCCAAAATCAACACCTCGTGTTGACACTCCGGTTTGGGCATGCATATAATAGGGTTAATTAAACATATGAATGATTGCTCATATATTATTAAATACAAGATTATATAAAAAAAATGAACTATTTTTTACACAAAAACGGAGAGGACAGAAAAAACCTGGAAAAGCGGAGCGTTCGCCTGAAAGCTTTCTGAAAAGAAAGCTACATCGGAAGCATACGCTTATCACCAAATTTCCCTCTGAAGATGAAAGGGATAAAAGAAATTTGGGGATAACAGCGATTGGAAGGTTATTCTGTCATCGTAGTGCTCGTGTAATACCTTTAGTTCAACTTTTTTCGGACTGCAAAGGGGAGAATTCACATGGGAACCGGACAGGAACAGGTGAAAAGGGAACTGCTGCTTGACGGACTGGATTGTGCGAACTGTGCACTTAAGATTGAAAATGGTGTGAGTAAAATTAAGGGCATTAACGAATGCTCCGTTAATTTTGTGACCAAAACGTTATCGATGTACACCACATCGGATATGGATGAGCAAGTGGTGGAGGAAGCAAAGCGTAAGGTACTTCGGCTGGAGCCACATATTCGTATTTCGGAAAAACGCCAAGGCCGTCAGGGTCAAAGCCAATCGCTATGCAGTTATAATAGTGATGATGAGGCTCAGCAAGTAGGAGAGCATAGCCATTCTCACGACCACCATCATGACCATGACCATCATGATCATTCGAATACTCACGCTCCATTCCATAGTGGTCATACGCATGCAAAGGTGGCGAATGGGGCGGGCACACATCAACATCAGAGTCATGCACATTCACATGACCATGCTCACGATCACGGGCATAATCATGCGCACGACCACAGCCATGCACATAGCCGCGCGGAGAGTGGTGATGCTCATGAAGGGCACTCACATGAACATGGTGCCGGACAGACCAAAACACTACTAGCTCGCCTAGCGACTGGGTCTGTGCTGCTTGCCGCAGCAGTATGGTCACCACTGGATGGCTGGGCACAGCTTGCGCTATATGTAGTGGCTTATATTATCGCTGGCGGCGATATCGTGTTACAGGCATTCAAAAACATCATTCGCGGTCAGGTGTTCGATGAATACTTCTTAATGACGGTTGCGACGCTTGGTGCGTTTGCCATCGGAGAGTATCCGGAAGGTGTTGCGGTCATGCTGTTCTATCAGCTCGGAGAGCTGTTCCAGGGCATGGCGGTCAACCGCTCACGTAAGTCAATTCAGTCTCTGATGGATATTCGCCCGGACTATGCGAATGTACTCACAGGTGCAGGGGAAGAGACGCGGCGTGTCTCCCCGGAAGAGGTTCGCATTGGCGACCGTATCGTAGTTAAGGCTGGAGAACGTGTACCTCTGGACGGTATTGTGAAGGCAGGCCGCTCTATGGTTGACACATCAGCACTGACAGGGGAATCTGTTCCACGGGAGTTGGAGACGGGAAGTGACGTGCTCAGCGGTTTTGTGAACAAAAACGGCATGTTAACCATCGAGGTCACCAAAACCTTTGGAGAATCCACGGTATCCAAAATTCTCGATATGGTGCAGAATGCTAGCAGCCGCAAGGCGAAAACGGAACATTTTATCAGCAAATTTGCCCGGTATTATACACCGGTTGTGGTCATTCTCGCTGCGCTTATTGCCTTCGTTCCACCTTTGCTGCTTAGCGGTGCAACGTTTGCGGACTGGATCTATCGTGCACTGGTGTTTCTCGTCATTTCATGCCCTTGTGCGCTCGTTGTGTCGATTCCGCTTGGTTTCTTCGGTGGTATTGGTGCGGCTTCGCGAAACGGCATTCTGGTCAAAGGCAGTAATTATCTGGAGGCTCTGAATGACGTTAAAGTGGTGGTTTTCGATAAAACGGGTACACTAACCAAAGGTGTTTTCAAAGTCACATCTGTTCACCCCGATGGCGCACGTACAGAAGAAGAAGTAATGAAGCTGGCGGCGATTGCCGAAGCAAACTCCAATCATCCGATTGCTGAATCGATTCGTGCAGCTTGGGGAAAAGATATTCCCTCACAAGGTGTGGATGGGTATGACGAGGTAGCTGGACACGGAATCAAAGTAAATGTGAACGGTCAGGAAGTGCTCGCAGGCAACGCGAAGTTGATGGAACAGGCAGGGATTATGTATACGAAGCCGCAGACGGTGGGAACGGTCGTGCATATCGCCGAAGCTGGCAAGTATGTCGGACATCTGATCATTGCGGACGAAGTGAAGGATGATGCAGCGGCAGCGATACAGGCACTTCAAAAGCTAGGTATTCGCAAAACAGTGATGCTGACCGGTGATGCCAAAGCGGTGGGCGAAGCGGTTGCACGCCAACTTGGGGTGGATGAGGTTCATGCTGAACTTCTGCCACAGGACAAAGTCGAACGGCTGGAGCAACTGGAAGCGGCCAAATTACCGAAGGAAAAGATGATCTTTGTCGGTGATGGCATTAACGATACTCCTGTTCTGGCACGTGCCGATGTGGGTGTAGCGATGGGCGGACTTGGATCGGACGCGGCGATTGAAGCAGCGGATGTGGTCATCATGACGGATGAGCCCTCCAGAATCGCAAGTGCCATCCGTATTGCCAAGCGAACACGCCGCATCGTCTGGCAGAATATCGGATTTGCATTGGGCGTCAAAGCCATCTTCCTGCTGCTCGGTGTATTCGGGATTGCCACCATGTGGGAAGCCGTTTTCTCCGATGTGGGTGTGACGGTGCTCGCGGTACTGAATGCGATGCGGGTTCTGCGAATCAAGGACGTTTAAATTGATGAAACGTACAGCACGGCTCTGCGTATATACGTAGAGCCGTTTTACTATTTTTATGGCTGGCTGTTGAACAATTACTTACTGGCTTAGAGCTAAGAGAAGAGAAGGAGCGAGCATTTTGGCAGGAGCATTGTTGGGGATTATCTGCGGAGTATGTTATTTCATTTTGGGATTGATGGTGTATAAGAAGCCGCCAAAACAAATTAACGGAATATATGGGTACCGGACACCACGGGCCATGAGCGACCCAAGGTTATGGGAAGAAGCACAGCGGTACAGTTCGGCATTGATGATGCAGTTTGGTTTTATTATCACCGCTTTTGGTGTCATCGGTTTCTGGCTTACAGATGTGCGGGCATTGGTGTTAAGTCTAGTTGCTGTGGGCTTTTATACTATCAGGCTGTTCACTCGGGTGGAAGGACGTCTGAAACAGATGCAGCGAGCAGATCAGGGACAGGACAAGCAGGGGAAATGAGGTAAAATAAGGTCAAGACAAGGTAAGGTAAGGTCAAGACAAGACAAGTAATGTTAATGAATATGTGCAGAACAACAAACTTAATGACCTGTATAATCATCGAGATCCGCGTATGCGGGTCTTTTTTTTCTTCATTGAGCTTCTGCTCCAAATCGGTAATGGTTCATATGATGAATCATTTCATTAATCCTTCTAAGAGATACGGTATGATTAAAATCTAACGTTGACGTTAATGTTAGTTTTATATATAATTATGTACATAATATTAATGACATATGAGAGAGGTGGAGCAAATGAGTTTATACAAAATTGATGATGTCGCCAAAGCCTGCGGACTGACGAAACGTACCATTCGATATTATGAAGAGATTGGTGTGATGCCTTCACCTCAGCGAACAGATGGAGGAACGAGGCTGTATTCACAGGACGACATTGATTATTTAAAGAAAGTGGTTCGAGCGAAAGAGGTGCTCGGTTTCTCATTACAGGAACTGCATGCCTATGTAGCCACAGCAGATGCGCTGAACGAGCAGCGTTTTGACTACCAGCAGACGACCGAGGTGAAGGAACGGATTGATAAGCTCACCCGAATGGAAGCCACATTGGATGGTCAGTTGCAGTTGCTGGAGCAGAAGCTTCAGAGTATTCACGCCGTACAACAGGAGCTGGAGGAGCTACGAGAACGTGTTAAGTCAGGTATAGAAACATTGAGAAGTCGCGCTGAACATAAGAACGGAAATGAAAACGACTAATGGATTAACAACATGAACTGAATGAGAAGAAAAGAAAGTGAGAAGAAATGAAAAGAAGTGAAAAAAAGCTTCACAAATAAACGGAATTAACTGAACTGGAAGCCTGTGAGAATGTCCCAAGTTAATCTGGGCATGAGATGGATCAACTACGATTGTGTGCTGTAGTACATACACTGGAAACAACTCCGGTGTGCTTGTGCTGTTTTGGCGTCCTATGTATTGAAAATACGAACGAATTATTCTGAAAAATTTCAACGTTTGAAAAAACAAAAAAACAACATACCATTCAACATCGGAGGAATGACCTATGAAAAGAGAACCATCACTACCTGACGAATTGCCGTCATCCCGTGGAGGTCTGCTGTCCCAGCCACGAGCGGTCTGGGCTGTAGCCTTCGCATGTATCATCTCGTTTATGGGACTCGGCCTAGTAGACCCGATATTGCCGGCCATCGCGGATCAACTACACGCGTCTAAAAGCCAAGTGTCCTTGCTGTTTACCAGCTATAACGCGGTAACCGGGATTGCCATGCTGATTACGGGTGTGGTATCCAGCCGTATCGGTGTTAAATGGACACTGCTCAGCGGTATATTGCTGATTATTGTCTTTTCGTTCCTTGGCGGTACATCGGACACGGTCGGAGCGCTGGTTGGTTATCGCGGGGGCTGGGGACTTGGGAATGCCTTGTTCATCGCCACCGCGTTGTCGGCCATTGTTGGCTTGTCCACATCGGGGACAGCCAAGGCTATTATTTTATACGAAGCAGCATTAGGTCTCGGGATTGCCGTTGGACCGCTGCTGGGCGGGGAACTGGGTTCCATCTCTTGGCGCGGCCCGTTCTACGGGGTAGCAGCCCTGATGGCGATTGCTTTTATCAGCATCATGTTTATGTTGCCCAAAATGGCTAAACCGAAAACGCGCAGCACCTTATCCGATCCGTTCAAAGCGCTCGGGTACCCTTCACTGAAAACGTTGGCGATTACCGCCTTTTTATATAACTTTGGATTCTTTACCTTGATGGCTTATTCCCCTTATGTCATGAAACTGGACGAACACGGTCTCGGTTATGTCTTCTTCGGCTGGGGATTGATGCTGGCGATCACGTCCGTCTTTGTGGCACCAAAGCTGCAGCGCCGATTTGGCTCCGTGCCATCAATGAGTGTCATGCTCACGTTGTTTGCGCTGGACTTGCTGGTGATGGCTGCTGGTACGGTGATGGGATCATCGACAACGGTGATCGTTGCGGTTATCGTGGCAGGTATCTTCCTTGGAATAAACAATACGTTGATTACAACAGCTGTGATGGAGGCAGCACCAGTGGAACGTTCCGTAGCATCTGCGGCTTACAGCTTTGTGCGGTTTATGGGTGGTGCGCTCGCACCTTGGCTTGCAGGTAAATTATCGGAATGGTTTTTGCCAGAAACGCCGTTTTACTTCGGTGCGCTGATGGTGCTGATTGGTGTGGTTGTACTGCTGATGCGCCGTCGTCACCTGCGGGATATCGATGCGTCGATTACAGCTCATTAATGATCATCAATGCTCACTAATGGTTAATGGATATATTGCGATTTGAGCGCTCGCGAATAAACATTGTGGATAGAGCCTATTCATTTTTGCTAATAACATCCATGAACTTTTATTAAGGATATTTGACGGATGCAGACCTTAACAAACAAACAAACAAACAAACAAACAGAACAGAATAGAAGAAAAGAACAGAAAATAAGAACAAATAAACAAACAATATTTCGTGCGTATCAACAGACTGGAGGAATTAATATGCTAAAACGAATATTGGTCGCTGTGGATGAATCGGATCATGCGAGTAAGGCCTTGGAGCAGGCCCTGATGCTGGCTGAACAGATGAAACATCCTGTCAATTTGACTATCGTGCACGTGAATCCATCGATCTCAATTAACGAGCCCGCGCTTGGCGTAGATCTGGAGGAACGCGTTGCAGAAGAAGGGAAGCACATGATCGAGCCGGTAATTGAGCAATTGGCTAGTCGCGGGGTGTCCTATGAGACGATGCTGGTCGCAGGTGATCCAGTAACAGAAATCTGTCGCATTGCACGTGAACAACAAGTTGATCTGATTGCGATAGGTACCGGCGGGAAAAGGTTGCTGGCAGAGATTGTAGTCGGCAGTGTTAGTCACGGTGTGCTGAAGCATGCCGAATGTCCGGTTTTGACGGTGAAATAAAGCTGCAACAATTCTAACGATCTCAGGAGAGCTTATTTTGCGGAAAAATACCCTTTTGAAATTCTAACGATCCGTAGAGACGTTATTTGGTCTTTTCAGTGTGAAAAACGGGTAATTATCGTGTTTTAGAATGACATAAGGTTTGTGGTGATCGTTAGAATTCTATTCGCCTCAAATCTGGCTAAATAAGGTTCCTGGTGATCGTTAGAGCTGAGGAGTATCATCCTATGCCAGCCCTGTGGTTCAACCGACTACTTTCATATTGAGAGTTATAGCTTATGGACCACAGTAACGGAAACCAATAACAACGCACAGTAGTGATGCTCAGACACAGCCTGACCAACGATTACTACTGAGTAACTTTCTATCATTTCGTCCACTGGGTGGATGAGCGCGAAATAGTGTATAACTAGAGTAGGGGTTATCTAAATAGTTACTTCCTTGCAAGGGATGAGTATCAATGAATGCGTTTGATGCTGAATCGTGAGAATGTGAGGAATCGAAGGAACGGAGGATGCGTTTATGAAAAAACAACATCTGCTTATCGGCGGCAAGCATACCGAATCAGTACAATATACAACACTCCAGGCGCCGTATTCCGGGGAATCGTTGGCAGAAGTGGCTTCTGCCTCGGCAGAGGAGACTGAGGCTGCCATTGCGGCGGCTGTGCAGGCACGTAAAGCGATGCGCCAGATGCCTGCACATCAGCGTGCGGACTTACTGTACAAGCTGTCCGCCATGCTGGAGGAACGCAAAGAAGAGGCAGCTCGCGTCGTCGCACTGGAGGCGGCAAAGCCGATCACTGCGGCAAGAGCCGAGATCGATCGTACGATCGAGACTTATCGGTTTGCTGCCGAAGAAGCAAAACGTTTAACCGGAGAGACGGTTCCGATGGATGCTGCCAAAGGTGGCGAAGGTCGCATTGGTTATACGATGCGGCAGCCACTCGGGGTCATTGGCGCGATTACGCCGTTTAATTTTCCCATGAATCTGGTTGCACACAAGGTTGGACCCGCGCTGGCTGCCGGGAATACAATCGTGCTTAAACCTGCGGAACAGACACCGCTGTCTGCCTATTACATCGCGAATCTGCTCCAAGAGGCAGGATTGCCAGATGGTGCGTTAAACGTTGTAAGCGGTGAAGGTAAAACGATTGGTGATGTGCTCGTAGGGCATCCTGATGTGGCTTACATCACATTCACTGGCAGCCCAGCCGTTGGGACAAGTATCCGCAGCAACGCTGGATTGAAACGAGTTACGCTGGAGCTGGGTTCCAATGCGGCTGTCATTGTAGACAAGGATGCTGATCTGGACAAGGTAATCCCGCGCTGTGTTACAGGCGCATTCACCTATCAGGGGCAGGTATGCATTTCATTACAGCGTATCTATGTGCATCAGGCGATTGCTGAGCAGTTTATTCAGCGCTTTGCCGAAGCAGCTGCACAGGTTGTGATCGGTGATCCGCTGAATGAGGATACGGTTGTGTCCGCACTTATTACTTCTAAGGATGTGCAGCGCACTCTGGACTGGATCAATGAGGCGAAACAGGAGGGAGCAACGGTTGCAGCTGGTGGCGAGGCTGAATGCGGCGTGCTGCGTCCAACAGTGCTTGTGAATGTGCCCCGTGATGCCAAGGTATCCTGTCAGGAAGTATTTGCGCCGATTGTTGTGATTAACTCGGTGGATTCCGTAGACGAGGGTATCCAGCATGTCAACGACTCCATGTATGGACTTCAGGCAGGAGTATTCACGAATGATATTCAAACAGCGCTTCGAGCTGTGGATGAAATTGAAGCGGGCGGTGTAATGATCAATGATATTCCGACATTCCGGGTGGATCATATGCCGTACGGCGGGGTGAAGCAAAGTGGCATCGGGCGTGAAGGTGTGAAGTATGCAACGGAAGAAATGACGGAATTGAAGTTTGTCATGTTTAATAAAAATTAACCGAGTTCGGCAATTGTAATAAAGCGATAGCTATAAATTTTCTGAAAATCCTGTACCTATCTCATAGATACAGGATTTTTTGGGTATAAACGATTACCAAAAACGATTGCCAAAAGGATAACTTTGTCTTTATTTTTCTTCAATGACTACAGGTTCACATTGAGTGAGGAGGGTATTAATTAGGTAACATCCTGCAAGCAACTGTCTGAATTGTTGTTTCATAGAGCACGGGTGCACGTATTTTTTTAACTACGGGTTCCAATCTTTATGGATGATGATAAGGTTGGCTGCGTACAGCTGGAGGACTAGTGGAGTTTTTTCAAAACATCCAGTGTAAAAGAGTTCTGCCGTACCGAGCAGGATAAGGTTTTGCATGTCAATTCTTTTGTGTTTTTTTAATATAACGCAATTACAATGCGGCGGGTGAAGATTCTGAACACGCAGATCAGGTAGGAGGTGAACTCATATGGCGTATTCTATGACGGATGTATCCGGTATGTCAGGTGTGAGCTTAAGTGAGTTAAGCCATTATGCGGAGCTGGGGTTACTGTCTCCTGCTTTTCGCGGACTGGATGAAGATATGTATTATGAAAAAAGGGAGCTGCTGAAACTTCAGCAAATTTTGTTCTGCAAGGAGGTTGGCGTGCCAGAGAAAGAGATCAGTTCTATGCTTAAAGAAGAACCTCTGGAAATGGTACGTGTGATGCAACAGCATCGTATCCGCCTTCTGGAGGAAGCCCTTCGCCTGCACGGTTTGATCCAGACGTTGGATCGAACGGTCTCCTTTCTTCAAGAAGAGCAGACAATGGAGGAGCATGAACTGTACCGTGGTTTTGCGCATGATACAGGTCATACCCGGCTTCCAGAAGCAGATCAAACACAGTACTCGCATAATACATTACGGGAAAGCGATCTGAACACCGAGAAGATGGAACTGAAATCCAAGGAGGATTTCTTGGACTCACAGGCCCAGATTGATCGGATTCATCTCGATTTGAAACAGGCACTTGAGCTTGGCCTTGAGCCGAGCAGTCCGGATGTGCAGAAAATTATTGGAAGACACCTTGAATGGATCAAAGGGTATTACACACCTACGGCAGAGATCTATCGGGATTTGGCCAATCTCTATGTGGAGCACCGGGATTTTCGCAACATGTATGATGGCTACCATCCGCGACTGGCAGAGTTTCTGCGTGAGGGAATGATTATCAAAGCGGCACAGGATCTATCCTAGATGCATAAAGTAACATGGGCGGGCAGAACATCGGTGTGAACATAGCAACAAAAAGCGCAGACCTCTGAGAGGCTGCGCTTTTTGTTAACACATATCGATAGCACCATTATATGGCGTGAGAACACAAATTCTCTTGTTCGAATGAATTGTAAATGATTCAAAACGGCTTACAGTTGCTCAACGAGCAAGCTGACGGCTTTTTCCAGGAAGATACGATCTTCATCGTCAAAACGATTTTTGATCGGGCTGTCGATATCTAACACCCCGTATAATTGTCCGTCTTTGACAATCGGAACAACGATCTCACTATTGGAAGCAGCATCACAGGCGATATGGCCTGGGAAAGCATGAACATCATCAACTACGAGTGTACGTCTCTCCGCAGCAGATGTACCGCATACTCCGCGTCCAAGTGGAATACGGATGCAAGCAGGCAATCCCTGGAAAGGCCCGAGGACCAGTTCTTTTCCATCATACAGATAGAATCCGACCCAGTTGGTGTCGGTTAGAAATAAATTGAGCAGCGCAGCAGC
>Ga0105246_10000739_pt1 | contig 18545 bp, 13 predicted proteins | sample KBSM64metaG_FD_99694 | JGI IMG/M metagenome (GOLD analysis project Ga0105246, IMG submission 99694) | Miscanthus rhizosphere microbial communities from Kellogg Biological Station, Michigan, USA - KBS M6-4 metaG | ecosystem: Host-associated > Plants > Roots > Rhizosphere > Soil | place...
ATCCGTGGGCCGCCGCAATGGGCCATCCATGGCCCAGTGCGGCTAACCCGGCGTCCTGCCGGGTTACCCACGGATTCAAGCCTGCGTTCGGCCAGCGTGGTTTGACGGGGCGCCTGAGATCAAGATCAAAAGCAGATCAAGATCAAGGGCGACTCGCTGCGCATCGTGGTTACGGTTGGGCGCTACAGCGTTGTGTGGATACCTATGCTCATCGGGGGCAAGCCCCCTCCCACATTTTGATCGGTGTCCGGCTCTAGTTTTTGGACTCAGTGATGATCTGACGGATCGCGCCAACGAAGGCTTCGGCCGGCTGGCCACCGCTGACCGCGTACTGGTCGTTGAACACGATGGTCGGCACCGAGGTCACGCCGCGGGTCAACCACAATTTCTCCTGCTCACGCACCTCGGCGGCATATTCGTCAGAGGCAAGAATTTCAGCGGTGCGCTGGGGGTCCAGGCCAACGCTTTGGGCGATGATCGCCAGGGTTTTGTGGTCGGAAGGGTCCTGGCCGTCGGTGAAGTAGGCCTTGAACAGCGCTTCCTTGAGGTTGTACTGCAAACCTTCCAGCCCGGCCCAATGCAACAGGCGGTGCGCGTCGAAGGTGTTGTAGATGCGGCTTTGGCCGTCGGTACGAAAGGCAAAGCCCAGCTCGGCGCCCATGTCGCGGATGCGTGCGCGGTTGGCCTGGGACTCTTCGGCGCTGGAGCCGTATTTCTCGCTGATGTGCTCGACGATGTTCTGCCCTTCAGGGGGCATCTTCGGGTTCAGCTCGAACGGCTGGAAATGAATCTCGGCCTGCACCTCGGCGCCAAGCTGATCGAGTGCCTCGGTCAGGCCGCGCAGGCCGATGATGCACCAGGGGCAGGATACGTCGCTGATGAAATCGATTTTCAGGGGAGTACTCATGATGGACAACCTCGCTGGCATTAATGCGGCGCAAAGCGACACGATACACCACCTCTACAGCAGCTTCGAACGCGCCTCCACGTCAACCCGCGCCCAGTGCGCCGCATCGTCGCGGTGGGCCTGCAGGTAAGGCAATACCGCCGCCAGCAACGGCGCCTTGAATGCTTCCTGAAAACGATGGGCCAGGCCCGGAATCAATTTCAGCTGGCTGCCCTGGATATGGGCGGCCAGATGAACGCCATGCATCACCGGCAACAGCGGGTCGGCGGTGCCGTGCACTACCAGGGTCGGTACGCGCAGTTGGTTGAGTAACGGCACGCGGCTCGGTTCGGCGAGGATCGCCATGATCTGGCGCTTGACACCTTCAGGGTTGAACGCGCGGTCATAGGCCAGCGCCGCCTGATGCAGCAAGGCCTGGCGGTCATCCTTCACCGCCGGGCTGCCCAGCGCAGCGAGCAGATCGGCTTGCTGCTCCAGGGCGACCTCGCGATTGGGCGCGCTGCGGCGCGACAACAACTGCACCAGCGCGGCATTCGGAGCGGGCAGGCCCTCGGCGCCGGAGCTGGTCATGATCAGCGTCAGGCTCTCCACCCGTTGCGGCGCCATCGCCGCCAGGTGCTGGGCGATCATGCCGCCCATGCTCGCGCCCAGCACATGGAATTGCCGCACCTGCAACGCATCCATCAAGCCCAGCGCGTCGTCGGCCATGTCGGTCAGCGTATAAGGTGCCGCCACCGGCAGGCCGAGCTTGTAGCGCAGCACTTCGAAGGTCAGGTTGGCACTGGCCGGGGTCTGGCGCCAGGTTGACAGGCCCACATCGCGATTGTCATAGCGGATCACCCGGAAACCCTGCTCGCACAGGGCGACCACCACTTCATCCGGCCAATGGATCAACTGCCCACCCAGGCCCATTACCAGCAGCAAGGCAGGGTCGGACGCACGCCCGATACTCTGGTAGGCGATGCTCACCTGAGCCAGGTCGACCGTTTGGGTCGGGACATTGACATCACATCGAGAAGCCGCAAAAGACGGCAGGCCGAACAACAGAGCGGCCAGTAAAAGCAACACGCGCATGAAAAACACCGAAACGCAGAACCCCAGTAGAGCGCGAGTCTGATGAACTTTGTTCAAGCGCGCTGCCACACTTCGATGACAGTTTGATGAAGAGTGCCCAGCGGTCAGTCGATAGCTATATGCAGCCGACCGGTCGGCGCGTCGACCTCTAATAGGGCTTTGGTCTTCTAGAGCGAATCAGCCCCATGCTTGCTTCCATTGTCCTGCCTGCAGCGACACACCCATTATTGCAACCGACCATCGACGCGCCTCTGTTCTCGGACGCCACGCAACGCCTGCAGGATTGCCGGTCCGAGCTGCTCACCCTGATGGCCGGTACTCCAACACTGCGTAGCACGATCAACCTGATGCTCCACGAGCAGCTTCAACTGGACGGTGAACGCGTGACCCTGGTGTTCCCCGCCACCGAGCAACGGGGGCGTAGCCGGATAGCCCTGACCGATGCTTGCCTCTACATGCAACAACACCCGGCATTGGACACCGCGAGCGTGCCGCAGGCCAGCGTGGTCAATCTGCCACCGGCCCATGCATTGGCGCAGTACACCGTCGCCATGCTGCTCGATGAACTGAAAGTCCTCGACCTGGAGCAAAGCCTGGATGACCAGTGGCTGCGCTACTGGCGTACGCAGCGAGCGCCTCATTCGCCGGTCACTTGCTACAAGCGGGTCATAGAGCTGTACCGCATTCACATCGAAGCCAGCGCCGAGCGCGCGCTCGCCGAGGGGCAGGTCCACACCGAAGTCCTGGACCCCGTGTTCTCGCTGCTCTATCCAGGGCCGGCCACGGCGCAGGCGCCAACACGCTACACCGAGCACGTTTTTCTCAAACCCCACGGCGCCCACGCCATCGCCCTGCCCGGCGCCTGGGTATTGAGCCTCGATACAGAACCGCCGGTCAGCCAATTGCTGTACCTGCCGACACAGGTGCCGGCATGGCAGGCATTCAGCAGCCGTGGGGCCATGGAGCGCTCGGTGCTCGACCGCCAGCAAGCGCTGTTCGGCACCACCGAGGTCGATCCTTTGGCAAGGGTCGAATACAAGGTCAACAGCAACCCGCTGGAAATGGGCATCACTCTCTGGTTGAAGCAGTTGACCAAAGAGCAGTACCAGGACGCTGTCCGCCCGCTCGCGAACGTGCCGCTGCACGACGCATTCCTGGCCCTTCAACACGTCGACGGGCTTGATGCCCGGCGTAAAACCCGATCCCTGTTTGCCGCGATGCCCGCACTGCCGGAATCGGCTGACGACACCCTGATCACTGCACACCTCCCTCAATTCGGCCTGCTGCACAACGGTGTCGATAGCCACCAGCGCAAGGCTTTAATGCAACACCACCGCCATGCGCTGGAAAACCTGCTGGGCAACGACACGCCAACGAGTGAGCGCTGGCAGTCATTCAAGCAACAATTGGATGCTCTCAGGGTGCAACAGCACGCCGCTGAAACGGCGGCGCGCGCCATGCTCAATCGAGCACCGCTGGATCTGGACGCACTCAACAGGCACTACACAGCGCTGTACCAGGCTCGCTTGCAAGGTTTGCGGATCGAGGCGCGCATCCAGCGCACCCTGGCGCAGATCAGTGAAGACGAACTGCACCGGATCGAAAGCGCTCTGGCCTCCCCCGCGCCGGACGTCGTCGCGCTGACGCTGTCGGTCACTCAAACCAGCCATTCAACCCCAACCCGTACCGAACTCAATGGGCCACTGGTATGGCTCCCACCCCGGGACGAATCGACGCCAGGGCCCCATGACGGCGTGCATTTCATTTATTGGCCCGGCAGCGACGGCGGCTTGCAGCGCTTCGATTCGCGCCAGGCCCTTGAAGAAAGCGTATTCGGCATACAACCTCAGGATGAGCAACTGGCCCTGCAGTTCACCACGCTCACCCGGAACCCGTTCGACTATAGCCTCAGCAGCCAACAGCTTGCCTTTGAAGACCAGGCCGCGCGTATACGTCAGGCATGGCCAGGCGATGAACACGCCTCACAACGTGCCGCAGCGCTTGAAAAGCTGCGTGCGCAAACGCTGCCGGGCCTGTTGATACCCGATAACTCGGCGCGCGAGGCGGCGTACCTGTTGCTCATCGAGCAGCACAATGCTCGCCTGCTGGCCGAACAACTTCCGTCATGGCTGGGCACCCAAACCGTGGAAAAACGCGAGGCCCTCAAAACGCTCCTGCGCGCCTACGTACCGGCGTTGAAACGTGCGCAAGCGCTGCTGGAGCGCTCCCTGCCACCGCGCGACGTGTTCGTGAGGCGCAAGATCGACGCGCGTATACGCAAGGATTTCGCCATCCAGAAAGGCTTTACGCTCCAACTGGAGATGCCGGACTCGGTGGAGCAGCGACGCGACACCATCGCCGGCGCCGCGCCGGGCACTGCGGTCAAAATCATTGACGTGCCCAGTGCCAAGCGCAGCAAGATATCCCTGGACGATCTGGCGCTACGCAACCTCGATGCCGATCTGAGCCTGCGCCTGGGGTTCGTGAGCGTCGAAGTGACAGCCGACGCCGTCGACGAAGGTGACACCTTAAGGGCAGGCGTCACAAAACGCTATCTGGCGAATCTGGTCACCGACCTCGACCTGGCCAAACAATACGAAGCCCGTATCCTCGAAGCCTTCAAGGGTGCCCCGGGGGAATCCATCCATCAAAAGCGCTACCGTCGCGAGTGCCTGGTGGAGCCGTTGCGCCTGATGCTCAACATACAAGGCCTGTTGGCGCGCATGCAGAACCATATCAGCGCCGACGCACTGCAACTGCTCCAGACCGCCATCGATGCCGACACCCAGGCCGCCTGGAACGCAGCCGGCAAACGCATCCGCCTGCTACCGGCCCACCTCAGTGCCGGCGGCGCGGATACGCGCCAGCAAAGCCAGATCACGCTGTCGGGCATCACCTTCATCGAAGAACAAAACTCGGGCAGCACCTTGCTTTACCTGCCCGACGCACCTGACGAACGCTACCTGCGCAGTTATGCCAGCCTTGAGCAGGCGCGCATTGCCCTGTTCGAACTGTGCCGGCTCGACACCATGGTGCAATACGTGGCGGGACGTGCGGTCCAGGGCGATGTGCGGGCACACGTTCAGCGCATCGACCACGCCACCGTCAAAGGCTACGACGCGATGATTCAGGCAGGTTTTCCCTGGCCAACCACCACCACCCTGGCCACCCATCAGTTGGACGCCCACATGGGCCGTCTGCTGGAGGCCCATCGAAAGGAGGCGCGCTCCAACGACGACCTGGCCCATGAAAAATACGCGCTCCAGAGTGGCAAGGTATTCAACGGCATCAAAATCGCCCTGTCGTTCATCCCCTTTATCGGCACGGCAGTGTCCCTGGCAGACGCCACCACCAGCCTGTATCAAGCCGTGGCTGCATTCAGGCGCGGTGACACCGCGCATGGCATCGATCAATTGGCTTCGGTATTCGAATGCCTGGTGTATGCGGCCATGGATGCGCTGGCGATTGCCGCCGCACCCCGCGCGCGTGGCAGCGCAGCGCGGCAACTGAATGCCGCCCACCAACTCAAACAGGGCGTCGGCCTCAGCGTCTGGCGCGCCATGAAATCACGCCAGGGCGCTACTGCCCGACAACGCTTTGCCGGCTATGAACACCCCGACACCCTTGAGGCCGGCAGCCTGCAACCCGTCCAGACCGGGCCCTATCGGCACACGCTGCGCCATACCTCAGGCGAACATTACATTCTGAGTGAAGGCCGCCCTTTCAAGGTCAGGTTCGACCCCACCACCCACGAAATGCGATTGGTTGCCCAAGGCAAGTCTTACGCCCCGGCCATTGCCCTGGATCAGGCCCTGCAATGGGATACCTATGGGGCCCTGCATGGCGGCCACCTCACCGGTTATGGCGGCGGCAGCCGGCGGACAAGAGGTGGCGCGTCGCGGGCACAGGCGAACGTCCCGGCGCCTGTCGCCCGGCAACTGCCTGCGGCGGCGCTTGAGGTCAACATGCAGCGCCTTGGCCTCGGCCAGTCACTGCTAAACCAGGCGCGTGACTTTTATGGCCAGGTCACCACGACCACCAACCACCTCAAGAAATTCACCACTGACTATCCGGACCAGTCCGCCGTCGCGCCGCAAAAGCTGGCGGACAGTAAAAACCTGGACATCGCGCTGAACAGGGACATTGATAACGGCAAGAAAATGCATGCGTCGTTCGAAACGGCCAAGCAACAGCACGTGCATATTCGCGACCTCGACTATGCCGAGGAACTGAACAGAACAGCGCACATCGTAGCGGATCGCTTGAATCATCTGATCCAAAATGCGAAAGACCGGGCCAGCGTTCTTATTGACCGGACAATCGAGATCACCGGCCAACTGAACGACTCATCTCACACCCCTGGCTTGCGTCAAGCACTGGCCCGTGAAATCAGACAGTGTCGCCTGGACTTGCTGGACGAGCTGGACACGATAGAGCGCTCGATGAAAGACATGGGCCAGTGGGTCAAGCACATCACCGTCAGACACACACGCACGGAGATATCCACCTACTTGAATGCCTGGAAACACCGGTTTACCGACCTGCGCCTGGCCAGCATGAGAAGCAGTAATCTCATGCAGGCGCTCACTCTGCGCACGGACACGATGACCATTGACTGGCTGTTCCAGGAGGTCGCCGTGCATCAATCCAGGAGCAGGTTCGACCGCGCGCTGACCACGCACATGACCCTCAACGAGGCCAATATCAGCCGGGTAGAACGCAACCGGGTATTGCACAACTGCATTAACATCTACGAAGAACTGTCCCGTGACCTGAGCGCCTGGAACGCAAGCTCGCCGAACCATTTCGACAAAAGCTTTCTCACGCGCCTGCAAGACGACCTTGAACGCCTGATCCGAAAAGCTCAACGTGCAATCAAGAAACCCGTCTCCGAACCAAAGCCGACCGCCACGCACGCCGTCTTCGAAACCGAAGACGGGCAATTATTGATTGGCACCGAAAAACCGGCGGGGCAACAGTCCCCCAGGCAGTTCATCATCAGCGATGCGGACGGGGCGCCCGTTGAAATCTGGGACAAGATAGGCGATGGCAACACCTATCGCCTAAACACGCTCCAGAGCCGCCCGGTAAGCGCCCCGCTGCCGCTGCCGACCGACATCAACAGCGTCGTCGCAAATGCCCAGGCGCGCTTGAGGGCAGCGGACACCTTCGAAAACCATGTTCGAAGCTACAAGACCATGGAGCCGGTCAACCTCGAGCACAGGCTGGTCACCGAAGCCAAAGAGCTCAGGTCCCGCGCCAACAATGTGCAACGCCTGGACGCCGAGCACCCGATTATCGAACAACTGCGTACCCGCGCCAGCGCACTTGAGCAGGCCGGGGAAGGCCTGAGGATCCAGCGCAGCCTGGAAAGCAAAACCCCCACCGAAGGCTACCTGGATTACCTGATCGGCAAGGGCCGGGTGGTGATTCGCAAGAAGGGCCCCCGCCAGAAGCTCAGGGATAAACGCCCGGATGGGCAAGACGACTATCTGCAGGAGTATGAGGTGTACGACACCGGCAAACAGGGGCCGGCCGACAAACCGATCTGGTACGCGCATTTTCACTATGACGCGCCGCATTCACCTTTTGACGGTTTCTCCAAGGCACATTTGAAGCGCCGCGATCAACAGTACCTGGGCATGAAATGGCAAGCCGTCAGGACGGGGGCCGGAGCGACCTTTACGGACACAGCCATCTGGCGCGGCAATATCGACAAGCCCTTTGCACGCGCGCACTTCCAACCACTGGGGTGACCCGAATGGTGCGAGGACCAACATGAATACGGCTCAATGTTTTATCATTGCGCATAAATTTAATTCATGGAGACCACCGTGCTCGAAATCCGCCACCTCAAGACCCTGCACGCCCTGCGCGAAGCCGACAGCCTGGTGGAGGCCGCCGAGCGCCTGCACCTGACCCAGTCCGCGCTGTCCCACCAATTCAAGGAGCTGGAAGAGCGCCTGGGCATGCAGTTGTTCGCGCGCAAGACCAAGCCCGTGCGCTTCACCAGCGCCGGCCTGCGCCTGCTGCAACTGGCGGACGCCACCCTGCCCTTGCTGCGCGGCGCCGAACGCGACATCGCGCGGCTGGCTGGCGGTACGGCTGGACGCCTGCACATGGCCATCGAATGCCACAGCTGCTTCCAGTGGTTGATGCCGACCATCGACCAGTTCCGCGATGCCTGGCCGGAGGTCGAGCTGGACCTCGCCTCCGGCTTTGCCTTCGCACCATTGCCGGCACTGGCGCGTGGCGACCTGGACCTGGTGGTGACCTCCGACCCGCTGGAACTGCCGGGTATCTCCTATGTGCCGCTGTTCACCTACGAAGCCATGCTGGCCGTGGCCAATCAGCACGCGCTGGCAAGCAAGGCGTACATCGTGCCCGAGGACCTGCTGACGGAAACCCTGATCACCTACCCGGTGGAACGTGACCGCCTGGACATCTTCACGCGCTTCCTGGAACCGGCCGACGTCGAGCCCGCCCAGGTGCGCACCTCGGAGCTGACCGTGATGATGATGCAATTGGTGGCCAGCGGCCGTGGCGTGTGCGGCATGCCGCACTGGGCACTGCATGAATACAGCTCACGCGGGTATGTGAAGGCCAAGCGGCTGGGCGAGAAAGGTTTGTTCGCCACGCTGTATGCGGGGATTCGGGAGGACATGCTGGATGCGCCGTACATGCGCGACTTTTTGCTGACGGCCAAGGACACCTCGTTTTCCACCCTGGATGGGGTCAGCGCAGTGCGCTAAGCGCCGCCGGCAAACAGGTGGGGCTTGCCCTGATGTTGTAGGAGCGAGCTTGCTCGCTCCTACAGTGGGTATCAACGATCGGTCAATTCGCGCCACAGGTGGATCTTGTCGAAATACTCATCCCCCACCCGCACCGCCAGCGGCTCCAGGCCGTACTGGATGAAACCGCAGCGCTGGTAAAGCGCAAGCGCTGCCTCGTTGCCGGCAGTCACCGTCAGTTGGATCAACTTCAGGCGCTTCTGCCCGCGCGCTTCTGCCAGCGCCGCCTCTACCAGCTCCCGGCCCAGGCCTCTTTGCTGATAAGCCTGGGTCACGTACATGCCGAACAGGGTCACTTTGTGCCGCGCCTTTTCCCGAGGCTCGAATGCCAACCCGACAATACCCGCCAGTTGATCGCCCTCGAAGGCGCCGAGCAGCCGATCCAGCGGGCTGTCGAGGCGCTTTTCCCACCAGTTCAGCGGCATCGCTGCGCGCTCGGCAACACTGGAGGTGAACGCCTGGGGATAAGCGCCGTAAGCCTCAAGCATCAACGCGCGGTAGGCTTGCGCATCGTCGGCGTCCAGCGGGCGAATCATCACGCGCCAGCCAGCGAGTCGCGATAGAACGGCAGGATCAAGTCGCGCGTCAGAGGCGCCAGGTGCAGACCACCGTCGCCCGCGGGATCGATCCAGCGTATTTCTTCAATTTCAGCAGCCGGGGTGACCGCCACGTCGATGTGCAACTGGAACAGCTCGGCCTGCACGGTGAAGCCCGGCTCGTTGGCGGCGGGCGCCGAGAACTGGCCGAGGTACAGCGCTTGTGCCGGGTCGATGTGCAGGTTCAGTTCTTCATGCAGCTCACGGGCGAGCGCCTCTACGGCCTGCTCGCCAGGGTCGATCTTGCCGCCCGGTTGCATGAAGGCCAACGTCCCGCGCTTGCGCACCAGCAATGTTTGGCCCTCTTTATCAATCAGGACGGCAGCGGCGATGCGAATGGTTGAGTGGCTCATGTAGGAAGGGTTATCTCGTCAGGTTGCTTGATAAATACGCTGTATTTTGCCCCCTCCATCGCCTCGAATGCGATCAGTTTGTCCACCAGCGGCAGGTTCAGCACCTTGCCGGCATTGAGCAATAACATGCCGTTGTCGGCATTGAGGTTGCGCGCCAGCACCATACCGTCCTCCAGTTCGCGCGTGGTGAGGACTTTGACCGTGGGATCACCCAGTGTCACATCGCTGAGAAAGGTGGCGCAGGCCTGGACAAAATCCTCGACCAATTGCGGGTCATACAGGCGCCCGGCGTACTTGCGGATATACAGCAGCGCTTCGTCGCTGTTCAGGTGCCGCTCCAGGATCAGGCCCTTTTGCAGCTCGATGAAGTCCACGGCCAACTTCAACAGCCGCGAACCCGGCGGGATCGCGTCGCCCTTGAGGTGGTCGGGAAATCCCGAGCCGTCCCAACGCTCCTGGTGATGCCGAATGATGCGCGCCGCGTCCTTCATCGGCTCCAGGGTCATCAACAACGACTCGCTCTGGGTCGGGTATTCGCGATACAGCTCGCGGTCGGTGCTGTGCAGCCTGTCCGAAGGCGCAACCATCATGCTGTCGTTCCAGCTCAGCTTGCCGATGTTGTACAGCGCGGCGGCCATGGTCAGGTCGCGCGTGTCGGCTTCATTGATGGATTGGGTGGTGCAGTACACGCGGACCAATTCGATCAACGCGCGGTTGGTCTGCTTGTCCTTGGGCAAGCGCAGGTTGGCCAGCAGGGAAAACACTTCGGTACCGGTCACGTAGCTGCGCTTGAGCTCGTCGTAGGCCAGGTCGAGCATGTCGGCGGTCTGTTGCAACTCGGCGGTGCGCGCCGTCACGCGTTTTTCCAGCGTGGCGTTGAGCACCTTGAGCTGGTCGTTCTGCGCATGGGTGAGACGCTCGAGCCGCTGGTGTTCGAGGGTTTGCTGCAAGATCAACTGCAACTCTTCGTCATTCCAGGGCTTGCTGATGTAGCGGTGAATCTGGCCGTCGTTGATCGCCTTGACGATGGTGCTCAAGTCGGCATAACCGGTGAGCAGAATGCGGCGGGTGCCCGGGTAAAGACGGTGGACTTCGGCCAACAGTGTGGCCCCGTCCATACCGGGCATGCGCGCATCGCTCATCACCAGGTCGATGGGCCGGGTTGCCATGATCTCCAGCGCCTGGGCACCGCTGGTGGCCAGCACGACGTCATAGGGCTGGCTGCGCAACACGCGGCGCAGGCTGTTGAGGATCGACTCTTCATCGTCGACCAGCAAAACGGCAGGCTTGGTAGCGAGTTGTTCATCCATGGCGACTCTGCCTTCAAATTAAATCAAATTAAGCTCGATGGAACCGGTGTGCCGGGCCTGTGCAGGCCGAGCGCGCGAAAGCGTTGTTGATTTGACGCCAACTCACCGTCGATATCAAGCGAGCTGGGCTATGCTGTCAGGGCAAGTCGCCAGCATGGGCGAAAGTGGGCAGCACGCTACCGACGCCCATCACCAGGCCCCGGGCCGCAAGGAGTGCTCGCTTGAGCAACGTTTCAATCGCTTTCCCCGGCTTTGTTTTCGCGTTGTGCCTGGGCACCGGCATGCCGCTGGCGGCCGCACCGCTGAACGAGGCGCTCAAACCTTTGCCGACGGCACCGGTGCTGGACCCGGCCAGGGTGGAGCTGGGTCGCCAGTTGTTCAACGAGCCACGCCTTTCGGCCAACAACCGGTTGTCCTGTGCAAGCTGCCACCGGCTGGAAGCCGGCGGTGCCGACGACAAACCGTTCTCCCTCGGCGTTGACGGCAAACCGGTGGCGTTGAACACCCCTTCGGTGTTCAACGCCAGCCTGAACTTCAAGCAGTTCTGGGATGGTCGGGTGGACACGCTGCAGGCCCAGGTCGAACAGGTCGTGACCAGCCCGGTGGAAATGGGCAGCGATTGGCAGACCGTGGTGCGCAACCTCTCTGCCCTGCCCGCCTACCAACGCGCATTCAGGCAGGCGTACCCCGACGGCGTCAGCGCCGCCAATGTACAAGATGCACTGGCGACCTATGAGCGCACCCTGCTGACACCCAATTCGCGATTCGATCAGTATCTGCAAGGCAACACCGAGATATTGACCACCCAGGAAAAGTACGGCTACCAGCGCTTCAAGGATTACGGCTGCATCGCCTGCCACCAGGGCGTGAATATCGGCGGCAACATGTTCCAGAAATTCGGTGTGATGGGCGACTACTTCAACGCGCGCGGTAATTCGCTGGAGTCCGACCTCGGACGTTACCTGCTGACCCGGGACGAAGAAGATCGTTACGTGTTCAAGGTGCCCAGCCTGCGCAATGTGGCCGTTACCGCACCGTATTTTCACGACGCGTCGGCGAGCACACTGGAAGAAGCGGTCGATGTGATGTTCAAGTACCAACTGGGGCGTAATCCGACCCAGGAAGACAAGGACCTGATTATCCAATTTCTCAAGACCCTGACCGGCGAATGGGCGGGCAAGCCGTTATGAAACGACTGACACGCCTGTATCGCCGCCGCGCCAGCCAACTATTGCTGGGCCTGATGACGCTGTTCCTCGCCTCCACCCTGGTGTTTTTGTACCTCAAGTCGTCCCGCGACCAAACCGCCATCTATACCCAGTCGCGGGACCTGATCCGCCAGCTCCAGCAGCTCAATGCGCAATGGGACAGCGAAGTGCTCAAGGCCCGTATCGCAATCACTCACGACTACGACCCGCTGGTCATGCCGCTGACGGAGATGAACCGCCTCTGGGCGGAACTCGAGAGCCGCGCTACCGACCTGTCGGGCGACCTGTCGGGCTGGCAAGCCGGCCAGGCGGCCTATCAGGCGGCCATCCAGGAAAAAGCCCGGCTGGTGGACCAGTTCAAAACCCACAACGCCGTGCTGCGCAACTCACTGGCGTTTCTGCCAACCGCCGAAGATGACATCCAGGCCCAATTCAACAGCATTGACGATGAACGCCGGCTGCAGCTGCAGGACGTGGCCACCGACACCTACGACCTGCTGCTCAGCAGCCTGGAGTTCGCCCAGGTCACCAGCGACGAGCGCGCCGCCGATATCCTGGTGGGCCTGGGCAAACTGGCGATCAACAAACAAAGCCTGCCCAGTGAGTTCCAGGCGCCGGTGGATATCCTCAGCAACCATATTTCGCTGATCCTGCGCGAACAGCCGGTGGTCAACAGCCTGCTCGAGCGGATTGCCGCCGTGCCTGTGGCCGAGCGCCTCGACGCGCTGACCACCCACCTCAATCAGGACCAGCAGGCCGCCGACCTCGTCGAACATCGATACCATCGCTACCTTTTAGTGTTCTCGACGTTACTGGTGGTGCTGTTGCTTTACCTGGCCGTGCGCCTGCAGCGCAGTTTCGCCGAGATCAACCGCGTCAACCGTGCCTTGCAGTCGGCCAACGAAACCCTGGAGCAATTGGTGGAGCAACGCACCCAGGCGTTGCAACTGGAAATCAACGAGCGCAAGCACCTGGAAAGCCAACTGGTGCAGTCCGAAAAGCTCGCCTCATTGGGACAACTCGCCGCCGGTGTCGCCCATGAGATCAACAACCCGATGGGCTTCATTTCATCCAACCTCAGCACCCTCGAGCGCTACTTCAACCAACTGCAACAGATGCTCGAGGCTTATCGACACAGCGAAGCGTTGATTCCGCAGCAGGACCCGCGCGACCGGCTCGATGCATTGCGCGCAGAGCTGGAACTGGATTTTCTCAAGGAGGACATTCCGCTGCTGATCCGTGAGTCCAAGGATGGCATTGGCCGCGTGGTACAGATCGTCAAGGACCTGAAAAACTTCTCGCGGGTGGATAACGACCAGACGTGGCAGTTCGCCAACCTGCAACACGGCATCGATTCGACGCTGAACATCGTCGCCAGCGAACTCAAGTACAAGGCCGATGTGATCAAGCACTACACGCCACTGCCGGACATCGAATGCCTGGCCTCGCAGCTCAACCAAGTGGTAATGAACCTGGTGATCAACGCCGCCCAGGCCATGGGGCCGGAGCGCGGCACCATCACCATCAGCAACGGCGTGGACGGCGACACGGTCTGGCTGCAAGTGACGGACAACGGCTGCGGCATTGCCGCCGACACCGTACAGAAGATTTTCGACCCGTTCTTCACCACCAAGCCGGTGGGCGAAGGCACCGGGCTGGGGCTGTCACTGTCCTACGGCATCGTCAAGAAACACCGGGGGAATATCTCGGTCAGCAGTGAGCTGGGCAAGGGAACGACGTTTCGTGTGGTGCTGCCGATCCGGCAGACGGCGGCGTAGGGCACGCCGCCAAAAAACCGGACTGCTCACCGGTCTTGAATTGACACGGCTATCGCATCATGCGCAATGCGCAACTTTCTCGACTTCCTTGCAGATCTGAGCGCCCTTGGCAATTTCCGCAGTACGCAAATCATAGGCGGTCTGCAAGTTCAGCCAGAACTGCGCGGATGTTTCCAGTGCAGCCGCCAAACGCAACGCGACATCTGCGCTGATACTGCGACGCATCAATACGATGTCATTCACCGTGGGCGCGGATACGTGCAGCGCCCTCGCGAGCGCTGCCGCAGTCAGGCCCAGCGGCTCCAAGTATTCTTCCTTGAGAATTTCTCCAGGATGTACGGGACGCATGCCATTCTTAAACATGATTCACCTCAGTGGTAATCCACAATTTCAACGTTTTCCGGACCATGAGGCCCCCAAACGAAACAGACCCGGAACTGACCATTGATTCGGATACTGTGCTGCCCTTCTCTGTCACCATACAACTGTTCCAACCTGTTTCCTGGCGGTGACCGCAAATCGGCGAGGTCAACTGCCGCATCAAGCATGCTCAACTTTCGTTCCGCCACAGAAACGATGGCAGACCAACGCCGGGTTCGGCCGGTTTCAAAAAGGATTCGTGTGTCAGCGCATTTGAAGCTTCTTATCATCGCTTAATGCTTAACGTTATTCGTTAATTACTGACTTTACATGGCTTTCTTGAATATTCAACTGACAAGGATATACGGCGACGAGCGGTCTGGAAAAACAGTCAAAAACAGCCGCTTTGGGAACCAGAGCGGCCTGTGAGGAGCGTCCCGCAGTGGCCGATAAAACCGTTGTCACGACTTTCCGGCGCGCAACGCGGTAGCCAGGCCCACGGCATCCGACACCTCGTGCAAGCCGGTTTTGACGGAGCCCGGCGTGGCCTCGTTCTTTCTCACCGCGTCGAAGTAGCCTTTGGCGACGGCCTTGTAGTCCCCAGTGGCCGCGCCGACCAGCGCCTGGTCAAAGCCATCTGCGCAGGTTTTGTTGAACCCGGCCAGTGCGCCGCTCACTGCGCTCTCGCCGTTGGACTTGGCATTTGCAATGCCCAGCAACACGTTACTCATGCCAGGGATAAACCACAGGTTCTTGCCGGCCTCGGCGGCGAACCGCTGAAATTTTCCCGGTTGAGTGCCGTCGCGGTTCACATGGTAAGCCTCGTGCCGAGTGGGCGCGGTCCGCTGCCCGGGCTGAGCGACAGGCTGTTGGGGCAGGCCTTGATTGATAGGGAAATGGCCGGAAACAGCAGACGAGATCGGCATGAGCGATGACTCCAGAGGCAGGGGAAAGCGGGCGTCCTGCACCGATAGTGGCTACCTTTCAGCCAACGGTTCCATGGCGTGCGCCTGCCCCGACGGGGCCTTCAATCCTTGTCGCGTGTTTGGATACGGGCGCAGAATGCCGGATCGACCTGAAGAGTCCGAACCAAGGAAAAAACCGTATGAGCCTGTCGTTACTAAGCCGTTACGCGTTCTTTGCCGCATGCGTCATATTCACCCTGGCCAGCCTGCCCTTTATCCAACACGAATGGCTGTGGCCCGTCACACTGGTCACCGGGCTTCTCAGCCTGATCGGCATTTTCGACCTGCTGCAAAGCCCACACGCCGTGCGCCGCAACTACCCGATCCTGGGCAACATTCGTTATCTGGTGGAAGCCATCCGCCCGGAAATTCGCCAGTACCTGCTCGAATCCGACAGCGATGCCCTGCCCTTCTCCCGGGCCCAGCGCTCGCTGGTGTATTCGCGCGCCAAGAACGAAACCGCCGACAAACCTTTCGGCACCTTGATCGATGTGTATCAGGCGGGCTTCGAGTTCATCGGCCACTCCATGCGGCCCGCACCGTTGAGCGACCCCAGCGCCTTTCGCGTGATGGTCGGTGGCCCGCAGTGCAAACAGCCGTACTCGGCGTCGGTGTTCAATATTTCGGCGATGAGCTTCGGCTCGCTCAGTGCCAATGCGATCCGGGCGCTGAACCAGGGCGCCAAACTGGGCAATTTCGCCCATGACACCGGCGAAGGCAGCATCAGCCCCTACCACCGCGAAAACGGCGGCGACCTCACGTGGGAACTGGGCAGCGGCTACTTCGGCTGTCGCACCAGCGACGGCCGTTTCGACCCGCAACGCTTCGCCGTGCAAGCGCAGGACCCGCAAGTGCGCATGATCGAAATCAAGATGAGTCAGGGCGCCAAGCCCGGTCATGGCGGGATTTTGCCCAAGCACAAAGTCACCCGGGAAATCGCCGACACCCGTGGCATCCTGATGGGCGAAGACTGTATTTCACCGTCGCGCCACAGTGCCTTTTCCACGCCCATCGAGCTGATGCACTTCATCGCCCAACTGCGTGAGCTGTCCGGCGGCAAACCGGTAGGTTTCAAGTTCTGCCTGGGCCACCCGTGGGAATTCATGGGCATTGCCAAGGCCATGCTCGAAACCGGCATCCTGCCGGACTTTATCGTGGTCGACGGCAAGGAAGGCGGTACCGGCGCCGCACCCGTGGAATTCACCGACCACATTGGCGTGCCCCTGCGCGAGGGCCTGCTGTTCGTGCACAACACGCTGGTGGGCCTGAACCTGCGCGACAAGATCAAGCTCGGCGCCAGCGGCAAGATCGTCAGTGCCTTCGACATCGCCAGTGTGCTGGCCATCGGCGCCGACTGGGCCAACTCGGCGCGCGGCTTCATGTTCGCCATCGGCTGCATCCAGTCGCAGTCCTGTCACACCAACAAATGCCCGACCGGCGTGGCGACTCAAGACCCGCTGCGCCAACGGGCGCTGGTGGTGCCGGACAAGGCCCAGCGGGTATTCAACTTCCACCGCAACACCCTTCATGCCCTGGCGGAAATGCTCGCCGCCGCCGGGCTTGATCATCCGTCGCAGCTGTCGGCCAAGCACTTGGTGCGCCGCATGTCGGCAACCGAGATCAAATTGTTCTCGCAGTTGCATGTGTTCCTCAAGCCGGGCGAGTTGCTCACCGGCGAGGTGAACGGCGAGTTCTATTCGCGGATGTGGCAGATGGCGCGGGCGGACAGCTTTGAGCCGCATGAGGTGGCCGCTGCCTGATTCCTCCAGTGAATGCCTGCCCGGATGCCGGGCAGGCCATCGAGACATTCGGTAATACCCAGCCTTTGCAATTGCTTACAAATACCGCCAACCTGCGCCCGCCCGACGCGTGCATACGAAAACGCCCGCGCTCGCTAATCTACATTCAACAACTTGTTCAAGAGCCCGCAGCCATGCTGAACGGACGCGACCCGCGCATCGATTTTTTTCGGGGCCTGGCGTTGATCTTCATATTCTGGGATCACGTGCCCCACAACCCCCTGGCCCATGTCACCGTGCAGAACTTCGGGTTCAGTGACGCCGCCGAAATCTTCGTCTTCCTGGCCGGCTACGCGGCGGTGCTGGCGTACGGCAAGATCCTGCAGCGCGATGGCTACTTCATTGCCTGCCTGAAAATCCTGCGCCGGGTGTGGACGCTCTACGTGGTGCATATTTTTCTGCTGGCGCTGTTGATGGGCATCGTGATTTTCGCCAACAGCCATATCGAAACCCGTGACCTGGTGCAGGAGATGGGCCTGGAGTATTTCCTCAACAATACCCAGCAGGCCCTGGTCGATGAGTTGCTGCTGCGCTTCAAACCCAACCTGACCGACCCGTTGCCGCTGTATATCGTGCTGATTCTCAGCCTGCCCCTCACGCTGCCCTTGCTGTTGCGTGTGCCGAGGGTGGCAGTGGCCATTTCTGTGACGGTCTACCTGCTGGCGCCCTGGCAGGGCTGGAACCTGCCGGCCAGCAACGGCGGGGTGTGGTATTTCAACCCGATCACCTGGCAATGCCTGTTTATCCTTGGCGGCGCAGCGGCCCTGCGTGCGGCGCGCCCGGTTGAGCAGCGCCCGCTGCTGCGTCAACCGTTGTTCATCGCGGCGGCGGCTTATGTGGTGACGGCGTGCGTGATCACCCTGTCGTGGCGCTGGCCCGACGTGCACGATGCGTGGATGCCGCGCCTGATCGGCGAATGGCTGTACCCCATCAGCAAGACCGACCTGTCACCCGTGCGCTTGCTGCACTTCCTGGCGCTGGTCTACGTCACCGCGAAATTGCTCCCTGGTGTCGGCTGGACGCAACAGTGGCTGGCACGGCAACTGGCACGAATGGGGCGCTACTCCCTGGAAGTATTTTGCCTGGGCGTGGTCCTGGCGCCGTTGGCGGACATGGTCAACGCGCTGACCGGCGATACCTTCGTCATGCAGGTATTCACCGCGCTGGTGGGGGCCGCCGTGATGATCTTGTTTGCCGCGTGGCTGGAGCTCAATCGGCAACTGGACCTGCGCAGGGCCGCTGCGCTCCAGCCGCCGGCTGTCTAGCACAACGCTGTAGCCTCAACCGTAACCACGATGCGAAGCGAGTCGCTCTTGATCTTGATCTGCTTTTGATCTCAGGCGCCCCGTTAAACCACGCTGGCCGAACGCAGGCTTGAATCCGTGGGCAACCCGGCAGGACGCC
>Ga0105246_10000742_pt1 | contig 18537 bp, 13 predicted proteins | sample KBSM64metaG_FD_99694 | JGI IMG/M metagenome (GOLD analysis project Ga0105246, IMG submission 99694) | Miscanthus rhizosphere microbial communities from Kellogg Biological Station, Michigan, USA - KBS M6-4 metaG | ecosystem: Host-associated > Plants > Roots > Rhizosphere > Soil | place...
ATCGATCTCGCCGGTGCGGAGATCGAGCTGGTGTCCCTGGTGGCACGGGAGAGCCGACTGCAGCGAGCCATCCAGGCCTATGAGCAGCCGCTGGACTACATCCTGATTGACTGTCCCCCTTCGCTCGGCCTGTTGACGGTCAACGCGCTGGTGGCCGGCGCGGAGGTCCTCATCCCCATCCAGTGCGAGTACTACGCGCTGGAGGGCCTGGGCCAGCTGCTGCGCAACGTCGACCTGGTGCGGGGGCACCTCAACCCCACGCTGCATGTATCGACGATCCTGCTCACCATGTACGACGGTAGGACGCGCCTTGCGTCCCAGGTCGCGGACGAGGTGCGCAGCCACTTCGGTGACGAGGTGCTGCGGACGAGCATTCCCCGCTCGGTCCGTATCTCCGAGGCGCCGAGCTACGGACAGACAGTGCTGACGTACGATCCGGGATCGAGTGGCGCGCTGTCCTATCTTGAGGCGGCGCGAGAAATCGCGCTGAAGGGTGTGGGCGTGTCATACGACGCCCCGCATGCCCATATCGGCGCCCAGAGTGATCCAAGCATGGTGGAGGGGATTCAGTGAGCGAGCGACGGAGGGGTTTGGGCCGTGGTCTCGGCGCGCTGATCCCTGCTGCCCCGACGGAGAAGATGCCGGCCCCGGCCGCGATGGGAGGCGCCGGTTCTGCGTCGCCGTCGGCGGTCCCGGTGCTGACCACCGACCGGGGAGTGGCCGCGGCGAAGGTGACAACGCTGCCGCCTGTTTCACATGAAACCGAGGAGCCGTCGCTGAACGGCGTCGCGGAGGCGCCCGCGTCTCCTGTGGGCGCCCACTTCGCGGAGCTCCCTCTCGACTCCATCACGCCGAACCCGCGCCAGCCGCGTGAGGTCTTCGACGAGGACGCGCTGCAGGAACTCGTCACCTCCATCAAGGAGGTGGGTCTCCTCCAGCCGGTTGTCGTACGGCAGTTGGGCCCCGCCCGCTACGAGCTCATCATGGGCGAGCGGCGCTGGCGGGCCTGCCGTGAGGCCGGCCTGGAGGCGATCCCGGCGATCGTGCGGGCCACGGAGGACGAGAAGCTTCTCCTGGATGCCCTTCTGGAGAACCTGCATCGGGCGCAGCTGAACCCGCTGGAAGAGGCGGCCGCCTACGACCAGCTTCTGAAGGACTTCAACTGCACGCACGACCAGCTGGCCGACCGGATCGGCCGTTCCCGTCCCCAGGTCTCCAACACGCTGCGTCTGCTGAAGCTCTCGCCGGCGGTCCAGCGCCGGGTGGCTGCCGGGGTTCTGTCCGCAGGTCATGCGAGGGCGCTGCTGTCCGTCGAGGACTCGGAGGAGCAGGACCGGCTGGCCCACCGGATCGTGGCCGAGGGACTGTCCGTGCGAGCCGTCGAGGAGATCGTGACCCTGATGGGGTCGCGGCCGCAGACGGCCCAGCGGTCCAAGGGTCCTCGGGCCGGCGCCCGAGTCTCTCCGGCGCTGACCGACCTCGCGACCCGTCTCTCGGACCGTTTCGAGACACGAGTGAAGGTCGACCTCGGGCAGAAGAAGGGCAAGATCACCGTCGAGTTCGCCTCCATGGAGGACCTCGAGCGGATCCTCAGCAGCCTCGCTCCGGGCGAGGGACCGGTCCTGCAGAAGAGTCTCCTGGAGGACGATTCCGAGGACCTCGAGGCCTAGACAGCCTGTGGCCGACAGGGCGGTTTCGCTCGGTAGGCCGACAGAGTGGGTCGTGTCCGGTGTGTACCGGAACACGGCCCGCTCTTTGCTTTCAGGCGGTATCGATGGAATCGCTTCGTGGATACGATGCGTTCGGGTATGGCGCATCCACCTGGCAGTACCTCTGAGAGGGAGGCAGGGGCCATGCGAACGATGAGCCGCACCGGACTGGTGAGCGCAGGTCTCGGAGTGGGCGCGGTCGGCGGCTTCGTCGGCAGCCTGCTGAGGGAACGGAGCGCTCTGACAGCCGCTCGCGACGCTGCGGGCGAAGGAAGCGAGGAGCAGGCTTCATGGGGCGTCGGCTCGTACCGCTCACGCTGGACAACCTTCAGGACCTTCCCAAACGCTGTCGCGCGTGTGTCTTCTGGGAGTTGGACCCAGTCAGCGGTGAGGCCGCGGTAAAAGCCGGCACGTCCGCCCTGGAGAAGGAAGCGTGGATTTCTGCGGTCCTGCTGGACTGGGGGTCCTGCGGCCGGGTCGTCTACGTCGACGATGTACCGGTGGGCTTCGTCCTGTATGCCCCTCCGGCCTACGTTCCGCGCTCCACGGCCTTCCCCACGAGTCCCGTTTCGCCTGACGCGGTACAGCTCATCACCTCGTTCATCATGCCGGGCTATCAGGGGCAGGGGCTCGGGCGGGTCATGGTCCAGACGGTCGCCAAGGATCTGCTGCGACGGGGCTTCAAAGCAATCGAGGCTTTCGGGGACGCACGGTGGAAGCAACCCGCATGCGTCCTGCCGGCTGACCATCTTCTGGCCGTGGGCTTCAAGACGGTCCGGCCCCACCCGACTTACCCCCGGCTGAGGCTGGAGCTGCGGACGACACTCTCCTGGAAGGAAGACGTGGAGATGGCGCTCGACCGGCTGCTGGGGGCTGTGCAGAAAGAGCCGGTACTGAGGCCGCTGTGAGAAGTGTCCGGACAAGCGAATGGGCCGACCCTTCGGGGTTGGCCCATTCGTGTTTCACGTGAAACATCCACCGCCGACTCGACGGCTTTGCCGACTACTCGGCGATGAAGTCCTCGAGGTCGCGGACGATCGCGGCCTTCGGCTTGGCACCGACGATGGTCTTGGCGACCTCGCCACCCTGGTAGACGTTCAGCGTCGGGATGGACATGACGCCGTACTTGGCGGCCGTACCCGGGTTCTCATCGATGTTGAGCTTGACGATCTCAATCTTGTCGCCGTACTCGGCGGCAATCGCCTCGAGGGACGGTGCGATCTGGCGGCACGGGCCGCACCAGGCGGCCCAGAAGTCCACCAGTACGGGCTTGTCGCTCTTGAGGACGTCCTGCTCGAAGGAGTCGTCGGTCACATTCTTCAGGGTGCCGGCCACGGCGGGCTCCTTAACTGGTTGGTGCGTGGGGCGGATGGAGGTCAGACAGAGGTCTTCTCGGGCTCGGCCTGCTCCTCGTCCGCAAGCGCGGCGAGGAAGCGCTCGGCGTCGAGCGCGGCGGAGCAGCCGGTACCGGCGGCGGTGATCGCCTGGCGGTAGGTGTGGTCGACCACGTCACCGGCGGCGAAGACACCGGTCAGGTTGGTGCGGGTCGAAGGAGCGGCGACCTTGAGGTAGCCCTCCTCGTCGAGGTCGAGCTGGCCCTTGAAGAGTTCGGTGCGAGGGTCGTGGCCGATCGCGATGAACAGGCCGGTGACCGCCAAGTCCGAGATCTCGCCGGTCTTGAGGTTGCGCAGCTTCAGACCCGAGAGCTTGGGGTCGCCCTCGATCTCGGCGACCTCGCTGTCCCACACGAACTTGATCTTCGGGTCGGCGAAGGCACGCTCCTGCATCGCCTTGGAGGCGCGCAGGGTGTCCCGGCGGTGGACGATCGTCACGGACTTGGCGAAGCGGGAGAGGAAGGTTGCCTCCTCCATCGCGGTGTCGCCGCCGCCGATCACGGCGATGTCCTGGTCCTTGAAGAAGAAGCCGTCACAGGTGGCACACCAGGAGACACCGCGGCCGGAGAGGGCGTCCTCGTTCGGCAGACCGAGCTTGCGGTGCTGGGAGCCGGTGGTGACGATGACGGCCTTTGCCTTGTGCACCGTGCCTGCGGTGTCGGTGACCGTCTTGACCTCACCGGTCAGGTCGACCGAGACGACGTCGTCCGGGACGAGTTCGGCACCGAAGCGCTCGGCCTGGGCGCGCATGTTGTCCATGAGCTCGGGGCCCATGATGCCGTCCCGGAAACCCGGGAAGTTCTCCACGTCGGTGGTGTTCATCAGCGCGCCACCGGCGGTGACGGCGCCCTCGAACACGAGCGGCTTCAGCGACGCGCGTGCGGTGTAGAGCGCCGCCGTGTAGCCGGCGGGCCCGGAACCGATGATGATCACGTTACGAACGTCGCTCACGGCTTGTTTCCTCGTCTCTGGACTGCGTCGTCGGACCGGGGGAGCCTCTCTCAGAACTCTCACCCCACCCAACGGATCCTAAGGGGCGCGCATTCCCACTGTGTCCGGGCACACGGAGACGCGACACGGTACGGGATACCACGCACGACGGAGACGAAGCGTGTGCGTTCAGGGACGGGTGTAGGAGTGCGTCAGGAGAACCTTCGCCTTGGCGGCGGACGCGTGGCTCACACAGCTCGCATCCACGATGTATGCGGTCACCTTGGTGCTGGCGGAGGCGTCGGACATGACCACGAGCAGGACATCCGTGCCCTTGTAGGTCCCTTCCTTCGCCGCGAGCGCCGGGTCGGTGCGCCCGATGCCGTTACGGATGCAGCCGGGGACCGTGGGCTCCTTGAAGACCTTGGGCTGGTTGGTCCCGCCCTCCACACCGAGACTGTGTGGAGCATGGGAGCTGCTGCCCGAACTCTGGCTCTTGAGGAGACCGGTGACCTGGTCCTCCAGCTTGGCTTCCGAGAAGGTGTCCGCGGTGGCGGACTTCCGGCCCTGGGCCTCGGAAGCGGGCGGTTTCCCGTCGTTCAGCGATGTCAGCAGGACCGAACCGAAGCCCAGTGCGGCGACTGTGAAGACGGTGCCCAGGATGGCGACCCTGCGGCGGCCGCCCCTCTTCCGCTGTTTGCGGCCCGGTCCGGTGGTGGCGGCACGGGAATGTCCCGCGGGACGGTCTGCCGTTGCCGATGTTTCACGTGAAACACGCGCGCCGTCACCGGCGTCGTCCGTGGAACGGGAAGCGCCGACGAGCTCCGGGGCGGCCGTGACATCGGGTGCCGTCGCGTTCAGCAGTGCCTCGGCCGCGAGAGCGGCATCGATCCGGCCTGCGACATCGGCGGGCATGCGGGTCGGGCCCGGCACTGAACCGAGCAGCCCTCGGATCTCCTCCAGTGACGTGTAGACGTCCGCGCAGAGCTCGCACTCGTCCAAGTGCCGTCGTACGTCGGCAGTCCGGGACGGCGGAAGCAGGCCCTCGGTGAGGTCGGAGATTTCGGCGACGTCCGGGTGTCCGGCCATGTCCGTCGTGGATGTCACGCTCGCCCACCTCCGCCCTTCACAGCAGCTGAATCGCTTGGCCCGGTATCCGGCCCTGTATCGCGTGGACCGGCAGTCGGTGGTCCCGCTGCCGGTGGGACGGATGTCCCCTGGGTCCGGTTCCGCCCCTCGCCCGGTTCCTTGCGGCCACCGGTGTTTTCCGGCCGCAGATGGGTGAGGAGCGGCAGGAGTCTGGCTCTGCCGCGGGCGCAGCGGCTCTTCACCGTCCCGGTCGGGACGTCGAGCACGCGGGCGGCTTCGGCGACCGGGTATCCCTGCATGTCCACAAGGACGAGGGCGGCGCGTTGGTCGGGCGGCAAGGTGCCGAGTGCCTCAAACAGCTGCCGGTGCAGATCATTGCGTTCCGCGGGAGCCGATGCCTCCTCGTGCGGCTCCAGCAGTTGCTCCAGCCGCTCGGTGTCGTCGACCGGGGACGTCTTGCGCGAGGCAGCCTTACGGGCCCGGTCGAGGCAGGCGTTCACCGTGATCCTGTGCAGCCACGTCGTGACGGCCGACTGCCCCCGGAAGGTGTGGGCGGCCCGGTAGGCGGACACAAGGGCGTCCTGAACGGCGTCAGCGGCCTCCTCGCGGTCCCCCAGCGTCCGCAGGGCCACCGCCCACAGCCGGTCACGATGACGCCGTACAAGCTCGCCGAAGGCGTCCGGGTCGCCCTCTACATGGCGGGCCAGGAGATCCTGATCGCTTGCGTCGCCGTATGCGGTGTCATCTGCCATCGGACCCCCTCCCCGGGATGCGGTCTCAGCCGGTGAACTTCAGGTCCGTCACGGCCTGCTTGTAGCCCGGATCGCTGTACGAGTCCCCCGGCGCGTACGGCAGCGCCGTGAACCACACCAGTACGTACCGGCTCTTGACCGGCTTGGCGACTGTCACCATTGCAGACGTGCCGGACGTCGTCGTGGATCCCAATTTCGTCATCGAAGTCAGCGGAACCGACGAGCTCGTGGAGTCCGTCGCGTAGAGCGTGACCGTCGTGTGGTTGCCACCGAAGAGGAGCCCTATCGAAGCGGCGGAGACCTCTTGCTCCGAGCCGAAGTCGTAGACGATGCCGACCCCGGGCTTGAAGGCCGGGTTCATGTCCGGGCCGTCCTTGTAGCTGGCGGTACGCCAGTACGTGGAGCTCTTGTTGTCGTACGTCTTGTCGACGTCGTTGGGGTGCTGGGCGTCACCCTTGGCGACGTACTCCTGGGCACTCTGGATCTGGAGGGTCTTGACCGGTTTGGTCTTGTCGCTGCCCTTGTCGCCCCCGTCCGTCGTCTGCGTCTTGTTCGTGTCGTCGGACTTGTTCCCGTCCATGAGCGCGTCCGCCAGCTGCCAGCTGCCCAGGCCCAGAGCCGCGATGAGGAGCGCCGAGACGGCCCACTTCAGGGCCTTGCCCGTCCGGCTCTGCAGCGGGGCCGGAGGCGCCGGCACCGGCTGGGTGGCGCCGGGGTGCGGTGCCGGGCGGCCGTACGTGCCCTGCTGATACGTGGTGCGCTGGTACTCCGGCGGCGCGGTGAACGCGGGCTCCGGCGGGCGGATGCGGGGCATCTCGCCGATCGCCTTCACCAACTCCTCCGGCGTGGTGCACGGGGATTCGTGACGGGAGGCGGTCGCCCCGTCGTTGGCGAGTGCGCGCATGGCCAGCTCGGACAGACCGCGGTGGACCCCGGCCCGCACCTGGTCGGGTGCGATCAGACCGACGTCCTTGGGCAGCCCCGACAGACCGTACGCGTCGTTCTCGTACGGCCAGCGCTGGGTGAGCCCCGCGTACAGGAGCGCGCCGACGGACTCCGTGTCCGTGCGCTGCGGGGTCTCGGAACTGATGCCGCGCAGCGCGGCGTTCACCGCAAGGCCGCGGATGCGCCACTGGCCGCTGGAGGTACGCAGCACGGCGTTGGGGTTCAGCCGCAGATGGGCCAGACCCTCGCGGTGCGCTGCGGCCATTGCGGAGGCGATCTGACTGACCATCTGGTAGGCGTCGTGCGGCTCCAGCGGCCCGGAGGCGAGCAGCGTGGTCAGCTCTACGGCGTCGGGCAGCCACTCGTGGACGACGTAGACGAGGTCGTTCTCCTCGACGGCGTCCAGCACCTGGACGAAGCGAGGATCACCGAGCAGCGCCGAGGAGCGGGCCGCGGCCAGCACCGAACGTGCCCGTGAATGGTCCGCGGGCAGGAGATGGACGCCGACGGCGCGGCGAAGCTTCTCGTCCACGGCACGCCAACTGCTGAATCCGTCCAGACGGGTGACGCACTCCTCGAGCCGGTACCGTCTGGCGAGTTTGTGGCCGCTGTGCAGCTCCGGCGGTGAGGCCTTTCCGGGACCCTCGGTCCCGCCACTCCCCTGTGCCTCGTCGATCTCCGTGTCCCGCTCCCGGTTCTGGGCCACCCCGTCGGCCGTGGACTGGTCCGCCTCTGCGGTCAGCGGTTCGTCGCCGCTGTTGTCTGCCACGTCGACGGCAGCCGTGCTCCGTTCCGCCACCGTCGTTCCTGCCTCCCCATTCATTGCGCGCCGACCAACATCCGTGCGCGCCGTCCGACGCCGAAACCAATTGTGCCCACAGTCCGCCGCTATCCACGACACACGGTGGCGGACGATGGTTGTGCGCGTACCCCCGAGTCAGCGCCCCAGACGCCCGCGAACCATGCCGACCAGTGAGTTCAGCTCCTCGATGCGCATCTTGCGGGCGGCCAGGAAGAAGATCCCGAGCAGGACCGCACCGCCCGCCAGCAGGGCCGCGAGGGATCCGACGACGCCCTGGCCGAGCGTATGGCCGATCTCGTAGCAGGCCGCGCCGCTGAGGGCCGCCGCGGGCACCGAGGCGATGCAGAGCCTGGCGTACGTCCGCAGGACGCGGGCGCCGTCCAGATCGCCGCCCAGCCGCTTGCGCAGCCGGTTCCAGGCGACGCCGACGCCGATCGCATAGGCGAGGCCGTACGAGGCGGCCATGCCGGCCACGGCCCAGCGGGGCGGCAGGACGACGTAACACAGCGCCGAGGCGCCCGCGTTGACCGCGGCCACGATGACCGTGTTGTAGAAGGGCGTCCGCGTGTCCTCGTAGGCGTAGAACGCGCGCAGCACGACGTACTGCACGGAGTACGGGATCAGGCCGAGGGCGAACGCCATCAGCATGAAGCCCATGTTGGTGGCCTCGCTGATGCCGGAGGAGCCGAAGATCAGCGTGCACATCGGGATGCCGAGGGCGAGGAAACCGAAGGCGATCGGCACGATGGCGACGGCCGTGGTGCGCAGGCCCTGGGAGATGTCGTCGCGGACGGCGCCGCTGTCGTCCTCCGCCGCCGAGCGAGAGATGCGCGGTAGCAGGGCGGCCATCAGGGAGACGGTGATGATGGCCTGCGGCAGTCCCCAGATCAGCTGGGCGTTGGCGTAGGCGGCGAAGCCGGTGCCGTCGACGGGTGAGGCCTTGCCGGCCGAGGTGGACAGCTGCGAGACGACGATCGCGCCGGCCTGGTTGGCGAGGACGAACAGGACGGTCCACTTGGCGAGCGTCACGGCCTTGCCGAGGCCGTGGCCCCTCCAGTCGAACCGCAGCCGCAGCCGGAACCCGGTCTCGCGCAGGTACGGGATCATCGCCAGCGCCTGGACGACGAGGCCGAGCAGAACACCGATGCCGAGGAGCCGCTGGCCCTCCGGGGGGATGTTCGTGACCTTCATGCCGGAGTCGGCCGCGGTGCCGTACACCCACATGAACATGCCGAGCGTCACGATGATGACGATGTTGTTCAGGACCGGCGTCCACATCATGGCGCCGAACTTTCCGCGGGCGTTGAGGATCTGCCCCATCACCACGTGGACGCCCATGAAGAAGATCGAGGGCAGGAAGTAGCGGACGAAGGTGATGCCGACGTCGTTGGCCGCCGGATCGCTGGCCACTGAGTCCGACAGCAGGCGGATCAGGAGCGGCGCGCCGAAGACCGCGAGGACCGTGAGGGCGCCCAGCGCCACCATGACCAGGGTCAGCAGGCGGTTGGCGTAGGCCTCGCCGCCGTCCTCGTCCTCCTTCATGGCGCGCACGAGTTGCGGCACGAACACCGAGTTGAGGCCGCCGCCGACGGTCAGGATGTAGATCATCGTGGGCAGCTGGTAGGCGACCTGGAAGGTGTCACCGAGCAGCCCGACGCCCAGCGCCGAGACGATCAGTGCGGAGCGGATGAAGCCGGTGAGGCGGGAGACCATCGTGCCCGCGGCCATCACGGCGCTCGACTTGAGCAGGCCTCCGCCGCGACCGCCCTTCTTCGCCGGGGCCACAGGAGCTGCTGGTGGGACCGCAGCCGCGGGCGGCGTGGTGCCGAGGTTCATGGTCTGGTCGGTGGCGGGCGTGGGCGCCGCCGGATCCTGGTACTGCGGGGTCGGCGACGACGCACCCGGCGCAGCCGCCGGCCCGGGCACCGACGGGGGATCCGACGGGGCGTATCCGCCGTTCTGCTGCTGGTCCCGGAAGAGATGCGCGAAGGCGTCCGGCTCGTGGCGTTCCTCACCGGCCTGGGTGACCAGGTCGTCGACGCCCACGTACTGGGTCGTGCGGGGGTCGTCGCCGTACGGCAGGTACTGGCTCGGGGCGTCGGGCTCCGGCGCCGGGGTCTGGGCCCAGACACGGGAGTCGGGGGCGTACGGGGACTGAGGCGGCTGGGCATACAGCGGTTGCTGCGGCTGGTAGGTCCCAGGGGGCGGCGGGGGGTGCGCGGCGCGGTCGTAGAGGGCCTCGGCGACCGGGTCCTGCGCGGCGAGATCCTGTGCCCGGTAGGGGTCCTGGTCGTAGGCGTCCTGGAGGTACATGTCCGCGGGGGGCTGCGGCGGTACCTGGCCGTGCTCGGGCGGAGGGCCCTCGGTGGGGCCCGAGCTGCCCGCAGCCTGGCCGCGGTCACCGTCGTACGGCGCGTTCATGGTTACCCCACCTCATCGTCCCGGGCCCACCGGCCACGACATCCTCAACGGTCCACTCTCTCACCCGTGCCGGACGGGTCGGTGCTTTCCGGTGCGGTGTCCGGTGTCGGGTCACTCGGCTGCTCAGGGTCGTCTGCCCGGGCGTCGGTGCCGGACTCCTCCTTGAGACGGTCTTCGGGGCCCTCGGGGTTCTTCGGCCCCTCGGCGGGCTGGCCGGCCTCGTCGGGACCGTCCTCCTCCGCCTCACGGGCTGCCGCCCGCTTGCGCTGCGTGTACATCCGGAAGCCGGCGAGGACGAGCAGGAGGAAGCCGCCGCCGATGACCAGCATCACGGTGGCCGTGAACTCGGTGACCTTGACGTCGAAGGTGACGGCGTTGCCGTATTCCTGGCCGTCCTCCGTGTACAGCTGGGCGACCACCGTGGCCTGGCCGTTGGCCTTGGCCGTCGTGGTGAATTTCACCGTCTGGCTGTGCCCGCCGGAGACCGTGACAGCTTGCTCCTGGTAGGCGTGACCGCCGATCTGGAGGCGGGTGGGGCTCGTCGAGGTGAGGCGCAGCGTCAGGTGCTGGACACCCTGCACCAGATTGTTCTGGACGGTCACGGGGATGGTGGCGCTGCGTCCGGAGAGCTTGGTGTCGGACTTGTCGATCAGCTTGACCTGGCTGGACAGGTCGGTGAGGTGGCTGTCCACGTCGCTGCGGAAGCTCGCCGCGGCGGTCGCGCTGCCCCGCCATGACGTGGACATCCCGCGGTTCATGGCGCGCCCGAAGGGGGTCACCACACGGGACTCGTCGCTGAGGATCACCTTGAAGTTGTCGAGTTCGTCCTGCGTGGTCGCGATCTGCTCGAAGGCCGAGCGCGGCAGCTCCTGCTTGCGCAGCGAGGAGGGATACGCGGACGTCGACGGCACCCTCGTCGTGGCAGTCGGGTCCGGTTTGGCCTTGGCGGCCGACGTGAGCTTCTGGGCCTCGGACCAGTTGCCGCCCTGGAGGGCCGCCAGCGCGTCGGCCATGGCCTGGGCCTGGTGCGTCGTCGGCATGCGCTGCGGAGCGACGACGATGCTGCGCTGCTTGTTCGTCTGAAGGTTGAGCGCCAGGCTCTGGGCAAGGAACTGCTGCACGGCGAGGGTGCCGTCGGAGGCCGTCGTGAGGTCGCCCTGGAACGCCTCCGACAGACGGGCGTCCGCGACCACCGCCGTGGTGCCGCCGCCGATGGGACGTGCCGCGGAGGGGGTGTAGGGCAGGCCGCCGGTCTCCTGGAGGCTGTCGCTGCGCGCGATGACCTGGTCGGCGCCGGCGGAGGTGGCGACCTTCACGATCGACGGGTCGACGGCGCCGTCCACGGGCCAGGCGAAGTCCGTGCTCGGTTTCACGTGGAGGATGGGCTCCACCGTGTTGGCGACGACGTCGGTGGCCTCCTTGAGGTGGCTCAGCGAGCCGGTCACGCTCGTGCCGTTGTGGGCGAGGGAGGCCAGGTCCGGGTCGGCGAAGGGCAGCGCGACGACCTCCTTGTCGGCCACCGCCTTCTGCAGCTCGGCGAGCCACTGCTTGGCGACCGCCTGGTGCGTGCCCGCCGTGGTGGTGTTGTTGGCGGCCCGGACCCGATAGCTGCGGGTCATCGCGTCGACCGAGGCCAGCAGGTCCGGGTCGATCACCCACGTGATGTCGAGGCTCTCGCCCAGGGACAGCATCTCGTCCAGGCGGCCGCCCGGGGAGATCTCCTTGGCGAGATCGTCATTGAGGAAGACCGGTGTCTGCTGCTCGTTCGACCCTGTCTCCGCCGTCATGTGGACGGTGGAGACCAGCGGCCACAGAAACGTCGTCTTCGTCTTGGTGCCGGCCTCGTCCGGCTGCCAGGGCAGGAAGGTCCGCTGGATGCCGAGGACCTGGTTCCACGGCTGTGCGGCCGTCTGGCCGGACAGCGATACGGCGAACTGGTAGACCCCGTCGTCACCGAGGTCCAGCTTGTCGACCGGCACGGTGATGCTGAAGGGTTCGGCGACCCCCGGAGTGAGCTTGGGGAACTTCTCGACGTACTTGCCGCCGATCTCCGAGCCGGTCGCGCCCTGGACGCTGCCACTGTCGTTGGCGATGTCCTCGATGGCCGAGCGGGTGTTCAGCTGAGGGCCTACGTGCAGTCCCACATGGGCGCCGGTGACCGTCTGCTTGCCGTTGTTGGTCACGGTGCCCGACACGGTCAGCGTGTCGCCGTCCGTGGGGACACCGGGGCTGAGCGAGTCGAGGGCGACGGCCACCGAGCCCGAACCTGAGGCGGCCTGCAAGGAGGCCTGCCCAGCCGCGTTCGCGGAAGCCGCGGAGGGCAGCTGGAGGAGGCCGGCCAGCAGAGGCGCCCCTGCGAGCAGTGCTCCGGTGCGCCGCAGCCACCGGCGGGCAGGTGAGGGATTCGTCCCCTGGAAGTCTGCCGCCTCGGCCACGCGTTCGCCCGTCCCTCGTCGTCGTCAGTGGTCGTCGGAATGTGCGTCCACGCATGGTAACGATGCGCGCTGAGGGGAAGTGCCGCGGACTGCCGCACAAGATCGGGGAGCGGGGTCGACCTGTCCTTTATCTGCACGTATAAAGAGAAGCGCGACTTGTACGCATCGAGGGCAGTGCATGTGCACGTATCTACTGAGGTGTCCGGGGACGTTTAATGGAGGCGCTTGCGGTCGCCCGGGCCACGTACCCTCTTCTGTTGTGCCGAACGCCAACGAAGCCCACCTCAGTGCCCTGAGCCAGGAGCCGCACCGCGAGCCGAGTGAACCGCTGCGGGTGGATCCTGTCGCCGACGACCTCGCCCGCCGTTTCCAGGACGCCGGGTTCTCGCTCGCCCTGGTCGGCGGCTCGGTCCGGGACGCGTTGCTCGGCCGGCTCGGCAACGACCTCGACTTCACGACCGACGCGCGTCCCGAGGACGTCCTCAAGATCGTCCGTCCGTGGGCGGACGCCGTGTGGGAGGTGGGCATCGCCTTCGGGACGGTCGGGGCTCAGAAGGACGCCCGCGTCGGAGACGCTGATAAGCGCTTTCAGATTGAGGTGACGACCTACAGGTCGGAGGCCTACGACCGGACCTCGCGCAAGCCCGAGGTGTCTTACGGCGACTCCATCGAGGAAGACCTCGTCCGGCGTGACTTCACCGTCAACGCCATGGCCGTCGCGCTCCCTGAGAAGAAGTTCATCGACCCGCACGGCGGACGGGACGATCTCGCCGCGCGTGTCCTGCGTACCCCCGGCACTCCCGAGGCGTCCTTCTCCGACGATCCGCTGCGGATGATGCGGGCCGCACGCTTTGCTGCGCAGCTCGACTTCGAGGTGGCCCCCGAGGTCGTGACGGCCATGAAGGAGATGGCCGGCCGTATCGAGATCGTCTCGGCCGAGCGGGTACGGGACGAGCTGAACAAGCTGATCCTGTCCCCGAACCCGCGCAAGGGCCTGACGCTGTTGGTCGAGACCGGTCTCGCGGACCATGTGCTGCCCGAGCTCCCGGCCCTGCGACTGGAGCGTGACGAGCACCACCGGCACAAGGACGTGTACGAGCACTCGCTGATCGTCCTGGAACAGGCGATCGCGCTGGAGGAGGACGGCCCCGACCTGACTCTCCGCCTGGCCGCGCTGCTGCACGACATCGGCAAGCCGCGCACCCGCCGCTTCGAGCAGGACGGTCGGGTCTCGTTCCACCACCACGAGGTGGTCGGCGCGAAGATGACCAAGAAGCGCATGACGGCTCTCAAGTACTCCAATGAGCTGGTGAAGGACGTCTCACGGCTGGTCGAACTCCATCTGCGGTTCCACGGCTACGGGACTGGCGAGTGGACGGACTCGGCGGTCCGCCGTTACGTCCGTGACGCCGGCCCCCTCCTCGACCGTCTCCACAAGCTGACCCGCTCGGACTGCACGACGCGGAACAAGCGCAAGGCGGCGGCGCTGGGGCGGGCGTACGACGGTCTGGAGGAGCGCATCGCCCAGCTCCAGGAACAGGAGGAACTGGACGCGATCCGTCCCGACCTCGACGGCAACCAGATCATGGAGATCCTGGGCATCGGCCCGGGACCGGCCATCGGTCAGGCGTACAAGTTCCTGCTGGAGCTGCGGCTGGAGAACGGGCCGATGGAACATGGTGCGGCGGTGGCGGCCCTCAAGGAGTGGTGGGCCGAGCAGAGCTGAGGCTGTGAAACGGGGTCATGTTTCACGTGAAACATGACCCGGGATACGCGTCGGGGGCGGTGTTTCACGTGAAACACCGCCCCCGACGCGCGTCTGTCCTACTTCTTGTAGTCCTTGAGGCAGAGCAGGAAGTCGTTGCTGTCACTGCTCTCGGTGTACGAGTACTGGAAGTCCTTGGCGGCTGCCAGACACTTGGTCTGGGCCTCGGTCTCCGAGTAGTTGCCGTTGATCTTGGCCAGCACGATGTACTGGGCCTGCGACGAGTCGCACTTCACGACCTCGAGGTCCGGGTTGCTGTCGTTGGTGCTGCCACGGTGCATGCAGTCGCCGACCTTGGCGGTGTCGGCGTCGTTCTGGCTGGTTATGAAGCTGACGACGGCTGCGACAATGGCGATCACGATGACGGCGATGATCCTGATCGCCTTGAAGCTGAGCTTGCGGCTCGGCTGCGGAGGAATCGGCGCGTACGGCGCGGTGGCCTGCTGGGGGAACCCGGGCTGACCCGGCTGCTGCGGGTAGCCGCCCTGAGGCGGGTACGGCGCTTGACCCTGGGGCGGATACGGCGCCGAGCCCTGCGGCGGGTACGGGGCCTGGGCCTGGGGCTGGCCGTAGGGCTGCTGGCCCTGTGCGAACGGGTTCTGGCCCTGGGGCGGAGTGGTCACTTGAGGGTCCCCCTGAAGAGTTGGTGAGCGGCATGCATAAGAGCCGCGTAAGACCCCGGTAAATTATCGGCTGCCACTGACACTTCTGAAATCCAGAGGGACTCTGTGGCCTTGATGTGACACTTACCGGTGCTCAAAGCGGGCCATAGCGCCGGCAACTACCGCGTAGACAACGGCAACTGTGACCACCAGCGGCACGGAGCGGCCGTCCGGCGGCAGCATCAGTGCGGCCACCGCCGCGGCGCCGACGAAGGCGGTGTTGAACAGGACGTCGTAGACGGAGAAGATCCGGCCCCGGAAGCCGTCGTCCACGGAAGACTGCACGACTGTGTCTGTCGCGATCTTCGCGCCCTGGGTGGTGAGGCCGAGGACGAACGTCGCGACCAGCATCGGAGCGGTGGCGAAGGGAAGACCGAGGGCAGGTCCCAGGACGGCGGCCGCCCCGGCGCACACGACGATCCAGCGGCCCGGCCCGAGGTGCCCGGCAGCCCAGGGCGTCACCACGGCCGCCGCGAAGAAGCCTGCGGCGGAAGTCCCCAACGCCAGCCCCAGCAGCCGCAGTCCGTCGTCCGCGGTCGAGGCGAAGGTGTACCGGCACAGCATCAACAGCATGACCAGCAGCGCGCCGTAGCAGAACCGCATCAGGGTCATCGTGATGAGAGCCCAGGCGGCCTCCCGGCGTGGCGGTGCCGCGAGGTGTCGTACACCCGCCGTCAGGTCGCGGGCCGTGCCGGTGAGTGCCGTGGCCAGCCTCGGCTGCACCAACTCGGCGTCCGGCCCGAGCAGTTCCGGGGCCAGACGCAGCGACGCGAGCGCCGCGCACAGATACAGGGAGGCGCCCAGCAGGACCACGGCGGCGTCGGAGTCCGCCACCACCAGCCGTACGACGAAGGCGAGACCTCCGCCCGCGGTCGCGGCGAGCGTACCGGCGGTCGGGGACAGGGAGTTGGCCATCACCAGGCGCTCACCGTCGACCACACGCGGCAGCGCGGCGGACAGGCCGGCCAGAACGAAGCGGTTGACGCCGGTGACGCAGAGCGCGGAGACGTAGAAGAGCCAGTCCGGGACGTGACTGAGGATCAGGAGGGCCGTCGCCGACGCCAGCAGGGCACGCAGCAGGTTGCCGTAGAGGAAGACCTGGCGGCGGCGCCAGCGGTCCAGGAGGACGCCTGCGAAGGGGCCCACCAGGGAGTACGGAAGCAGCAGGACCGCCATGGCGGAGGCGATCGCAGTGGCCGAAGTCTGTTTCTCCGGCGAGAAGACGACGTAGGCGGCGAGTGCGACCTGGTAGACGCCGTCGGCGCCCTGGGAGAGCAGGCGTACGGCGAGCAGGCGCCGGAAGTTCGCGAAGCGCAGAAGAGTGCGCAGATCACGGACGACGGCCATGGGGCACAGCCTCACATACGGGGAGGGTCCCCGGGCGTGCAACCCGGGGACCCTCGACGCCCTGGCAGGAGCAGTTGTGTCAGCGCTTAGCGCTCGACCTCACCCTTGATGAACTTCTCGACGTTCTCGCGGGCCTCGTCGTCGAAGTACTGGACCGGCGGGGACTTCATGAAGTAGCTGGAGGCCGACAGGATCGGGCCGCCGATACCCCGGTCCTTGGCGATCTTCGCGGCGCGCAGGGCGTCGATGATGACACCCGCGGAGTTCGGGGAGTCCCAGACCTCGAGCTTGTACTCCAGGTTCAGCGGGACGTCACCGAAGGCGCGGCCCTCGAGGCGGACGTACGCCCACTTGCGGTCGTCCAGCCAGGCGACGTAGTCGGACGGGCCGATGTGCACGTTCTTCTCGCCGAGGTCCCGGTCGGGGATCTGCGAGGTGACGGCCTGCGTCTTGGAGATCTTCTTGGACTCCAGGCGCTCGCGCTCGAGCATGTTCTTGAAGTCCATGTTGCCGCCGACGTTCAGCTGCATCGTGCGGTCCAGGACGACGCCCCGGTCCTCGAACAGCTTCGCCATGACGCGGTGCGTGATGGTGGCGCCGACCTGCGACTTGATGTCGTCACCGACGATCGGGACGCCCGCCGCGGTGAACTTGTCCGCCCACTCCTTGGTGCCGGCGATGAAGACCGGCAGGGCGTTGACGAAGGCGACCTTGGCGTCGATGGCGCACTGGGCGTAGAACTTCGCCGCGGCCTCGGAGCCCACCGGCAGGTAGCAGACGAGGACGTCGACCTGCTTGTCCTTGAGGACCTGGACGACGTCGGCCGGCTCGGCGTCGGACTCCTCGATGGTCTCGCGGTAGTACTTGCCGAGGCCGTCGAGGGTGTGGCCGCGCTGGACGGTGACACCGGAGGTGGGCACGTCGCAGATCTTGATGGTGTTGTTCTCGGAGGCGCCGATGGCGTCCGCGAGGTCGAGGCCGACCTTCTTCGCGTCGACGTCGAAGGCGGCGACGAACTCGACGTCACGGACGTGATAGTCGCCGAACTGGACGTGCATCAGGCCGGGGACCTTGGACGCCGGGTCGGCGTCCTTGTAGTACTCGACTCCCTGAACCAGCGACGCGGCGCAGTTGCCCACACCGACGATGGCTACGCGAACCGAACCCATTCCGGTTGCTCCCTGTGTGTACGAGTGAGGCCCTGACTGGACTCTCACGTGGCGGTGTCGTCGGGCGTATCCGTCCCGGGGGTGTCCCCGGGACGGGGCAGGACGCCCGGCGCTCCAGATGTGTTGTTCTGCTGAGCGGACCCCCCGGAGGCTGGACCCTTCAGGTCCCGTCCGGCCCGCTCGCTCTCGATGAGCTCGTTCAGCCAGCGCACTTCGCGCTCCACGGACTCCATCCCGTGGCGCTGGAGCTCAAGCGTGTAGTCGTCGAGGCGCTCCCGGGTGCGCGCCAGGGAGGCGCGCATCTTCTCCAGACGCTCCTCCAGCCGGCTGCGGCGGCCCTCCAGCACGCGCATGCGTACGTCGCGCGACGTCTGCCCGAAGAAGGCGAAACGAGCGGCGAAGTGCTCGTCCTCGTACGCGTCGGGGCCCGTCTGCGCGAGCAGCTCCTCGAAGTGCTCCTTACCTTCCGCCGTCAACCGGTAGACGATCTTGGCGCGACGCCCTGCGAGTGGTGCAGCGAGGGCGTCCTCGGGGGTGTGTCCCGGCTCTTCGATCAACCAGCCGTAGGCGACCAGCGTCTTGAGGCAGGGGTAGAGCGTTCCGTAGCTGAACGCACGGAACACACCCAGGGACGTATTGAGTCGTTTCCGCAGCTCATAGCCGTGCATCGGGGACTCGCGGAGCAGGCCGAGTACGGCGAACTCAAGGATCCCGGAACGCCGGCTCATCCGCTCGCCTCCTTGCCTTTATCTCGCTCCGATGTATCGACTCGATACATCACGACGATAGAACGGCCTTCCGGATGCGACAAGTGGGGGGACGGTGAACGGGATCACATCACTTATTCATCAGGGGCAAGTTGCCTGATTTGGGGTGAAGTCTGGGGCTCAGTGGGTTTTGGCGGTGCGTAGTCTGTGCGGCATGCAAACCACCGGGAGCCGAGTGACACCAGGGGGTGTCATGGCTCCCGGCGCAGTACGGGTGAATGCGGGATCGACCACATCCGTACTTCGGGGGGACCGGAAACCAGCCGCCGTTTCCAGGCGCGCAAAGGTGCGCCTGCCCGAGGAGTAGTCGTTCGATGAGCGAGCACCGTCGCAAACCGCCGCAGCCGCAG
>Ga0105246_10000744_pt1 | contig 18526 bp, 15 predicted proteins | sample KBSM64metaG_FD_99694 | JGI IMG/M metagenome (GOLD analysis project Ga0105246, IMG submission 99694) | Miscanthus rhizosphere microbial communities from Kellogg Biological Station, Michigan, USA - KBS M6-4 metaG | ecosystem: Host-associated > Plants > Roots > Rhizosphere > Soil | place...
ACCCGGGCTTATGTACAGGATGTCATTCGTATGCAGCTGGCCGAGCCGAGAGAAGGATATGAACTTGCCATTGTTTTGAAAAAGGAAGGGCTTCTTATCGGCGGCGCAGGGCTCCACCTTGTCGACCAGACCAATGCTGAGATCGGCTATGTGCTTCACCCTGCCTATCAGGGGAATGGATATGTGACCGAAGCCTGCCGCGCATTACTTCATTTTGGTTTCAAGGAACTTGGCGTTCACCGGATTTATGCCAAATGCCGTCCAGAAAACCCGGCGTCTGAGCGCGTCATGCAGCGGATCGGTATGCAACGTGAAGGCCTTCTCCGGGAGCATTGGTTCTATAAAGGGGCATATCATGACTCGTCTCTCTACTCTATGCTGGATCGGGAGTTAGAATAAATATCAGATGTGCTTACCTGCGGGTGAAACGAGGTACACAGTGGCAGCCAGAATCTAACGATCATCACGAAGCTTATTTGGATGTTTTGTAGCTGTTTGGGATTCTAACGATCTCCAGTGACGCTATTTCACTAAAAAACCGCAAAAAAGCTACATTTTCGTGTGAATTTTGAGAAATAACGTCTCTCCTGATCGTTAGATTTCCAAATGGGCTAAAACACATAAAATAGGCTCATCTGAGATCGTTAGCCGCGGGAGAGCGAGACCCGATAGTTTGGAAAAGCTACATAACAAAAAGTAGGAAAAAGGATGAAACAGCCCGCTGCCTCATCCTTTTTCCGTTTTATTCTATTCGTTCGTTCCATTTCGCTACTTTAGTTCCGCTTTACTCTATTTCGTTCTGTTAGTTCTGTTTTATAAATTTCGTTCAGTTCCGTATCCGTTCCGTTTTTGTTTTGTTCTATCCGTTCCGATCTCGTGTCTCCCCACCCTTGCGTTCTCTCTAATTAACTGTTTTGTTACCTGAATCTACTGGTAATATGGCCTACAGACGACACAGTTCTTTCGGACAGCTTGGGAACGAAGGGCATCCACACATGCAACGTAATGCAGCCATGTCCCGAATCATTAATTTGCCGTCCAGCATATCGAGGGTGCCCTGCTCCTTCCATGCTCCGAGCATACGAGTAACACTTTCCCGAGTTGCCCCGATCATCTCAGCGAGTTCAGTGTGGTTCAGCTTCATCTCCAGCACGATGCCATCTGGAACAATCTTGCCATACGTATTGCTGGCACGGATCAGTGTCGAAGCAAGTGCACCTGCTTTGCCGTAGAGCAACAGGTCACGGAATCTCGACTGTGTAATCCGCTGTGCAAGTGCCATCCATTGCAGGAATTTCAGCGCAAGATCCCCATTTTTGCTAAGCACACTTTCGAGATCCGTCAGCGAGATGATAGCCAGTTCCCCTTTTTCCGCCATCTCTGCACTGTAACTGTGATTCAATCCGCCAATACCGCCAAATTCACCGATCAGATCGCCACTTTGCTGAATCGACAGAATAATCTCTTTGCCATCTTCCGTCGATTTGGTCAACTTCACACGTCCCGAACGAATGTAGTACAGATATCCAGCTTCATCACCTTCCAAAAAGAGGCTGTATCCCGACTTTACTTTTTTAGGCTGCATTTTCTCTTCGATCAGATCCCACTGCTCCGGTGTAACAAAAGACAGAATTCCACCTGTTCTCTGAGTCATCTTGCCCGCCTCCGTCTGTGCACGCTCTACTTTTTGGGTGATTCTTTCCACAAATACTGTACCCATCATTTTCGTCCCCCTCGGTGATTCCTTATGATTACATCATATCGCGAAAGAGTTCGAAAGGTTATCGGGGGATTACCTGATCTTTGCGGGGAAACTCCCCCAATTCGCTGTGAGATAAGTCACATATACCCAATAAAGGCCACGTTTGCGAGCGATCCGATTTTAAATTGTCAATTTTTTGCGATAATGCTAGCATACAGTTAAATACTTATGAGTATTCACTCTAGTGAATCTTCCATTTATAAATCTTCAATTTCATGCATCTCCAGAACAGGAGGAAACCATATGTTATCGTGGAATAGTGAAGTTTGGGAAAGGCTATCTGGCCCGTATGGCTCAGCAAAACATGTACCCGGCTTGTTGCAGCAACTGGAGCAGGAGTTCAGCCAAGAGGTTTTTAACGATCTGTTTCAGGAGTATCTGTTTCATCAAAATTCAATCTATACGGCCACCTACGCCGTCATGCCATCTCTGGCACATCACGCTTGTACGACATCCGATGTAGCGGTGCGCAAAGAACTGTTTATCCACTGCGGTATTATTGAAGCAAGCCGTGATGAGCAGCACCAAGCGCCATATCCACCATCCTGGACTGAGCTGGCCGATGTGGTGGGCAGTACTGTCTGCACGCAGATGTATATTGAATATATAAAAGCGATCGACCAGCTTAGATCGCTGACAGAACAAGTACTGACCGATGCTGCTGAGCTATCTACAGATGATATGAAGAAACGTTACATCCTCATTGCCGATGCCGCATTCCGCGAATCCTACCCTGTCGCGAATATGCTGATGACCTTTACGGAAGGGGATGAGTATGTAGCTGAGTGCCCAGCTTGCGAAAATGAAGTGTACATATGGCCCGATGAAAATGATGCTGTGCCTCTGAAAGCTTATGAACAAGATCCTGTTTTTCAACCTGATCAGGAAGCTCAAGCCATCATTCCCGCTTCTTCATGGACAGATGCGGAGACACAAGCTTTAGCAGAGCGGGCAGCTAGAATCGGAGAACAGACACTAGCTGCACACCTCCCTTATCTGGCAGGTGAAACCACATGTCCCGCTTGCCGTGAGAATATCGCTGTGTGGCCGGCGTTACTGAGCACATTTACAATGTAGAAAAAAGATACCTGTACATTTTCTGATCTGCAGAAGGGTCTTCCTGGATATATACGTATTCCAGAATACACATTCGAACATCAAACAAGACAGTGGGCTAATGTTGCCGGCTGTTTTTTTCATATATGGCGTTCCCCGAGTGATCCACCAGCCATGTTCAGCAGTTTCCAGAAGTGAAATAGGGGTTTTCCCTGAATTACAAGGCCATCCAAACAGTCTACAATAGAACTAACATCGTAATAACCTGATTGTGAACTGTTTTTCCATCCAACGAACCTTGAATTCAAGGTTTCCCATATGTGTGACAACGATGACTACGATAACGATTGAAACGTAATGAGTGACGAGCTAATCGTCTATATGATTCGAAAAAAAGGAAGTGTCCCTCATGCATGATGAAGTCTCATCTGCCGTTCAGGAGATGATGAGCGGCCTGTGTCAGAGCACCGCCGGTGATTTTTGCGGAATGGCCTGTGTGTCTGGATCGATGCTGCGCTGGAAATATACCTCTGGGGCAACCAATGAACGCGTCAAACGCATGGCTATGCGCCCTGGACAAGATCTGGTAGGCACAGCACTCCGAACCGGACGTACAGTTATGCTGGATGAGCAGTCCAGTGAAGGATATACCCCGGATCGCTGCCCGCTTATGTTAGCTGAACGACTCGTGTGTGCGATAGCCGTGCCGATGTTTAACGAAGGCAGTCTGCCAAGTGGTGTATTGCTTGTGGGAAGCAGGACCCCCTGCACGTTTTCCCCGGAGATGGTTGTCCAAACCGAGCAAGTCGCCAGACAATTGGAGCAATATGCATAAGCAGAATAAGAGTGCATAACTGGATTGCATCTCATGATAAGCACTGCTTCATCTCTCTTTTTTCATCTATATATCCTGTAAGATCTGTACACGGAATAGGAGACTTTTCGGAGATTACCTCTGAAAAGCCTCTTTTTTTGGTATGATAGATATAGATGAAGGAAGCGGACAGGGGGAAACGATTGTGATTCGATTATTAGTTGTGGACGACCATGTGGTCGTACGTTCAGGGCTCATTGCCCTGCTTGAAGGAAAGAACGATATACATATTGTTGGAGATGCAGCCGACGGCGACGAGGCTATTGCCAAAGCACAGGAGCTGAAACCGGATTTGGTTCTAATGGATTTCAGCATGCCTCCGGGCAAGGATGGATTGACTGCGACAGCAGAGTTGAAAAAATTGATGCCGGATGTATCAATTTTAATTCTTACGATGCATGATGATGAGGAATACCTGTTCCGTGCAATCCATGCTGGAGCTTCCGGGTACATCCTCAAAAGTGCGCCCCATGAAGAATTGCTCGCTGCCATTCGTTCTGTAGCCGATGGAAGCGCCTACCTCTATCCAAGCGCAACCAAACGATTAATGAGCGAGTATCTGGACAAAGCCAAACAGGAAAATGCAGGGCCGTATGATACCCTCTCGGATCGGGAGAAAGAAATTTTGTCCTGGATTGCCAAAGGTTATGCGAATAAGGAAATTGCCGAGCATCTGGTCATCAGTGTCAAAACGGTGGAATCTCATAAAAGCAATCTAATGGAAAAGCTTGGTCTGCGCACCAGACCGGAACTGGTGAAGTTTGCGATGAAAAAGGGGTTGTTGAATTTTGAGTAAGCCACGCAAAAACAGACTCAGCGGATTAGCTGACCAACCTGTTCAGCACCTACTCAGCGAGATTGACCAGCACATCTCCGACAACGAGTTCCGAAGCAAACTGAAGGGTTCACTGCACCAACTTAGTGATTTGAAGTTTGCACTCGACGAATCTTCTATTGTAGCCCTGACGAATCGCTTGGGTAAAATCCAATACGTGAACGATAAATTCTGCGAAATTTCACAATATAACCGTGAAGAGCTCATTGGTCAGGATCACCGGATTATTAACTCAGGGTATCACGGTAAGACCTTTATGAAGACGTTGTGGGATACGATTTCTGCCGGCAAGGTGTGGAATGGCGAGATTCGGAATCGTGCGAAAGACGGCAGTTATTACTGGGTGAATACCACCATTGTGCCTTTCCTCGATAACGATGGTGAGCCATATCAGTATTTAGCTGTGCGCAGTGAGGTGACCAAGCTGAAACAAGTGGAGGCTGAGCTGCAACAGATGATGTCGCAAGTGATGAACATTCAGGAAGAAGAGCGGCGGCGTATCTCTCGTGACCTTCATGACGGAATTGGACAAAGCCTGTTCTCTCTTGTGATTCAGATGGATCGCCTACTTGCAGATCAAGCAAACCCGGGTGTAGAAGCACTACGGAAACAGGTTACCGGCATTATGGAAGATGTTCGCGGTATGGCTTGGGAACTGCGCCCATCCGTACTGGATGATCTGGGCGTAGTCCCCGCGATTCGAACCTATATCGAGAACTATAACCGTCATTACGGTATCGAGGTTACTCTGGAGTGCAACTTGCGTAAACGACTGGAGATGAACCGGGAGATCGCCATTTATCGAATTATTCAGGAAGCCTTGACCAATGTGGCCAAGTACGCTGACGTTTCCGAGGCACGAGTAACCGTAGAAGATACGGAAGAGCTCACGCTTGTGGTTATTGAAGACCAAGGAACCGGATTTAATAAAGGTACCGCGGGAAATGGTGTTGGATTGTTCAGCATGGAGGAACGCGCACGCGGAGCAGGTGGTACGTTACGTGTATCCTCTGAACCTGGTGAGGGAACAACCGTTACGCTGTTGCTACCTAAAACAGTTAATCTTTAATGGATGATGCAAATTCATGACATAACTTGTGAAAACGATGACTTGCCGACTGCCCGCAGATAGCGCGCAGTCTTTTTCTTTTCTAATATCCAACAATATGAAGGCATCCCCTCGTATATTTTTAACAATTATTCTAAAATCAGTTGACGTTAGTTACGTTTCGTCATTAAACTATGAATGCTGCATTTATTATGAGCACATTCAATTACTTATTCGGATACACATCGTGGAACATATGAAAATGAGAAGGGTGATTCGAACATGTCACAAAAACGTTCCTCCAAAGGCGGGGAAATTCCGCAAATGTACAATCTGGACGAGATGGATCGCAAAATCATCGCTGCCCTTCATCAGAACAGCCGGATTTCCTATACAGACCTGGGTACACAGATCGGATTATCACGCGTAGCCGTCCAGGCTCGCATCAACGCATTATCGGAAAAAGGAATCATCGAACGTTTTACCGTTGTCATTAACCCCGGCAAGGTTGGGCTACAGGTCTCTGCCTTTTTTAATGTCGATGTGGAACCTCGCTTTCTGGACGAAGTTGCGGAAATGTTAGACGAGGAGCCAGCCGTGACCAGCCTTTATCATATGACAGGCCCAAGTACCCTGCATATGCACGGTATTTTTGCAGATATGGAAGAGATGGAGCAGTTCCTGCTTGAGAAGCTCTACAAGATGCCAGGCATCGTCAAGGTGGAATCACAGCTGCTCTTAAAACGTTATAAAAGCCGTATGGGCATGAGACTCTAGGAGGATATCAACATGAGTTGGAAAGATTACAACGGTCTCGTGATCGGTATGGTACGAACCGGAATTTTGGGATATGGCGGCGGCCCTTCGGTTATTCCGCTAATCCGTTATGAGGCTGTCACCCGTTACAAGTGGGTCAGTGATGATGAATTCGGCGAGATTTTGGCGATTGCCAACGCTCTGCCGGGACCCATTGCTACCAAGATGGCTGCTTATCTTGGGTATAAAACGAAAGGTGTACTGGGCGCTATTGTGTCTGTACTCGCTCATATTTTACCGACAAGCATTGCCATTATTGCTCTACTCGGTTCGATGTACGCATTGCGTGAATCCAAGATTGTAGCGGGTATGGTAGCAGCCGTCCGTCCTGTCATTTTTGTGATGCTTGGCATGATGGCCTATGAATTTGCAATGAAAGCATGGAAGGGCTTGGGTAAGTGGTTTGCTATCCTATTCGGTGTCATTGCCTTTGCCGCATTACAACTGCTTAATATTCATCCGGGACTGGTGATTACGGTGTTCTTGGCCTATGGTTTCTTCCATTTCGGTCTGGTTCAGCGTGTAAAATCCAAAGGTAACTCCGACAAGGGGGTATCGTAGGATGCTTCAGACGTGGTGGGAATTATTTTGGGGATTTTTCGTAGCGAACATCCTCGGATATGGAGGCGGTCCCGCTTCCATTCCATTAATGCAGGAAGAGATTGTGAATCACTACCACTGGATGACAACCGAACAGTTCGGTGATGTACTGGCGATCGGCAATGCTCTCCCGGGACCCATTGCCACAAAAATTGCTGCATTTGTCGGGTATCACGTCGCAGGCTGGTTCGGTGCCTTGATCGCCAGTGTGGCTACCATTGTGCCGTCGGCTACCGCACTCATTCTGTTAATTCGTTTATTGAACAAACATCGGACTTCACCTAGAGTCAAAGGCATGACCTTGCTTGTGCAGCCGGTGATCGCTGTACTTATGATTCTGCTCACTTGGGAATTCGGTCAAGTATCCACGGGCTCGATCGGAATCTGGCAGACGCTCATCATTGCAGGCATCTCCCTCTGGGTCATGACCAAAACCAAGCTGCACCCAGCTATTCTGATCCTGATTGCTTTTGCCTATGGTGCATTGGTACTGTCACATACGATGTGAGAAGATTAGATCGCTTACCAGACTTGCAAGCTTACTTGAATCTGAAAACGATATGCTACTACATCAAAATATGATTCAAAAAAGGTGATATCAGCTTGAATGCTGACATCACCTTTTTGACATGTACTATCTCTGATTCATTTTCCAAACCCACACTCGAAAGAATGAATTTGAAAAACCACAAATCATAAACTTGAAGGACAGGATTACTTCGCTTCAACAACTACAGTAACTTTGGTTTTCACCCCTGCATAAGAAACCGTAATCGTCGCCTTGCCCTTACCATTCGCCTGAATTATGCCATCTTTAACGGAAACTGTCGCGATACGGGAGGATGTCCAGAGTGCCGGTTTGGACACATCTGATTCGCTTCCATCCATATATGTTGCGGTAGCTGCTACGGTTGCTTTATCGCCGACTTTCATAGTCAACGTGACTTTATCCGTCTGTAAATATTTTAATGTATCTACATCCAGTGCAACGGTAACTGTTTTACTGCCATACTTCGCGGTAATTTTGGCTTTACCTGAACTCAGGGCCTTCACTTTACCTTTGGTTACTTGAGCAACCTTGTAACTGCTCGTTTTCCATTCAGCTTTATCCGTGATATCCCGTTCACTACCATCACTCAAAGTAGCCGTGACTTTCAGCTCAACGGAATCACCTGATTTCAGGGAAATTGCCGGTTCGGATGCTTCAATCCGTGAAATCACATCAACTTCAACCTGAATCGTAATTTTCTGCGAGCCATACTCGGCTGTAATATTGGCTTTACCACTGCTATTGCCTGTGATTACCCCTTTTTTCACATCCGCTACACGGGAGTTGCTCGTTTTCCAAGTCGCATCAGCTGTGACGTCCTTGGTATTGCCATCCCCATCTGTACCAGTGAGGATAATGGCCTGGGTTTCTTTTGCCGAAAGAACAACAAAGTTAACATCTGCCTCCAGAGCGCTAGCCATACCAACTTCAACCGTGAGTGTCAACGTCTTGCCTTCGATTTTGGCAGTTATCGTTGCTTTACCTGTTGCTACCCCAGTAATAACCCCTTTACTGTCTACCTCAGCGATTTTATCGCTACTGCTGCTCCAGGTTGCATCCTCAGACACATCCTTGGACGTTTCACCGTATGATGCAAGCACTTTAGCCGAAGTCGTTCCGCCGACGGCAACGGTTGCTTTCTTTTTGTCCATCTCATACTTGTCTGGAACATCTACACTTACTGTGAATTTCACCGTTTTGCCGCCGTAAGCCGCAGTAATCGTAGCTGTACCCGATTTATATGCGATCAGTTCACCACTGGACACATACACAACATCCGCATTGCTGGATGTCCACGTTGCTTTAGACGTCACATCTTCCTTGCTTGCATCGATATATTCAGCATTCGCTGTGAGCTTTTTCGTTTTGTTGTCACCTGTAACGCTCATGGCAAGTTTATCAGTAACATCTTTGATATCCAAATATCTCGCTGTATCTACATCGACAGCGATCTCTACTGTTTTGCCACTGTACGCCGCCTTAATTGTTGTTGATCCTGCACTCACTGCTGTAATCTGTCCTTTGAACACCGTAGCAACCTTCTCATTGCTGGACGTCCATGTTGCCTGATCGGTTACGTTCACATCACTACTGTTAGGATACGAAGCTGTAAGCGTGACATTAGAAGTTTTATCCGTGTCGCTCAAGCGGAAGAAAATGCTCTGTTTCCCCACGGTTAGCTTGCTCGTCAGATCCACATCTACGTCTACAGAGACCGATTTGGTACCGTATTTACCTGTAATTTTGGCAGAACCTGCTGAATAGCCTGTAATATCACCTTTCAGCACATCTGCAACCTTTTCGTTGCTGGATGTCCACTCTGCAAGATCGGTTACATCCTTGGTAGTTCCGTCTGGATAGGTCGCTGTTAACTTCACACTTTCCATTTGTTTAAGCAGAAGACTCACCTGATTTTTGTCCACATCCACACGTTTAACAACTTCCACGTTCACTTCTACCGTTACACTCTGAGTGCCCAGTTTCGCTGTGATCACTGCTGTTCCTGCCTTTTGGCCAGTCACTTTACCATTGACCACAGTTGCAACCTTCTCATCACTGGTTGTCCATGCTGCCGTGTTAGCCACGTTTGCATCGGTCATGTTGTCGCTATACGTAGCGGTTAACACGATGTCTTTCGTTTCACCCATACGGAGATCCAGGCTTTGCACGCTTTTCGAAAGAGCTTTGACTTTCTTCGTTACTTTGACCTGAACATCCTGACTCAGCCCTTTGTACGTTGCTGTTAGTGTAGCTGTACCTTCCTGCTTGGCTGTAATTGAACCATTATATGCAGTTGCTATCGAAGGATCGTTACTGCTCCAGGATGAGCTAACTGTCACGTTAGCCGAGGTATTATCCGTATATACCCCCGTTACCGTTACAGATCCCGATTCGCCTACTTCGAGCGACATTTCATTTTTGGAAACCACAATTTTAGATAGTTCCTTCTCTGCCGCAGCGGCCAAGCCTACGTTGGAAATACTCAGCATCAACACCAGCATCATCACCATGTACTTGGTCAATCTTGGCTTTAACATCATTTCCCTCCGATAATCGTCATTTTTTTCCTACTATAATTAATGTCGGCAGGGACTTTACAGATGTTTAGACTTTCAGGAAATTTTCAGGTAATTATATGGGAATTCAACCGACTATGTCATTTACGATGGAGTCATATGGAAATATGTTGAAAAAGGTACCGATCTTTGAATCCTATTCATAACGATACCCGCGGTGCATAACCTGACTATAGGGATTATGATCCGGTTGGAGGATAACATCATTTTTTCAGAATCGGAGGAAATCATCATGAATCAGTCTTTTGATTACATTCGCTATTGGGAGCAGACCTATCGCTCGGGTGAAACATCGGGTAGAGGTTCATATGGCGTGCTGGCCGAATTCAAAGCTGAGGTAGTCAATGCGTTAATCCAGCGTGAAGGTATTCACCGAGTCATCGAATTTGGCTGCGGAGATGGAAACCAGTTGAAATATATGAACTATGGCGAATATCTGGGTATGGATGTAGCGGCCGCCTCCGTAAAACAATGCGCGTCTCTATATGCCAGCGATCCTTCCAAAAGCTTCATGGTGTATACACCGGGTCTGTGGTTCAATCGCGGTTTTCTACAAGCCGATCTGACCGTCTGTCTGGATGTGCTGTATCATATTACGGATGAAGCAGACTTTCGGGCTACCCTTAGCGATGTTCTCCATACCTCAACCCAATGGGTGGTGCTCTACACAAGGCTGAAGGAGCAGGGTGATTCCGGCGTACAAACCATACAAGATCGGAATTTGTTCCATTATCTATTTGATTATCCCGAATTCAAAGTACATGAGATTACTCGCCAGCGATACCCTGAGCAGTCCTCTGCCGACTTTGTCATTCTGAAGCGTTCACCTGCAAAGTAAATCTCCTTCTGAAAAAACATCAAAAAAAGAACCAGCCTGTGATAGGAGGTTCTATTTCTTACTTCTGTTCAACTAGACAGATGTTTAACGATACTATCATACATCTATCTAGTATACATCTATCAAGGGCGTGTCTGAAAAAGCTGAAAGAAGCCAATTTTGCTGAATTTCCGTTCCAAGCTAGGAAGTTTTCCGCAGGCATGCCGAATCACGTCAAGGGAACGTAACACAACATGCGGCGAAAAGGCGGTAAAAGATGCACTTCAGCAGGTTCCAAGACACCCCCTAAATATGCCTTTGGAGTTTGACATGGAGTTCTGTCGATGTCGCAGTACTATACTCCAGATAGTTTACAGAACCGTTGAAGTTTAAATACGCCTCATAGCGCATGCGAATGGCAGGTAAGGTGATCCAATCCAGAACATTTTCCTTGGGAACCCACCTGCACTCACTCGTCTCATCAGAAGTCGTTAACTCGCCACCCTCTGCTCTACACACAAAATCAAACATGACTTTAGTAGGGACATCCGTTACACCGTCATACCACTTATGAATAGCTGTATTCGAAACGACACTTATTAAATGGCTAACCATTGCGATGATCCCACTCTCCTCTTGGATTTCACGGATTACGCCATCCATCAGGTTCTCTCCAACTTCGGTTATCCCGCCAGGGTATACCCAGCCATCATCATGGGCTTTGACCAACAAAATATTTCCCTGTCCATCTTCTACAATTCCGCCTGCTGATACGATATGTGTCGGGAATGACATGTTAGGACCTCCTGCTTTTAGTTAAAATAAACCCTCACTTCCGCGCAGTTTCGCGAGCGCCTCCATATAGAAATAATCGCCGTAAATGATCGGCACATTGATACCCCGGCCTTCCGGATAATGCACCGTTCCCTGCATGATGAGCCCTTCCTCCGCTGTGGATTCACCGGAGCTGTAATGCTCATACAAGCCGCGGACGATGCGCTCTCCCGCGGCGGCGTAGATTGGCCCGCGCGGCGACAGCTTCGCGAGCTCGAGCAGGCCGCTCGCGGCAATCGCCGCAGCGGACGAGTCCCACGCCGCCTGATGCTCCGCAGGCGCGCGAAAATCCCACACCGGCACGATGTCTTCGCCAAGCATGGCGAGGAAGAAATCGGCCGCCCGCTCCGCTGTCTCCAGATATCGGGCTTCGCCCGTATACCGGAAAGACAGCGCAAACCCGTGCAACGCCCAGGCGGTGCCCCGCGCCCAGGCGGACCCGGGAGCATGGCCTTGGCCGCCATGCTCCCGCAGCTTCTGCCCCGTGTGTGGATCAAACTCCACCACGTGGCAGATGGACCCGTCTGCGCGGACGAATTCGCGCGCCACGGTGTCCGCATGCGCTTCCGCCAGCCATCGGAAGCGAGGATCGCCGCTCTGCTCGGATGCCCAGTAGAGCAGCGGCAGGTTCATCATGCTGTCAATGATGGCAACGCCGCGCGTGTCCATCATTGACGAGCGGAAGTTCCATGCGCGGATGAACTCTCCGCGCACGTGAAAGCGGGCAGCGAGCAGATTCGCGGCCAGCAGGCCGCGGCGTCGGCCATCCTCGCTGCCCATCTGGCGATAGCTGGCTACGCCACTAAGCAGCCAGATGAAACCCAGATCGTGATCCACAGCATCCGGATCACGCAGACAACCTTCGAGCTGCCGCTCACAGCTCTCGGTGATGCGTAGCAGCTCTGCCGCCGCTTCGCGATCCGGAGCATCGCGGTAAACAAGCCATAACAATCCGGGCCAGAAGCCAGCTGTCCACCATTCCGGATCATTTTTATCATATATACCCTGCGGTGAAATATGAGGAAAGGTATCCTTGATTCGTTTCGCATTCCGAATCGTTTGGTTAACCCCTTGTTGCCATGCTTCCTCCAGCCATGTTGCCGATGTTGAAGTACCCATGATCATCCCTCCAGTTTCTATGCGAGATCACATTACATAGCATTGCATAAATAGATGGTTAGCCTGATGGCCACCCATGTTCTTTAGTTCCGTCCCAATCGAACAGTGAATGTCAGTTGCTGTGCACCGTAAACTTCCATTCGAGCCTGCTTGAGCAGCCCATTGCGCGACGCTACTACCTGCTGATCCAGCTGAATCACAGCCCCGGCATCTTGTACCGTGGATTCAACGTATGCTCCCCGGTACACTGTACGCACACTTTGCTCCGTGTGAGTAATCACAGCCTGTTCCTGACCATCGCTGAACATCAGCGGAATCAATGCCCCCACCGCCACAATCTCACCTTCGAATTCATACGTCACCGTCAGTTCACCGGCTCGTTGCACATAACGGGTGCTTACAGATTGTATTCCAGATAAAGGCCCCGTCCAGGTGATCTCAAAATCATTCTCCGCCGTGTTTAACGGGACAGCCCCCGCATTTTTCACCGTAGCTTGCCCGGCAGTGTCCTCTGCAACATTCACATTTCCATTTCCACCGGCTACCGACAAGGTTTCATGCTGTTTGTTTTCTGCTGAAATCTCAGCCATCTTATCCGCCAGCCTATACACTATCGAACCACCGCCGCTAGCCGGATTGATTCCCGCATCACGGTCATAGTTGCTACCAGAGGGGATACCTTCGGCCAAACTATGCCAGACCCCATCGCTAGTCTTCCAGGCAGGACAATAACTTAACGGCTGCACTACACCTTCTGCAAATTCCGTGAATCCTGCCTGCACATGACTGGCGGCAGACGGGCCAATTAACCCCGGCAGCCCTGTCTGCTGGATTCGTACCAGCCCAGGAATCGTATACGGGTCATTCAGTGCGGTATGCAGAACGATCTGCTGGCCTGGCACAGAGGACAGTATCGTTTCGAACCAGCCATCCGCCCGCAACACCCGGTTTCCAATCTCGGAGGGAAGATAGCAGTGAGTGATATCCTCATCTGAATCACAGAGACAGGCATGAGCCAGCGCGGCGGCTGTCCACAGATTGTAACAGGTGTGATTCGTGTATATTTCGTATCCGTGACGTTTCTCGGGTGCATATTCGTTGCGTACGATTTTCAGCCTCCCATCTGGCATCAGCCAGCGCTCTACAGCTTCAAAACAACGATTCGCTGCTCGTGCAAACGCCCCAGCCATCACAGAATCCCCCATTTGCAACGCCAGCTTGGCGTGCACCGAGCATACATAAGCAGCGGCAGCTTCATTCCATTGGTGCTGGGAACTACGACCACGAGGTGGTATTTCTCCCAGCGGAGACAACATCAGCAATGAGCTGAACGCACCGTGACGCATCTTCTCTCGCAATGCATCTGCGACTTTGCCTTCATATCCAGCACCAAGCATCACTTCAAGATGATAACGGGTAGCGATATCATAGGAAAACGGACAATTGGGCCGATCCAGCGGCCCATCCTGGTACAATCCAAGCTCGGTAAACCGGGGCAGATGGTACGCTTCCAGATAACGATCCATCCATGCCGTATCCTCACTCGCAAGCTGCTCATTCCACCGCAAATATTCGCCCGAGATCATGATCGCATTCCAGTTAATCATCCGATTGGCATTGTTCATCTTGCTCATTGTAAACACGTAGTCACTCTCAGGGTGGATGGTTTGGAGTGCCTCAGCCCAGATGGCTGCCTGTTCAGGTTGATGAGGTGCCAGTAACATATAAGCTCGCATCATGAGCACAGGGAAGAAATCCGGATGATTGTCCGGTGCACTGCCGTTCACTACTGCATCAATGCTCTGTGACAGGGCTGCCGATGCTGAATCCAGCAGTTCCATATGCCCTGCATCGACTAGTACAGCTGCAGCCATAGCATAAGCTGGCGTGGAATAATACCGTTCTATGCCTGAGTATGGATCAATAATAGCTCCATTCAAGTTCTGATATTTGGTGTAAGCGCAGACAATTTGTTTAACGAGAGCCAGCTTGCGCTCCCTGCTCCAGCCATCTGCCGGTGCGGGGCCTGCCTCTGATGCCAATGTCCGATACTGCTCAAGCTCCGTCTGCCATGGATATGTCGATGTGGCTGTGTAACTACTCACGTGGACTCACCTCGGTTTCCCCTTTATGGGGTTCAATAATAAAATCAACCTGACATACAATCCCAGGCATTTCTAGATTAGCTATCCCGTGCGCCTGCTCCCCTGCAACACCTGGAGTATCTCCACCATCCGTACTTTCCAAGACCTCCAGAGTTCCCAAAAAATCTTGGGTTTCCGAAACTCCCGCCTTCATTACCGTATCTCCGAATCTTTCATCCTCGCCCTTGGTCGCTGTTACTTCGTCCCCTTTCCATACAAGGGATGTACGATAAAATGTAACCGGCACTTGGTCATGATCCACGGTGTGCACTTCTTCCGTCTCGGCCTGCCACTGAATGGCATCATATATCATGTACATGTTGGCGCGTGAAGCCCGCCACTGAAGTCGGCCTTCCTTTTCCATCACCGGACATATCCGGCTTATCCAACGTTCAACAATCCGCGATCCGGCATATGGCTGCTCTACCGATAATTTCACAGAATCGCCCTCTGCGCTAACCTTCCATTGAAACCGATCTATGACCCGTAAGGTTGCTACGGCACCACGTTTTCCGATCCTCCAGCACAAATGCCGTGTATACTGATGCAACGAATCCACCTCAGGATATGCACGAGTCAGATCCAAAGCGGCCTGCATTTCCTTCCCATCCGGATCAAGCTTAAACCCCAGTAACTCGGCTTCCGCCTGTCTACCAGAGCTCTGCTCACAGCCTTGGATCAAGGGCACGTTATGCCCGGCGGATGAGATATGAAATAACCGCTCACGTCCTGGAGCAAAATACGCCTGAGTGTACAACCCTGCCCCAGGGTCACACAGTATATTTTCACCGCCGCAATGGATAATCACTTGTCCCAGATCATTATGATTGTGAGGTTCATCATTATGACCACCTTTGAACGAACACGCTGCCTGAATCCAATCCTTGTCTGAAGGCAGACTTCCCGCTTCTTTACGTAGATTGGGTACATGAAGGACACCCTTGGCAACCATCCATTCCAGCTGTTGAAAAATAACTCCTCCATTCGTCTGCACTGCTGTTTTTTCATGCACACGTTCATAGACCGCCGGATCGCTCCACATCACGTTCCGCAGCAGATGGGCCCAGCGACGACAAGGATCGTCTGTCAGCTGCGGAATGTGTAACGGCAGATCCACGTACATCCCGAATCGTGCGGCTAATCGGGACAGTAGCCCCGATGGAATCTCTTCACGCTCCGAGCTATCCGAATAATTGATAAATGTGCCGTCCGACAGATGAATTCGCAGCGGAAATGCTGCTATAGCTGCTATTTTGGAACCCGTCAGAAGATTTAACTCCCCTCCACTGTAGTCCAGTAACATCTCGGCATAATAGACAAAGTAACCGAATCCGTAGACCCAGTATCCAATCCCTTCGGCACAGCCGCCGTCCTCGCCATATCCGTTCAGGAACGCTTGCATACAGCCAAGCGTCTGCCGGGCGGACTCCAAGAGAATCATTGTATCCTCTAGCAGCAACATGGCAGCCATGCCGCAGCACCCTCCGCAGACAGCAGACCAGTTGTGATCTGCCGTCTGCCAGTGATACGCCCGCTTTTCCCTGTATAGCGGCGTAAAGATACGCCGCTCCGCCTCTATTCTGATCCGTTCAACAACCAGAGAATCGAGATGATGACGATGAATCCCCACAATTTCAGCAAGCATATGTACCGTTTCTGCGGCAAAGAGGTCAATATTACCTTCCACCTGCTCTGCTTCTCCTGTTCCCAGATGTGCCGGCAGACACCACGTATATTCATTACATACCGCCCATAACATCTCTTCAAGAATATGCAGCACATCGGGGACGTTCGAATCGAGTGCAAGCATGGCAACTGCTGCTAATCTACCGCGCCGGTCGAAGTAAACCTGTTCATAAGCCTGGCGATCTCCCGATGTGCCAAACCGTCGAAACAGTTGAAATGTCAGGAGAGGCAACGGTTCATTTGCTGCCTGCTCTCCATATGTTTGCAAATCTTCGAGCAGCTCAGCTATTTCCGGTTTATACAGTCTCTCTAGGAGTTTGCCAAACTCCATTCCCATAATCCTTTGACGGTAACCTCGCCTGCTAACGTTAATAAACACCTGTTGAATACGTTGTTCATCCGGCCAGTCGATCTCCCCGACTCCAGTTTCATCTTCAGTATCCCTTGTATGCATATGCATATGTTCATTCCCAATATCGTGATTAGAGCGTTGCACAGCATTCACCACGTTTCGCTTATGGAATTTATGATAAAAGGCAAAAGTCAACAAATGTAATACGATACATTAACGAAGCACCCTACAGATTCCACTATCCATGAAAAATATCATACGAAAATCAATGTGTCTCCTACTTCCCCTATACAATGGCAAGTGGCGATTGCTGTACAACGGACAACCACTGGCGTGCAATTAATTCATGGCCAGCTGCAGTAGGATGAACGCCATCCCACAGCCAGTAGGAGGCATCCGCTTGCTCCAGAGCTTCATTAAACGTTTGCTGAAGCGGAACCCATACCGCCCCGAACTGCTCAGCCATTTCACGAACTTGCTGCTGGTATTCTGCCATAAGCTTCTCCCAGCCCTCCCATTTCTCCAACGTTGCTCCCGTCTTTAGAATGAAAGGTTCCATCAGAATAAGCCCGGTATCCGGTATTACCTCCCGCGTTTCCTCCAGCAAGTGACGATACGCCCGGGCAAAACGATCCGTGTACCCTCTAGGTTCTTCATTCATGTAGCGCCAGGCATCGTTAACCCCAATCAGAATGCTGATCAGATCCGGTTTCAGACTATACGAGTCTTCATTCCAGCGTGCATACAGATCGGATGCCCGATTTCCGCTTATGCCTCGGTTATAGAACGTTTTGTGCTTACTCGCCAGTTCCATGCCCAGTCTGCTTGAGATCAAATACGCATACCCGTGACCAAGAACATGATTCAGATCCTCATTCCGTGATCTTCCTCCGTCGGTAATGGAATCCCCTTGAAACAAAATCGTCGATGGACTTGGTTTCATCTTAGACATCGTTCCTTTCGCTCAAAATAGATGATGAAATGCTGATGATTTATCCATGGCTGCAACAGACGATTTCATGCCGCTTTCTCCATCTTATCCCTTTTAGGTTCATTAGAAAATAGCGTTTTCATCACGATCCCATCTTCCTATCCCATGAAGTAACGTAATATCATCATCGATACAATACCAACCAGCACAGTACCGAGCAGACTGCGTGTCCAGATGGCTACAGCCACTGTGGGCAGTGCTGCCCACAAAGCGGCATTTTCTGTAATGGGGACAAGGCGATTGCCTGACATAAACAATTCCTGACCAATGAGTGAGGCCATGACGGCAACAGGCACATATTCGAGCCAGCGCATCAGCCACACCGGAATCTGTATTTTACTGAAGAGCATAAGCGGCAACACCCGGGGGATAAATGTAAGCAATGCCGAGCCCATAATAATCCAGAATACATCCCATCTTACTTCCATCGTTCCATAAACACTCCCATCGTTGCTGCAACCACTGC
>Ga0105246_10000745_pt1 | contig 18521 bp, 20 predicted proteins | sample KBSM64metaG_FD_99694 | JGI IMG/M metagenome (GOLD analysis project Ga0105246, IMG submission 99694) | Miscanthus rhizosphere microbial communities from Kellogg Biological Station, Michigan, USA - KBS M6-4 metaG | ecosystem: Host-associated > Plants > Roots > Rhizosphere > Soil | place...
CAAAAAAAATAAAAAAAGAAAAACAAAAAATACGGGAAGACCCGGGGTGCCCCCGGCGGAGATGGGGGAGGCGTAAGCCCCTTATAAAAAAGAAATCTTAAGGTTAAGAAAATCCCCCCCCCCCCCCCCGACCCGCATCACCTACATCGCGTTGACCTTAGCAATACCGTGCTTGGTGATCTTAGCGCTATGGATGCAAGGCGATTTGACGAATCTAACTGCATTTTCGGCGCTTACGCCTTCAAGCAGTAGATCAAGTTCGTGGGGGGATTCATAGCCTGCGGCGCTCGCGATATCCGCTACGCTGCGGGATTACGAATCCAGGTTCCGTGGTGGCAGACAAGCTCTCTGGAGGGCCAGCTGAAGAGCAGCTAAGACGCCTACTCAATGTCCAGGATGCACATCACAGCACCTCAACGCGCTCAACCTTCCAAAGGAGCAGGAAATGAGCATTTTTAGCTGGCTGTTCAAAAGACCCAAGACGACCAACGCTGAAGCCAACTCCAAACCTACCCAGGGGCGCCGTCCAAAGCTCGAGGTTTCGCGGGACAAGCATTTTTTGTCGGTAGAATCGCTTGATTTCTACGGACTCTATCAGCTGTCTAAATCCAAGCTATGGGCGATCGGGTGGCGAGACTCGGATCCGTCTGCGGGACGGGGAGGGCATAGGGAATCCGGGCTGGGGGTCTACGTACTTACAGATCTGAGCACCGGTACGGTTAGCTGTCACGGTAGCATGCCTAGGCCAAACAATGGCCACGTTTCTGACTCTGGGGTTTTCTGCTTGGAGGATTGGCACTTTGGCAGCTCTCTCTCGGGGACGTTCACTGTCTTCGACCCCTCTGGAGCCGTACTCATCACCAAGGAGCTCTCGGCCAATATCATCTCCAGCGCGATCTCCATAAATGGGAAGTTCGCTGTCTGTGCCACAGCCTACAGCCCCAGCGAACATGGTAACAAGGTCTTCCTGTTCGACCTGCTCAAGCGGGTTGAGCTGTATAGCGTCACTCCAAAAGCCGGATGGCCAGAGCGCTATGAGGTCGACGAGAAAACGGGGGAGCTCATTGCACATTTCAAGGATGTTGGGAGCTTCTGGTACGATATCGATGGCCGATTCCTAGAGGCTGATCAGCTGAATAATGCCAATCTCGCCTCGTCTCGTTACGACCGCATCATCCTGGCTGCGGAGAAGATTCTGGAGGATGTCGATCTCACAGATGAGCGAGCCCAGGAAGTTTTAACCGCCATCCAGCGTGCCCGCTCGCTCGGCGCAGACGAAATCCAGCGTGGAAACCAAGCGCCTTAAAAATCCAAGGGCTCGCTCATGAACAGTTACGCCAGTACGGAGAGGCTGCACGAGTCTACGAGGAGGCGCTTGCTTTGAACCCTAAGATTGGTGTGAAGCGCAGGCTGGCGTCAGCGAACAAAAAGATCAGTGTGGGCTAGGTAAGTGCTGCTCTGTTTGGGCTTCGCAATCACCTGTTGCTTCAAGATGGTGTCTATCCAGTTGCGCCGAAAGCACCCAGTCGCCAAGGCCGTTGGGTAGGTCGGGCGTTGCAATGCGCTGGCATCGTCCGTAGTATTGCGAGTTGACTACGTAGACAGCAGAAAATTTGTCGGCGGTGCTGCGTAGGCCCTTTAGCTGTGGGTCATATGAAGGGAAGTCGGGGGCGCTTGGGCTGTTCCGCTTCAGTGCGGGAGGCTTGCTTCTGAGGCCGTCCTTCCTCCGTAGTCACGAAATACTGCGTACCTTGGCCTCCGTCGCGTGGAAAACGGTGATGGGGGCCAAGTACTTTCTGGCACCGCCCTGGCACACCTTGATAACGGCCACTGCCTGGTAGCGTGTTTTTCCCACCAGCACTTTGCGCCCGCCACTGAGCATCACCACCTGCGCATGCTTAGGTTTGTTTAGTCCAACCTGGCTCTAGCTGCAGTAGGCGCTTGTTAGAATCTCAAGCACCTCATCAACTGTGCAGCCGTCTTTCATCTGTCGAGCGAGCAGTGCATGTCTAATCGCCTCTAGGTCGAGGCGAATACCTGGTAGATCCACGGCACGCCCCTGCGTCTTCCCGTGGCTGGCATGGTGATGTTATCGACTATTGCTTGGTGTAGTCTTGACGGTTTCTAACCCTCTCGAAGTCAGCTGACTCTGGTTTCGCGGCGTGCCCAGACTGGGCATGCAAAAGCGAGCAGTGGTCGCTTCGGCATGACAGGTGGTTGTAAACGTACGGGGAGCAAGGAATGGCACGAAGAACGTTTTTTTCCTTCCACTATCAGGAAGACGTATGGCGAGCCTGGAACGTCAGGAATTGCTGGGTCGTCAACGACGATCGACAATCGGTGGGGTTCTTCGACGGCAGCGTGTTTGAAGCGTCCAAGAAGGAAGGCGACGACGCGCTCAAAGCCTTCCTTCGAGATGGCCTCAACAACACGTCCGTGACATGCGTTCTGACCGGCCAGTTCACAGCATCAAGGCGCTGGGTGCGGTACGAGATTGTACGCAGCGTGTTGAAGGGCAATGGGCTGTTGACCGTTGACATTCATGGTGTGAAAAACAGAGCCCAGGCGACCGGAGTGAAGGGCGCAGACCCATTGGCTGAGGTGGGTGTCTATCGCTCTAACGACAAGATTTTCTTCGCGGAGCTAAAAGGCGGGAAGTGGGTGAAGTATTCGGACTATACCCTCGCCATCCCGGCCTCTGACCTGTGGTTTGATGTCCCTACCAGCGACACGGTCGTTCCGCTTTCTAGGCACTGCATGCGGTATGACTTCGTAGCGCAAAATGGCAGAGCCAACATCGCGGGCTGGATCGAGACCGCGGCAGGATTGGCCGGTCGTTGATCCTACCGGCTCGGTCGCAGAAACCTTCATTTCAGACTACCTAGGTACTAACTTATGGCAGCTACGCAGCGCCTGGCCGGCGTCAGGATCCACCTATCGGGTTCAAACCCAGAATCGCGAGACGATATTGCTGACTTCGTGCAAAAAATTGCCGCGAAAATCTTCAGCGAAGGCGGCTCGATTGTCCATGGGAGCCATCCCTCACTCATCGCACCGCTGCGCAAAGCCGCCGAATCGTTCATTCAGGCAGGCGGGGGCAGGGGAGCACTTACGTTGGTGCGAGCGAAACTCTTCGCGACTGACGAGTACGCCGCTGAGATTGAGGATCACAGAAAATTCGCTTCAGTGGAAATTGTCCCTGCGGATGTTAGCGAGGGCCAAGCCGCAGTTGGCCTGACACCGATGCGTGATTGGATGGCTGACCGTTCGGATGCCGTCATCTGCGTGGGTGGTGCGTGGTGGGACGTCAATAAAGCAAATGCGGGCGTTCCGAATGAGCTGGATACCATGCTCGACCTCGGTAAGCCCGGATTCGTCGCCGCTGGTTTTGGCGGTGCGATAGCAGGGTACCTCCAGGAAGATCCGTCGTTGCTATCTCGCCTGCGAAATGGCCTTTCCCTGGACGCGAACACCACCATTGCCAATGGCACATCGGTTGAGCAGGTCGTGGGCCTGGTCGTCGAGCAATTGAAGAACCTGCCACTTGCTCGTCGCAACATTTCGCGAGGCCGTAACTTCCGCATCTTGGCGCTTGATGGCGGAGGACTCAGGGGCACTTTCACTGCAGCGGTTTTGGCCAAGTGGGACGACATGCTCAAGGCAGGTGGTGGCAACGACCTCATTTCGCATTTCGACCTGGTCGCAGGCACATCCACGGGTGCCATTTTGGCTATCGGGCTGGCCTTAGGGATGAACCCCCGAGAGATCCTGGAATTCTACGAAAAGAAAGGCCCGCAGATTTTCCCGAAAAATCGGAAGCTGCGGCACTGGCTCAAGTCCAAGCATGACTCGGCCACACTACGCGGACTGCTGACTGAAGTGTTTGACGACAAAACCTTGGCGGAGGATTCGCGGTGCCGTTTGGTCATTCCTACGGTTAGGGCTAAGCATGGCCAAGCAGAGGCAATCGTCACGCCGCACAGCCCAGATCGGACGGCATATCGTGATATCTCAGCCGTGACTGCAGCGCTGGCTTCCTCCGCGGCCCCCACATATTTTGATGAAGCCGAATACGATGGGCCGATCACACTGGAAACCTTCCTTGATGGTGGCGTCTGGGCGAACAACCCCATCTTGCCGGCCTTGGCGGAAGCTGTTCGGTACCTGAAGATCCCTCTAGATCGAATCGACGTGCTGAGCGTTGGAACGCTCACCAGCGAGAGTGATTTCAGTGATCAGTTGGGTAAGGGCAAAGGGGGATGGGCGCCTCATAGCGTTGATCTCTTTTTTGCCGCCCAAGAACACGGTGCTCTTGCCCTGGCTGAGAGTTTTCTGGGCCCAACGCGGCACTTGCGTGTCAATCAGCAGACCCCTGCCGAAATCAAGCTTGACGACACCGAGGCTATCCAGGAAATGGCCCAGCGTGGCAACGACGCAGCTAAAGAGCACTTCGCTGAGGTGCGCTCCAGATTCTTTGATGGACAACATGCGGATGCATGGGAGCGCTTCTAAGCAGGAATGGATGTCTAGGACACAGTCCTTGGGCGTCCGCTTCTCTTTATCGTCAAATCTCTAACCCACCACCCTGAGCTTAGAGGTGTATCGGCTCCTCAACACACGGCACGGGATGGCGGCTTTCTTTGATCGCTGAAGCAGAACTATCACTCGAAGGACTCGTAGCATGGCGTTTTTTACAAAAGCTGAAGCACGTGCAGCCGCAAAGCGGGCAATGAAGAACCGTAGCCTGGTCGACGTGATCAATGAGTCGATTAAAGCTAGCAAGCTGGCGACCCGATTCGACGTTTTCTTATCCCACTCCATCAATGACGCCGAGCTTGTGCTCGGGGTAAAGGTACTGCTCGAGGACATGGGAAAAAGAGTTTATGTCGACTGGGTAGACGACCCAGAGCTTGACCGTAACCAGGTTAACAAGCATACGGCTGAGAGGCTGCGCGGGCGGATGAACCAGTCCGAGACGCTGTTGTACATTGCCACCGAGAATGCATCGAGCTCGAAATGGATGCCCTGGGAGCTGGGCTACTTCGACGGTCGTAAACCGGGCAACGTATCTATCCTTCCGGTCTTGGAAAGGGCGGATCAACGCTTTGAAGGGCAGGAGTATCTGGGACTCTATCCAACCGTGGATAAGGAAAACCTAGGCGGCCCGGGCAAGCAGGGCGGGGATCAACTAAAGGATGTTGATGCTTTGCGACGAGCGCTGCGAGGCAGAGGGTATCCTTTCGGTGGAGTCGGTAAGATTTACCTCTGATGACCGAAGGCAGCATAACGTGATGTGCTTAAACCACCCAGGTAAGCCTCAGGCCTAGTAGATAAGGCTGAGGCATTCTGCTGGGTGGTAATCAGCGCGTCGTGTGCTACTGCCGTCAGCTTAGTCGTTACGCACTTTCGATCTCGTAAAGAAGGTTAATGCCATCAACAGCGCCGATACGCGATGTGGCCTCCACCCACATCATGAACTCTGGCTGTGCAAGATTCACCAGGTGGCGAACTGGGGCTTCGTGTGCAACGTTGTACGACTCTGTCCCGATGCTATCGTACATCCTGCCATCATGGGATTTGACCAAGTGTCGCCGAGGTTGTCTGCGCACCATCGAGCTGAACTCGAGCTCCATATGAATCCAGGGTGATAGGGTTTTCTTACTTCCATCCACAGAGTGCTTGAGTGAGATGGACTGTTCTGTATTGAGGAAAAACAGAGTGTCAGTGCTGTCGATCATGCGCTGCAGGGCTGTGCTCAAGATCATGTGAACATGAGCGGTGGAGCGATTTCTCTCGGTATAGTTGTAGTTGATCTCACCTGGCGATTTGCAGTATTTATCGTCAATTACCTGAAGCAGGTCATGCGCTGCGCCCCAAACGCATGAGTCGATAAACACCTTCAAGCCGCATCTGCGCTCGAGTTCGATGGCGAGAGAGATAGCAAGATCTTGATCAGCATGAGAGTGAGAGAGGAATATGTCTGCAGAGACAGTCGGAAACAATGTTTTTATCACAAGCTCGGCGTCGACTGTATCTTTGTCGAGCATAAGCTGTGCCAAGCTTTCGACATCGCGCTTGTTCTGGGCTTTGTAGTTGGCAACTGCAGCGTTGTTAGACGTAAAGCTCTGAGCATCAATGCTCAGATTAAAACCGCGATCCATCAGATCTTCCTTAACTAGTGAAATCTCGGTTGGCTCTGGGGTCGATCCCCAGCACCGTTGAGTAGAGAGAGAAAAAATCACGCGAAAGCTCGAGGCCCTGGACTGCTGGGTCTTCACTGGATTGGGGCAGGGTAGCAGTTGCACCTCCGCCAGCTCTCACAGCAATGACCTTGGCATCGGGAAATGCCTCCCTGAACAGCGCGTACTCTTCGAGAATGCCTTTCATTCCTCCGATGAAGATGCCAGCAGAGAACTGGCTTTCACTAAACATTTTACGGCGCATCATGGCAACGCTTTCTGGAATAGTAGCTTCAGCAGGAATTAATCGGACGTCTGCAAATTCAGCATTCTCAAGGGGGAACTCATCCTTGAAAAACTGCGACTGATAAATGGTGGCGCAACGAATATCACTTAACCCAAAGTGGAGGCATGCGGAATAAACCATTGGAGTTATTGATGGATGCCCTCCGAAGACAATCTGGCGACGACCCAGGGTTAGCAAGAGAAGTGAACGCACGGCAGTATGAATCTGATAGGGATGGGCCGTATCATAAAATTCTCTACCGTGCTGCGGGACGCTCGCGGAAAGAAATATCGACTGGCTCATTGCCTCCAGCCCTCGAAATGCCATCCTGAGCCGTAAGGTTTGATCAAGCGAACTTTATCGTTTAAGAAGCCACCAATCCACTCCATGTGTGTTACCCACCTTTTTTCTTCAATACCGACGTCATCGTATACTACAGCGACGGGCGGGGTGTGATTGTCAAGTGTAGCTTCATGAAGCGTATAGGTGGTGGGCACTCCAAGCGTTGGATATACCGAAATGTATTCGTCCAAGCGAGTTTTGACGGTAATGGTGCGCCGCATCGAATAGCCTTCAATGGTGGCGTGCGAGCGTTGAAGCGATGCCCGGAATGCGTCCATCAGTTGGTAGTAGCGCGTGGCAACACCTTCGGCCCTCAAGCTTTCGACTGATCTGCAGATCCGATCCAGGCAGCCAGGAGTGAGAGACAGTCCGTCCGCTTCAAAATCTTCTGCTTCCAAGCGAAGGTCATCGCTTACCAAGCTCCGGGGATCTAGGGCCACATCTGGCCAACCGACGCGTTGAATCGGGATGGCGCGCCACGTCGCGCGTCCGAATTCCGATGTCGTCCAGCGGCTCTGGAAATAGCTCTCAGTGTCGAGATAGACCATGACATCGCTGTCGCAAAGCTTCTGCCAAAGCACCTCTTGGAAGTGCTGGCCTGGAAGGATTTCATGGGTATCCAGAAAAACATCGAAGAGCCGCTCTGACAAGGCTGCATAGAGCTGCAGCGCTACAGGCGTAGACTCGGAACGCCTGTAGCTCAGAAAGACTCGGCGCTGCCGCGGAAGCAGAGAGGCACACTCGAGGAGACAGTTAGCAATTTCGGGGATGTCACAGGTGCTAAGGCCGAGTCCATTCAGGGTCGATATGGGTGCAGCAAATTCGTCGCCGAGCTTAGCGAGGCTGCTCGCAACCGGTATGACAGGCATCCCGGCCTTCATCATGGTGACGATTGACTGAACCTGTTCGTTTTCCAGCGGGAAACAGAGCGCCGCGGTGCACTGTCCTCCATGAGCGTCGTATTCCCCAGGCGGGCCGACATACCATGCGACTTCTTTACCGAGCTCCAGTGAGAGAATACTCAACCTGGTTTTCAGCTCGTCAGTGAGGGCGGCGATGAACCCTTCAGGGGCTGTACCGAATACGGCCAGGTGATAGGAAGCGTCCTGCATGATTGTCCTCATTCTTCATCGAGTGGTAACGGCTCAATACTGTTTCCGGATCGCGATGCCTTCCTCGATCCAACGGCCAATATTTTCCGCGATGTATCCGTATCGAGCGCGACTATCGAAGCCGGGCGGATCGTAGGAACGCACCACATTGGTTAACGGGATTTGCTGCTGCCCAATGGTGAAGCCAGTGAAAGGGTTGGCGCCTTTGCTTGAAGTCATTCCTTGCGCATTCTTGAGGCCGTGGATGTGAATGCCGACCAATCCCAGCTTGTTATTCCACGCTGTTTCGATCTCGTAATTGATCCATGGTCTACCAGCGGTATTTTCACCAATCAGAACGATTGCACAGGTGCGCCCCTTCATTTGCTGATCAATCCAGTTTTTGATGGTCTTGTCGTCGTAACGTCTGACCGACTCCCAATCGTTGTCCCGAGCAGCTTCTTCACCGTCGACAACGCCAATGGATCGAACCGTGGCGGCCCTCCAGTTATCGGGCACGTAATGGAAACTGAAAAAGCAGTTGCGCATGACCCTTCTCCCGGTGGTACCGAATACAGCGGCTGATTGCAGGACACTTGAGCGAAGATATCATAGGGCCAGTAGTGCCTGTTGGCCATCCGTGAGCAAGGGCGCAAATTCACCTACGTATGCGAGCCCGCTTGAGAAGGGTTCGCTACCCAGCCGTTGCCGCCCCTGAACAGCAGCACTCGACGCTACCAGAGGCGGCTTGCCCGGCAGCATGATATCCATGTGTTTCACCACATCCCAAGCTGACATCCTGCGAAACAACGCCATGCCGATGATGCACCACACCAGGCTTTCAAGCGGAAGTCGGCGTTTGCGAATGGTCGAGACGCCTGCTGTCATCAGCCAACCCCAGATCGCAGTGCTATGTAGTCACTACCTCTTGTATGGGGCGCTCAATGTTCGCCGACGCTCAGATCGTTAATGAGTGGGAAGGCCTGGTCGATCCCGAAGACGATTTCTTCGACTTCAACACGCAGATTCATGGTATTACCGCAGATATGGTCGCGGGCCAGCCTGGCAGGCCGTGTTACAAACGGTTAGATCGTTTACCCTGGACACCTTGATGACCAGCTCCGGTCATTTTGCTCGGCATTCAGTCAAGCCTGCGACATTCGAAAACTGCCACCGGTGGGGAATCATTGGCTGAACATCAGGCTGCGGGAAGGCGTGCCTCAAGGCTGAGGAGCTCATCAAGGCTGGTCAGGATATCCGTATTATTGGTGAGTCCGATTTCGTCGTCATGGTTACCATTGACGAGGTAGACAGGCGGATTTCGAACTAGAGAAACTGCATCGCGGCACTTAGCGAGGGGCTTATGGGAAATCACCAACGACTCGTCGAGCAGGCATTGGGATACGAGCTGCCGAAACTGGCAATAGACTTCTTCATTGTTTTTTCGCGCTTCGAGTGTGCACTCAAACGATCCGGTATCTATGCCGTTTCCAATAACGGAAATGCGAGTGCTGCCTGGGACAGATTCGCCCGCGACCTAGGCGAAGACTTCATGAACAGAGTTGTCGCTCATGGAGGTGCCCCTGATCTGCTCAGCCGACCGCCGAAGCGTCAGGTGTTGCTACCCGACGAAGGGGGCTTGGGATGGGAGGAGGCTGCTCCGGTTACCACTGTCGTTGAGCTATTTCTTGCCATTCGCCGGGCCAGAAACAACCTTGTGCATGGCGCCAAATACCGAGATGGCGCCACGGGGCATGTGGAGGAAGTAGACGGTGCCGAGCGCGATGACGCTCTTCTGGATCAATCATTGACGGTGTTGGGATTGGCTCTGGAGACCAACACACATGTTCAGCGTTTTTTCGGACGGTATTGATTCCTCAACACCCTGCAACTGAAGGTGGCTCATCCAGTTCATGTAGAGATCAGAGCTCAACGAGCTCCATTGGACGCAGCGTTCGCCGCTACCATCACCCGAGCCGAGCGTGGTAACGTTTTCGTCACAGTTAGGTTCGGAACGTGGCAATGGCAAAGGTGTTTTTTTCGTACAGTCATGACGATGAGGCGCTGCGAGATCAGCTGGAAAAGCATCTGTCCTCTTTAAAGCACGAAGGGCTCATCGAATCCTGGCATGATCGGCGGCTGATCGCTGGCGAGATGGTTGATGCCGCCATCGATCTTCAGATTGATGAAGCAGACGTCGTCCTATTATTGGTTAGTGCCAGTTTCCTGAGCTCACATTACTGCTACTCCGTAGAAATGAAGCGTGCAATGGAACGTCATTCCCAAGGCAAATGCCGTTTGGTAGCGGTGATATTGAGAGCTTGCGATTGGAGTCGTAGCCCTATCGGTAAGCTTCTGGCAGTCCCGCAGGACGGCAAGCCAATCACCAGCTGGACGAACTTGGATGAGGCCTACACCGATGTGGTGCGCCAGGTACGCAGTTTGTTGAAGGAAATCTCTTCGAAAGCAGCGAAACCTGCGCCATCAGTAGAGCTTCGTACGGAGAGCTACGCCTTCCCGCTTTCCGGTGCTGTTCAGAGTGCGTTCGAGACCAATCGATCAAGCAACCTGCGCCTGCGCAAGACGTTCACTGATTTTGAAATCGATCAATTTGCTCACGACGGCTTTGAGTACATGCAGCGATTCTTCGAAAATTCGCTGCAAGAAGTGCAGCAGCGAAACCCCAGCGTCCAGGGGGCTTTAAGGCGCTTGAGCGACACTCGCTTCTCCGCGTCGATTTATATGAACGGTAGAATCGCTTCTGAGTGCTCCATAGCGCTGGGTGATGGGTTCAGCCGCACTGGGATCACTTACTCAGGGCAAATATCGAGTTCGGGCTTCAATGAAATGTTGTCGGTAAGCACTGACGACCAGTCCATTTTCTTCAAAACCCTGATGGGGCATGTTCGAAGTGGGCACGATCAAAAGCTCAGCCATGAGGGCGCAGCCGAACTTTACTGGGGGCGTTTGCTGGAACCCCTGCAGCGGTAGCGAGTACAGCGTATGCCGGCCTACCGACAGGAGGCCGGTATCGGTTCAACGGCAGAATTGCCTCATAGCAATCGGAAGTGGCTCTCGGCCATGTCAATCAAGGGAGTGCCTACCAGCCTGGCGTGGAAGTATCAGTGGGGCATATGGCACTATCTCTAGGCTTCGACCAACCGGTCAAACAACCTAGGGGTGTCCATGGAAAACGTTCGTTGGTTCGATCCGTCGCTGGAAGGGAGAGAACATAAGATCACAAGGAATTACGCCTTGGTCATGGGTGGCCTTGGCTCAACGGCTTTCTCTGTTTCCGAATGGTTGACGATGACGCCTGTCACCGCTTTTCTCATTGCTGTGCCCTTGATGTTAGCCGGTCGCTGGGCTGGCACCGAGTATCGTTTGATGTACAAGGCGATATGCAAGAGCATGAGTCTGTCCCGGCGCTTGCGGCTGCTTTTGCCATCTGCGCCTTTCGTTCTCGTGGGCACGTTATCTGTGGGCGTTGCTGCCGGGCTGGGGGATTGGGACACGCTGGCAGCTCTCCCCAAAAATCTGGCTCACGCGTACATCCCGTTCATTTAAACGGCAGATGAGCACGGCTTCTCCTGCTGACTCAATGTCGGCAGGATGCCGTGAAGATAACTCACTCCGAGAAAGAGAGCTCAGTTTGATAGAGGCGAAGAGCAGATTGGCGACTGGAACGCTGCGGAGCACGATTTCCCACCAGAGCTTGGGGTAGGGATGGTAATAGGGGGCGTGGCAGGTTACTTACGCCCGGCAGGCCGCCCTCGGGCTCCAGCGCTTCGATTTCAACTTGGAGTGTGTTGACGAGCTCTCTGGCTGGCTTACCACCGTCTTCACTCAGCGTTAGAGCCAACAGCGTCAATGGACTCAACTCAAGACGCACACTTATCTGCTCAAGCTTGTCCAGAGTGATGCTCGATTTACCACCCTCAAGCTTTGACAAGTAAGTACGGCTTGTCGCGTCGGCGAATTGCCGCTGGGTGATGTTGCGTTTGTTCCTGATCGCGCGAAGTACCGTGGCAAATGACGACTTGAGAGTCATGCGTACCGCCTGGTCTTTGACTTTGAATATGCATCCTGCTGAGTGTCCCCTAGTGGTTTCTGAGCTGCCTCAATGAACGATGAATTTGGATAGGGTGATGCTACCACGGCGCAGGTTTCTGACGTCGGTGCCGACAGCACCTACCTCGCCTGGGGAGTGTATGGCGTGAACCCCTGGCCTTCGAGGTCTTGGAGCTGATAGTACTTACCGTTGGCTTTGAGCGCAGGTTGGAGCTGACAAACTGCGTATGGGGTGCCGTAGATGGTGTTCCGGCCATGGATGTTGAAGATGAATTCATCCCCGCGAAAATGCTCATGCTCGAGCTGGAGGCCGTCCAGATTTCCGGGCGTTTCTCCATGTTGTTCTGCGATTTCGATCACTAGGTTTCGCAGCTTGTCGCGATCTTTTTCGGCCAGCTCAGCCGAAAATTTTCGCGTACGGCACTGGCTACCGCTGAAACCACCGCCAAAGCTGGCGGATCCGATCCTATTCAGTGTGATGTGAGCGAGCAGGACGACTTCCATGGTGTGCCCTCGTGGTAGTGAATTGCCTCTTGATAGCAGAGATGCGCGAGGGAAGCGAGCCCGTGGCATTAGTAAATGAGTTTGCCTCCTTATACATCACCAGGCGCAATGACTGATCCTCCGCCAGGTAAATGGGGGGGCTCTAATTTATGCATCTCTATTTGAGCCTATCCAATGGCGTCGCCAACAAGGCTGGTGGAGCAGCTTTTGATCGCAGGATATCTGGTAGCACAGAACAACGATTAGTCGCGATTCAAGAGCTGGGTTAAAGAGGAAAGTCAGCTTTCAATTTCCACGGGCATAAGGCCGTGATAAATCTCACTCCCTGACTGGATGAAGCGTTTGCCGAGCGCGACGTCCGTCAGTACCTCGCAAACCACGCGGGCGGAGAGAGGGGAGGTTGTGTTCAAGTTATTTTGCATCCGAGGCTTGTCTAGCCCTAGCTGAGCTGCGGGGTGACATAAATGGAGAAGTCGCTTCTTCGGGCCAATGGGGCCGGCTCACCAAATCAGCCGAGCATCTCCTTAATGAAGGATGCAACGTTCTTGGCATCGTCGATCCCTCGATGATAGGTACCCTGCCAAACCGATCCCATCGACTCCACCGTTTGCTTAAGTCCTTTGGGGCGGTTGTCGTATAAACCAACATGCCATTTCCTGGCATTGAAATGTTGCAGGCCCTCGAGCAGGGAAGGGCACCCAGCTAAACCAGCATCGCGGTCAAGCTGTCTTGCATCATAGTCACCCCAAGATGCCCATCCCGCGTTTGGATACTGCGCAGCAAACGTCCGTGAAAGGGGAGGCTACGATTAACTCAGGTGCACGGCCGACGGACTGCGCCACTCGTTTAGCTTGTTCGATGCCCTTTTCGGTGAGCGGAATACTTGCGTGATCAAGGGTAGCTGCACCGACATTGGCCGCGCTTTCTCCATGACGCACTAGCCTGACATTCTTCATTGACTTACCTGTCGTTTCGCCGACGCACGACACCAGTATCGTTGCTAGGGGCATGGCTGGAGTTGAGTTGGGGGTGATGGGGTAACATCTAGGTTTCTGAAAGCTCGATCAAGTGAGCTCCATTATTGCCCGCATCCAGGGCAAGCGGGTAATAAAGCAGGGAGGGGAGCTGGTCGGCGTACGACATCGTGGCTTCTTCCGTTGAAGAGAGACGCGTCGCAATCGCTGAGACGTACGTGGGGGGCTTCGTTCCTTCGGGCCTTGTGCGCGCCTATGACTGGTGACCCAAATGGCCTGCTAGGCTCCGATTTTGATACGCCCAAAATTATTAAGAATTATGGCGGGGCGATAATTATGGCTAGCCAATAATTCAAATAATTTAGAGTCGTTTGCTCGAGCGTGTGTCACCTCGCGCCGCTATCCGAGGGACTGCGTACGTAGCCGGGCGCTTACCGTTTCCTGCTTGTTCAGAATCCCTAGCTTCGGCATCCCAGCATTGAAGAGAGCGAGCAGTCGTTGTTTGTCCGTTACATCAGGAAACCATTCGGCGATATTGACGTTACCGTAGTTGGACTCACTCAGGGCCCACCTTACGACCATGTCCGCTGCAGCCCTGTAGTAATCCGCCATGTACTGCCGCTGTCCCTCAACAAACTAACCACGCTCATACAACGGGTCAGTGATGCCAAGGTCGCCAGTGGTGTCAGGAACGACACCTTGGTCACGCCGGACTCCCGATCACAACAGGAAGGAAATCACCGAGCGGCTCGGTTGATTAGGTCAAATACTCGAACAAGCACATGGCAAGAATTAGAAGGGCAATTCCGATTAGGTCTACGCAGAAACTCAGAGCTCGGCTACCGCCATAGATCTCGCGCATCCCTGCGTTGCTGTTACGCGTAGTGAGATGAAAGACGCCTCCGATCAAGATAAGTGCCAATAACACGCCAAAGGATTGAGCAGGAGTCTGATCGTCAAAGTTGAACGCAGGTCGGCCTTTCTCATCCCACCACCTCAGGATGTAAAAAAAAGCTGTCAGGTAAAGCGATAGCCAGAAGCCCCAGCCAGTAGTGTTGACCAAAAAAAATAACGGCTTGGGCTTGGTTAGTTCTGGCTTCCAGCGATTCAGGATATGAATGGCCGTAGAGTGATAACCCCAGCGTGCCGCGCTTATACCGTAAAGCAGAACAGCTACGCCTACAAATAGCATCAGATAGCCAATATTCTGCACCCTATGGAGCTCTTTGAAAAACATAGACATCGGCATGGCAGGGTCATGCTTCTGCGAGAGTATCCACTCGAAACCTGGGCCTGAAAGATGGGCGATTATCCCCGCTACGAGGAGAGGCGTGCTCCATAGGCCTCGGAGCCGTGTGTAGATTGGAGAGGGTATGTTCGGAAGCCTTACAAAATCTGACGGTTTCACGAGCAGGGGCGTCAGGAAAAGAAACAGGTACCGGGCTTGCTCTGAGTTTCGGATGAAATATAGGAACTTGCGCAGGACAGACGACATTCATAACCTCAAACAGATGGTTTACTAATATATCGTCAGAAGCGTTCCTGACTTTATCGCAAGACCACGCGGGTTACGTACTCAGATACCACGAGCGGTCTTAGGATGAATCGGGGGCTGCAGTCCAGTCTTTGGTCACAGACCGGCTTTTTCTGATCACAGCCATCCACGATCTTTCAACAGCGCTAGGGCCCGCGAGATCGGGGATCATGCGATGGTCAACCCCAGACATTTTCGGAAGAAGAGACATCAAACCAAAAATTTTGAAGCCAATCACTGCACCGAGTTAACAAACCCACCGTCGTAGCATTATTTCTCTCTTTGGCGGTGGAACCTCTAGTCGAGTGAGGCAGGATGCCCTGCAAACCGAGCTTTCTATATCACTTCCAGGTATTGCGAAGTCGCCAATGGATGAGCTCATCTGCCAGGCGACGCATCTCCCGAGCGGCATGTGAGCGCGGCGCGAAATCTACGAATGCGCTGAAATACCCGTACTCCTGTCCCGGAGTAGGGGCGTCCTCCTGCATCTCGATGGCGATCCGGTAAGCGCCGGTCAACTCAGTATGCAGAGGAGGAAACTTCAGTGAGTCGACCAGCTCAAGCACTCGCTCGCGGCGCCGGTAGGTCGAGTATTTCGAGTCGATAATGTCCTGATACTGTTCATCACTCAGCTTCACAAAATCGCCAACAAATTCTTCGAGCTCAGTGCTGACGCCTCCGACATCACAATTTGTCAGCAAGCCGAAGTAGCTAGGTGTTGTCTCGCGGCATTTGATGTCCTTCAGCGCCGAGACGAATCTCCCAGCGCTGCGCACAGCCATCGAGCAGTTGGTGTCCACGACCACGGCAACCAGATTTGCAAAGCGCCGTATCAGTTCGAGCTCAGCGTTCACATCAAGCAACACGTAATCATGCCGCGCGATCAGTTCGCTGAGCTTTTCTGTAGCTCGCTGTTTTCGTTCCAGGGCTTCAAGTTCATCGGCATGAATGAACTGGTATTTCGCTTGTTCGTTTGGGGGCAAAGCAGCCAGTTGATCGCGAATCCGCTTGCGTCGCTGCTTCACCGCCGATGGGAAGGTGATGAGGTCGCGCTCATCGAAGAACCCAACTCGACTTGCCCAACTGCCTGGGGCCGGTTGTTCGCCATCTTCGCATGCATAACGGTGGTTACAGTCATTCGTCACGACTGCTACCCGAAACCCCAGCTCAGCGAGTGCGACTGCGAGGTTCACAGTGATGGATGTCTTTCCAACACCTCCTTTGTAGGAGGCGATAGCCAACGCGAGCCCACGTGCTTTTACATCAATATCAAGACCCAATTTTCGTAGGTTGATCCCTGAGCGAGCCAGAAAGCTCCACAGCGCAGCAGGGGAGGGCAAGCGTGAGGTTACGTTGCCGCTATCGGTTTCCCAGGATCTCCAGGTTCTCTCGGCAACGTTGGCCCACATCGCGGCAAGATTGACACTGACACCGGCAGCCTCGCGGAGCTCTTTCGAATGTTTTCTTAGTTGGTTGTCCATGATCGTCCTCCAAATTCGTTGGTTTCTGAAGACTAACCAAATCCGAGATGGCGAAAAATTATGAGCAGAGTGCCGGGCTTTTTCACTACGAGCATCGTGCCGCGATTGGACTGCTATGAGGTCGGATGAAGAGCTCTTCAGTGGGCTCCATATTGTTGGTGCCGATACGATTTTGACCCAGGTGGCTGATTTTGAATGATCTGTCTGCAGCCTCTGCGATATCAAGCAAGGCAATCGCTTAGAGTGCATTAGGGTGGGTCAATCGAGTCCGGTAACTTGGGTCAAAATTCCATCAGTGCTAACAATGCTGTATTTCTGATCTGTTAATTATTGAGAGGGTTCACAGGAAATCCGTTGCCACCGTCGGGATTGGATCTTTGTCCGATTTTTGATTGTGCGACCCTCTCAGGACGGGAAATTGCGACACGGTGTGTATTTGCATACCGAACCAAGTGCGACTGAGTGCCGTATTCATTGGCCTCGGCCTGCATCTAGAGTGATGGAGAGACTGTAGACGGCCCGAATTCATCAGGTTTTGGTATGGCGTGTTGCCATCAAAGCGACTTAGAATCTTTGGGATCCTATTTGCATGCTGTGGAGCTCCCGAGGGGAGTTGGCCCACTGCCTGCCTCACCACTGGACGTAACTCAGCGCAGTCAACTCATTCACGGACGTTTTCTCAGCCCTGCTTAGGCGCTGCTGCCGGCAGCATTAAGTGGCCAAGCGTTCCTCGCACAAAATCCGAAACGGACTTCAATCCATGTGGCATGACAACGAGACAACGGTCGACTATCTGAACTTCGGCGTGGTGGCTGACGCCTGCGCCAGCCTTCTGCGGCAGAGTCGTGGCGAGCCGATTTCGATAGGTGTGTCAGGTGGTTGGGGGGCGGGTAAGTCCTCTCTGGTCAAAATGATCGCCGCCCGCCTCGAAACCCCGGTAGCTTCTGCAGCCCTGTCACTACCTGCTACCACAGGTGCCCAACCCGAACACCGATACGTTGTCATCACCTTCAACCCGTGGCTGTATCAAGACTTCGAAAGCGCTCGAAGTGCATTGCTGCAGATCGTCGGTGATGAAGTGCTGAAGCTGGCCAAAGACGATGAAACGCTACTGAAGAAAGCCCTCGACCTCCTGAAACGCATCAACCTGCTGCGGTTGGCCCAGTTCGGGGGCGAGGCTGCGATCACGATAACCACGGGTGTGCCCGTCGGGACGATCGGCAAGGCGATCGGAAAGGTTTCAGGTCTCTGGAGCGCCTTCAGCTCAGACGGCGATGCGGCTGAGGGGGGAGAAAAGAAAGAAGGGGAGTCGCTGGATCTCAAGGCCGATGGTCTGTTGAATCCGGCGAAGCCTCTGTCGCTGCCTAACGAAATTCATGCCTTCAGATCCGCACTCGAAAAGCTGCTGGAAGAGCTTGGCATCACCTTGGTGGTGTTTGTCGACGACTTGGATCGATGCTTACCGGAGACAGCGATTTCGACCCTCGAATCCATCAGGCTGCTCTTATTCCTCAAGCGAACGGCTTTCGTGATCGCTGCCGACAATGACTTTATCCACGGGGCGGTGAAGAAACATTTCGAAGGCACCGGCATCACGAGCGACATTGCCACTAACTACTTTGACAAGCTGATCCAAGTGCCTCTGCATGTACCCCGTATCGGCGTGAACGAAGCCAAGGCATACCTTGTGCTGCTCCTGCTCGAACGCGAGGCCAGGTCGGGGATGTTTCCACAAGAGAAATTTGATCAGGCGAAGCTGGATATACCGCAACGCCTGGCCCGAAGCTGGCTCGGCGAGACGATTACGTCTTCGTTCCTCAACGAGCTCGTGGGAGCCGATACACGTCTTCAGGCATTGATGGAACTGGCGCAAGGGTTGGCAACGCTGATGTTTAAGTCCTCCAGCATCAGCGCGAATCCACGACTCATGAAGCGCTTTCTGAATACTGTCTATCTGAGGGAGTCCTTGGCGCAACCTCAAGGAATCACCCTGGACATTCCGGCATTGGCTAAGTGGCATTTGTTGGAGCGCTACAAAGAGGAGCTGGCCGACACGTTG
>Ga0105246_10000746_pt1 | contig 18513 bp, 12 predicted proteins | sample KBSM64metaG_FD_99694 | JGI IMG/M metagenome (GOLD analysis project Ga0105246, IMG submission 99694) | Miscanthus rhizosphere microbial communities from Kellogg Biological Station, Michigan, USA - KBS M6-4 metaG | ecosystem: Host-associated > Plants > Roots > Rhizosphere > Soil | place...
GAGGGTTCGGCCCCGCTACAGGGAAAAGATCCGCGGGCAAAGATGCCTGATTGTGGACGATGTTCTCACCACTGGAGCCACCCTTGCGGAGGCTGCCCGGGCTGTTTCTGCGGCCGGAGGGATAGTCTGCGGCGCCGTTGTTCTCGCGGCCACGAGGCCACCAGCCTACGCCTCGCACACCGACGGAGACGAGCCCCATGGTGGGGTTAAGACGCAAACAAAAAATAAGTGGCCAAAGGGTGAATAACTCGTGCCGATGAACTAACGTCGGTTGTGGGTACCAAGAACAGATGTACCTGTCGATAGCGGCTCGGAAAGGGGCTCGACTGTCCGTCAGACCAGCCCCCTACAGCGTCGTTGTCGTGTCACCTGAGTTATTTGGAGGGCACCATGGAGTTCATGATCAGCGGACGAAATCTGACAGTTTCTGACCGCTTTCGCGAATATGCCGGCGAGAAGATCTCAAAGATTGAATCGCTGGGGGACAAAGTCCAGCGAGTCGACGCCAAGGTTTCCAAGGAGACCAACCCCCGGCAAACGCCGGGACAGCTCACCGTTGAAGTGACAGTTCTGGGCCGAGGCCCTGTTATCCGTGCCGAGGCCACAGCCGCTGACAAATTTGCTGCCTTCGATCTTGCGTACAACAAGCTGCTTGAGCGGTTGCGTCGCGCAAAGGACAGGAAGAAGGTGCACCATGGGCGACACACGCCCAAGGCCGTTCGGGAAGCAACGGCCTCCCTTGAGCCCGCGAGTGCCAGCGAGCCAATTTACGTAGAGGCCAACAGCCACCAGGAGCCTGCACCGCAGGCCGATGAGCGGTCGCCCTACGAGATCGAGAACGACATTCCAGCGGGAGATTCACCCGTTTTGATCCGTCGGAAGGTTTTCCCTGCAGCATCCCTCACGCTCGATGATGCAGTGGACAACATGGAACTGGTGGGACACAACTTCTACCTGTTCCTGGATAAGGAAACCAATGCGCCCTCGGTTGTGTACCGGCGCAGTGGCTGGACTTATGGTGTCATAACCCTGGACTCCACCTGCGAGCCCGGCGAGGAAGCCGTGGAGGAGAAGATCCACGCGTACCGCTCGGATGACCAGGCGGCCACCGCCAAGTAAGGCTTGATCGCACGTGAAAGGACTTCAATGACCGCTTCGCTGAGCCTGTCACAGGCACGGCGGATCGCATTGGCAGCCCAAGGATTGGCGAAAGTCCGGCCCGCCGGCCCCGTGACCGCACGGGCGGTGGGCCGGACCTTTGCCCGGATCCAGCTTGTCCAGATCGACTCCGTGAATGTGCTGGCCCGGAGCCACTATCTGCCATTCTTTTCCCGTCTGGGAAACTATGATCCGGCAATCCTTCACTCCATGGCAGTCCGAAAACCACGCAAGATGATGGAGTACTGGGCTCACGAGGCCAGTTATATCCGTCCGGAACATTTTCCCGACCTGCTTCTCTGGCAAAAGCGGGCGTGGGTGGGTGCTCATCACTTGGAGCCCGCGGTGCGTATTGCCATGGAGGAACGAATCCTCGCAGCCCTGGAGGCCGGGCCGCCGATGACGGCGTCTGCCTTGACTGCACAACTTGGGCACACCCAGGACCCCGAAAGCGGAAATTGGGGCTGGAACTGGAACACCGTGAAGCGCGTTCTGGAGCACCTGTTTGAAGAGGGCCGCGTTTCGGCAGCTTCGCGTACACCCCAATTCGAACGCCTCTACACACTTACTTCCAGGGTTCTGCCGGGTTCGCTAGACGGTGGGATGGATGCCGATGCTGCCCTTGACCGGCTCATGGATGCAGCCGCCATGGCCCACGGCATCGGAACGGTCCGGTGTTTTGCCGACTATTTTCGGACCCCGCTGAAGGCCGGGGAGGCGTCGGTGCAGCGACTTCTCCAGGCAGGCCGGCTGGAGCGCGTTTCCGTTCGCGGTTGGGACCGGGAAACCTACCGGCACATCGAGGCCAGATTGCCACGCAGGGCCGAAGGCCGGGCGCTGCTGAGCCCTTTTGACTCGCTGGTCTTCGAGCGGCGGCGCCTGGAAGAGTTGTTCGGATTCCACTATCGGATTGAGATCTACACGCCCGCTGCCAAGCGCCGTTTCGGCTACTATGTTTTGCCCTTCCTGCTCAGGGAAGGCATCGTGGCTCGGGTCGATTTGAAGGCAGACAGGGCCGCAGGCCAACTCTTGGTTCGGTCCGCCTTTGGTGAGCCGGGAGCGCCACCCGATACCGCCGTCGAGCTTTCCGCCGAATTGTGGCTCATGGCCCAGTGGCTCGGCCTTCAGGAAGTTGTTGTGTGGCCGGTGGGGGATCTCTCGGGTCCACTCTCCGAGGCAGTGGCCTGGGGACCTATCGGGCCTTGTGAACCGGATGGGCAAAGCAGTCCGCTCACAGGGGAACCGGATAACGTGGCGATACTCTCTCCCGTAGACTGAAACAGCCAGAATTCGGCAGCATGAGACTGGGAGCAATTTCACGTGGCATCACTAATCGAAAAACTTCTCCGCACGGGTGACAAGAAAACACTCAGGCAACTGCGGAACTATGCCGATTCCATCAATGCCCTGGAAGACTCTTTCAAGACGTTCTCTGACGCTGAACTTCGGGAGGAAACGGACCGTCTGCGCTCCCGGCACCAGGACGGCGAGACCTTGGACGCTCTCCTGCCGGAGGCATTTGCAGCAGTCCGCGAGGCCTCATCCCGAACGCTGGGCATGCGGCACTTTGACGTGCAGCTCATGGGTGGCGCAGCCCTCCATCTGGGCAACATCGCCGAGATGAAAACCGGTGAAGGCAAGACCCTCGTGGCAACTGCCCCGGCATACCTCAATGCCCTAACGGGCAACGGCGTCCACGTGGTCACGGTGAATGATTACCTTGCCGAATACCAGTCCGAGCTCATGGGACGTGTCTACCGCTTCCTTGGCCTCACAAGCGGCTGCATCCTCTCCAACCAGGATCCGTCCGTGCGTCGGCAGCAATACGCGGCAGACATCACCTACGGGACAAACAACGAATTTGGCTTCGACTATTTGCGCGACAACATGGCCTGGGACGCCAGTGAGCTCGTTCAGCGGGGCCACAACTTCGCCATTGTGGATGAAGTTGACTCGATTCTGATTGACGAAGCGCGTACCCCCCTCATCATCTCGGGCCCGGCCCAAGGCGACACAAACCGCTGGTTTAGCGAATTCGCGAAGGTCGTACTCCGACTTCAACCGGAGGCTGACTACGAAGTCGACGAGAAGAAGCGGACTGTTGGTGTCTTGGAAGCCGGAATTGAAAAGGTGGAGGACTACCTCGGTATCCAGAACCTGTACGAATCGGCCAACACACCGCTCATTGGTTTCCTGAATAACGCCATCAAGGCGAAGGAACTCTTCAAGCGCGATAAGGATTACGTCATCCTCGACGGCGAGGTCCTGATTGTTGACGAGCACACAGGCCGTATCCTCGCCGGGCGACGATACAACGAAGGCATGCACCAGGCCATCGAGGCCAAGGAAAACGTCGAGATCAAGGCCGAAAACCAGACTCTGGCAACGGTAACGCTGCAGAACTACTTCCGCATGTATTCCAAGCTGTCCGGCATGACGGGTACGGCCGAGACCGAGGCAGCCGAGTTCATGAGCACGTACAAACTCGGAGTTGTGCCCATCCCTACCAACCGGGACATGCAGCGCATCGACCAATCGGACCTCGTCTACAAGAACGAGATCGTCAAGTTTGACGCCGTCGTCAAAGACATCGCGGAACGCCACGAAAAGGGCCAGCCCGTACTGGTTGGCACCACCAGCGTTGAGAAGAGCGAATATCTCTCCAAGCTGCTGGCAAAAGAAGGAATCCGCCACGAGGTCCTGAACGCCAAGAACCACGCACGGGAAGCCTCGATCGTGGCTCAGGCCGGACGTAAGGGCGCCGTCACAGTGGCAACCAATATGGCAGGCCGCGGTACCGACATCATGCTTGGTGGCAACGCCGAATTCACTGCTATCGCAGACCTCGCCAAGAGGGGCCTGGACCCGGAGGAGAACTCGGAAGAGTACGAGGCAGCATGGCCCGAGGCGCTCGCAGCGGCCAAGCAAGCGGTTAAGGACGAGCACGAGGAAGTATTGGACCTTGGCGGCCTCTACGTGCTGGGCACCGAGCGCCACGAGTCCCGCCGGATTGATAATCAGCTGCGGGGCCGCTCCGGACGTCAGGGCGATCCCGGGGAATCCCGTTTCTACCTTTCACTGACCGATGACCTCATGAGGCTGTTCAATTCCGGTGCTGCCGAGCGGCTCATGAACAGTTCTGTGCCCGACGACGTCGCGCTGGAATCAAAGCTTGTTTCCCGTGCCATTGCCTCGGCTCAAGGTCAGGTGGAAGCCCGCAACGCGGAGCAGCGCAAGAACGTCCTCAAGTACGACGACGTTTTGAACCGCCAGCGCGAAGCGATCTACGGGGACCGTCGTCGGATCCTGGAAGGCGATGACCTCCACGAAAAAGTTCAGTTCTTCCTGGAAGACACCATCAACGCCCTTATTGAAGCCGCCACGGCAGAAGGCAACGGCGATGACTGGGACTTCAACCAGCTCTGGTCCAACCTGAAGACGCTTTACCCGGCCACCGTAACTGCCCAGGAAATCATTGATGAAGCCGGCGGTAAGTCCAGGGTCACTGCCGAATTCCTCAAGGAAGAGATCCTCTCTGACGCGCGGCTTGTGTACCAGGCCCGTGAAGAAGCCATTGGCTCTGAAAGTATGCGCGAGCTGGAGCGCCGGGTGGTTCTGTCGGTGCTTGGCCGTAAATGGCAAGAACACTTGTATGAGATGGACTACCTCAAAGAGGGCATCGGGCTGCGGGCCATGGCCCAACGCGATCCGCTGGTGGAGTACCAGCGCGAAGGCTTCGTGATGTTCCAAAGCATGATGGAAGCCATTCGTGAGGAAAGCATTGGCTTCCTCTACAACCTTGAAGTTGAGGTGACCCCCGCCGAAGATGTCGTTGTTGCCGACGATACTGCGGCAGGTGCACACACCGAGCACCACGATCCCCAGATCCGTGCTGCAGGTCTGGAGACACCCGAAAAGCCTGCGCAATTGCAGTACACAGCCCCAGGCGAGGACGGTGCGAGCCAGACCCGCATCGAAGGTCGCTCCTCGGGCCGATCCGGTAATCCTGCCAAGGCAGCCACCCAGGAGCAGCGCAAAACTGCCAAGAAGAAGCGACGCTGATCTCGTCCCTTATGAGAAAGGACCCCGGACACATGTCCGGGGTCTTTTTCGAAGATCCGCCGACTCCTGGTCGAGGCAACCTGCTGGGCTTACGGGTGCCTAATGACAGGTGCCTAGCCAACCTGGTGCCTAGCCAATCTCCAGGGCGGTGACCTGCCACGTCCCGTCGGAGTGTTCCAACCTCATGGCAATAGCGCGCGAGCGCTGCTCCTCAGAGACGACGATGCTGACCTCGTAGATGGAGTCTGAAATCGCGCAAGCCCGGACGGAACGGACCATTGGGCTTCTGTGAACCTGTAACGAACCGCGGGTACGTGAAGCGTGTTCGCGGGTAAGGGCGGCCCGATGCTGGAGCGAAAGAAAGCTTTGCGCATCGAGGGATCTGGACAGCTGGAGAACGGACCTTGTCCCGGCAAGTACCTCGACTGCAGCTTGGGCGATGCTTCGCGCCACTAACCTTACGTCAAGGGTAGAAGCATCGGCTCCGGCATTCGTTGCGGCACGTTTGGTTCTTTGGCGGTCTGCGTGGCGGCGTGCAGTTACAACAGTCATGGTCAATCCTCATGAGTTCACTCTGTGAGCCGTTGCGCGGGCATCGCTTGGCTCAGGTTGCTACGTCTGGGATGACAATGGGACTGGTCTTACGTCTTGAACGAGTGCCCCTGAGTGGGTGCCGTCCATTACAGTCGGATTCTTTACGTGCGGTGAGGACCTTAGCCCGGCGTTGGGGGCTGCAGTACTTGCCCCGGGCGCAAGGTCGCAGGGTCGTTGCCAATGATCCTTCGGTTGGCTGAATACCAGCTCGGCCAATGGAGAGCGATGTCAACGTCTGTCGCGAAGGGCCCAAGGTTGTCTGCGGCAATGGACCACAGCGTGTCACCCTGCTTGACGACAACGCTCGACTTAGCAGGGTGTTCAAACGTCATGTCCCGAGAGCCTGGGCGCGACAGAAGGCCGGGCTCAACTATGGGAGGATGTGGCTGCCAGGCAGGCCCCGGCCGACTTGCCTCGTGGCTTTCTTCGGAGGTTGCCGCTGGAGCCATTTCCACAGCCGGTAGGCGTCCTTGTGCGCCTGCTGTTGTATGCCACGCTGCCGTGCCTGTGGCGCCACTGGCGGTGGCTTGCCATTGAGGTCCGGGCGTTGCGGCGGCCTGTGCGGCCTGAATTCCAAGGAAATTCAGGCTTAGAAGGGCAAACGCCAGCCTCAGCATGAAGCCTGGACTGAACTTGGCGATGGCGTTGGCGCTGCCGCTCCTTCCCGCGCCATGCAGAACTGCTGCCCAAGCTGCGAGGCCAAGTGAGAGGACCCACCAAGACACAATGGCAATTCCCGAGGCACTGGATGCAAGGGCGAGGAGGTGGTCGAACGTACCTCTCTGCCCGTGGGCTGTATCCACCTGCCATTGCCCCACGAGGTTCTGCCCAACGGTTAGCAGCAAAAGTCCCAACCCGAGGAGCACGGCGGCCAAGGCGGCATCGTGGCGGATCCTTGATGGATCGCTGCTCATTCTTACCCTTTCGGCTCTTTAATGCTGTTTGATGTCATTTGATACTGTTTGCCAATTTTGAGCACAGTCGAAGGGCTTTGTCCAATCATGACGGGAAAATCCAATTGCAGTTGGCGCCACGCGCTACGGGTCCTATTGTGACGATATGAGATGGGACTCTCTTTTTGAAGATCTGGAAGCGCAGTTTTCTGCTGAGCGCACCTTGGTCCGTGAATCGGAAATATCCGAACGTGTGCGGGTCGAGCTTGCCGGTCTGGACCTGGCGGACAGGCTTCGGGGCGTCGCAGGAGCTGAGATCACTTTGGTGCTGAACAGCGGTATTTCTCTCCAAGGGACCCTGGGCCACATTGGTGGGGACTGGTTTGTGTTGATCGACAACGGACGGCAATGGCTCATTCCATGCGCATCGGTAAGTCATTACGACGGCCTGGGAAGATTGGCCAGGAAGCCTGTTACCCAGGTTCAAAGTTCGCTAAGGCTTGCCAGCGCACTCCGGGGGCTCTCCCGAGACAGGGCGCCGGTGACGGTGGTCCTGGCCACCGGTCCGGGCGGAGACCACAGGCTCCATGGCGTCATCGACAGGGTGGGACGGGACCATTTCGATTTTGCCGATACGCGGGGCGAGGTGCGGCGGGGCAGTGCAGTCGCTGCGGTGAGGACTATCCCCTTCACATCACTTGCGGCCCTATGCTCAAGCGGGAACCAGGGACTCTAGGCGTTCATAGGCCTGTTGCCGTCAACGCTAACTTGACTTGGACTTGGCCTCTTCAATCATGCGGCTGGCCTCGGCATACCGCTCCTCGATGTATTGCTCCAGCATCTTTTCCTCGATGCGCCATTGCCCGCGTCCTCCGACCTGAATGGCTTTCAACTCACCGCTGCGTACCAGGGCATAGGCCTGCGGCGAATTTATCTGCAGTTGTTCGGCGACGTCCGCCAGAGTCAGGAATCGGGGCATGCGACTATTTTGGCACCTGTTGGCACCATTTGGCACAGTTATCCACAATTTCCCATGATTTGGAGTTCTTGACTTTGGCTTGCGCCGGGTCACGGCAACAATGAAGAGGCGGCGTGGGTAACCATGCCATGAAACTTCAATGGGGGAGCAGGAAAAATGGATTCGAGTACAGGCGTCGCCGGCAACAGGTTGAAGAAGCCGTCTTGGAAGGATCCACGACTCCTGGTGGGCGTGCTGCTCATGCTTGTATCCGTCGCCGGAGTCATCTCAGTTGTCAGTACCGCTGATCGGACTACACAGGTTTATGCCGCACGGGAGGGTATTGCGGTTGGCCAAACCGTGAGGCCCGAGGATCTAACCGTCGTCCAGGTTCGCTTGGACGACGTCGAGTCCGGCTACCTAACCGTGGAGGGCGGAATTGCCCAGGGCAAGGTGGCGCTACAGAGAATTGAGAAGGACCAACTCGTTCCCCGGAAGAGCCTCGGCCAGGCTGACGTCCTGAACCGGAAGCCTGTTGCCATATCAATGGAGGAGTCGCTTCCAGCGCAGGCAGTTCCCGGTGCGAAAGTGGACGTCTGGGTCGCCATGCCTGGCTCGCAAAACGCTTTTGAAGAACCACAGTTGTTGCTGCCCGGTGCTGAAATCGCAGAGGTAACAGCGGGTTCCGGTGCTCTCGGTGCCTCAAAGACAACGGTCGTGCTGGTGCTGGTCACGGACAGGCAGATGCCCAAGCTGCTGGGTGCCAAGGCCAACGCCGCCAAGGTATCTGTGGTTTGGAACCCCGCGGGCATCAGTCAATGAGTATCCCGGTCATAACTGTTGGCCAGGCACAGGAAGCGGTGGTTGGTGGGCTGGAACGCTTGCATGGCCCCGTCACGGTGGTCCGCCGGTGTTCAGAGCTTGCGGAGTTGATGGCCGCCTGCCAAAGCGGCCTTGCCCTGGCGGCAGTCGTTGCCGAAGGCTGTGAAGAACTAACCGCTACATTGGTGGACCGGCTGGCTGCCGTAGGTGTGTCCATTCTCGCTCTGACTGTGGACCCCGCGGAGGTCTCGAGGCTCACCGCCATTGGTGTAGTAACAGCGTCCACTGATATTGAGCCCTCAGCCCTTGCCATGAGGATTTCCGACGCAGTGGGCCGCCACGGTGGGCTCGTTGGCACCCGCAAGTTTCCAGACGCCGGTTTCGCAGACTCATCTGCGGGATTCCAGTTGGCGCCGGAAACGCGAGAACCCGAAGCGGCCGGCTCGGGGAGGGTGATAGCCGTGTGGGGACCAACAGGCGCGCCGGGAAGAACTCTGGTTGCGGTCAACATGGCTGCCGAGTTGGCGGCCGAAGGCAAGTCCGTGATTCTTGTGGATGCTGACAGCTACGGTGCGAGCGTGTCGGCCATGCTGGGGCTGTTGGAGGAGTCGGCCGGCCTCGCCCAGGCCTGCAGGCTCGCTGACCAGGGATTGCTGGATTCGGAGGCACTGGACCGGGCTGCTACGCCTGTCTTCACCAAGAGTGGTGGATTTCGAGTACTCACTGGAACCACAAGGGCGGACCGCTGGACTGAACTGAGGGCCTCTGCGCTCTCGATTGTCCTTGAAAGGGCCAAGCAGGTGGCGGAGGTAGTTGTCGTGGACACCGGTTTCTGCCTGGAAGCGGACGAGGAACTGAGCTTTGACACTATGGCGCCACGCCGCAATGGCGCTACCTTGCGCAGCTTGGAGCTGGCAGACGAGGTTTTTGCGGTGGGGGCTGCGGACGCGATCGGCGTCCCACGGTTGGTCCGTGGCCTGGCCGAGCTCGAAGCTGCGGTTCCACAGGCAACGCCACGCGTGCTCCTCAATAAGGTAAAACGGGCGTCGGCGGGCCGTTCGCCCAGGCAGCAGTTATCCGAGGCCTGGGAGCGCTTCGGCCCTGGCCATGGCGTTGATGCCTACTTACCTGCAGACGCGGAAGCGTGCGATGCCGCGCTGTTGTCGGGGTCTGTCCTGTTGGAATCATCGCCCGACTCTCCCTTGCGTAAAGCCATTGCCGGGTTGGTCTGTGCACCTATCCAGCAAAATCAGAAATCCCTTGGCCGATCTTCCAGAGCCTTCGGTCTGCTTAAGCGCTAGGCTCGCCATGTGGGCTGCAGAGTCGCAGCAATCAACATGTGATGGAGGCGTTTGTAGATGTCGTCAGGATCCAGCGTGGAGGATCGGTCCGATGCAGCAGTTGTCCGTGAGGGGTTCTTCGGTGACTACTATGAGCATCTCGCAGAGGAGGACTCCCGGGCGTATGCGCCTGAGCTGCTGATTTCGCGGGCAAACACACACAGGAAAGTTGCGCAGTCCCGGCGACCCGGAAATGCCATTGTGGAAATCGGCGTCGAGGCTGACCGAAACGTTGTCTACATCGTTACTGATGACATGCCGTTCCTGGTTGATTCCGTCAACGCCGAACTCGTTCGCCAAAACTGCGCCATCCGGCTGGTGATGCACCCGCTTTTCGTGGTTACCCGTGACCGGGTCTCGGGCGAGCTCAGCAACGTTTCCAGGGTCCCGTCAAATATCGGCATCTCCAGTGGCGACACCGCTGCACTGCCCAGCGTCGCCCACCTCCTCGGCGACAACGACAACTCCTCGCACATGGAGTCTTGGATCGCCGTCGAAATTGACCGCGTAAGCGAGGAAGCCCGCGCAGAGTTGGTTGCCGGCCTCCAACGCGTCCTCGGAGATGTTCGCGCCGCCGTTGAAGACTGGCCGAAAATGCGCAGCAAGGCACTGGAACTTGCAGAAGCGCTTGGAAGCGTCTCGCACCCTGAGCAGATTGCCGAGCTCAGGCAGGCGCAGGACCTCTTGCGCTGGCTGGATGACGGCAACTTCACCTTCCTCGGGTACCGCGAATACGACCTCGTGAACGAAAACGGCGAGGACGTCCTGGAGCTTCGTGAGGACAGCGGACTGGGCTTGCTCCGCGCTGGCGACAACACCCGGCAGATCCAGCACCTCACGGACGCCGGCCGCAAGCGCGCCCGTGAAAAGCGGGCACTGGTGATCACAAAGGCCAACTCCCGCTCAACCGTCCACCGTCCGGCATACCTGGACTACATCGGCGTCAAGAGCTTCGACGCAGCGGGGAACGTCAATGGTGAGCGGCGCTTTATCGGTCTTTTCGCCACAAGTGCCTACACCGGATCGGTCCGCAACATTCCCATTGTCCGGGACAAGGTCGATGCGGTTTTGCGTAACGCAGGCTTCCCAATGGATTCACACTCGGGCAAGGACCTCCTGGGTATCCTGGAAACATACCCCCGCGACGAACTGTTCCAAATCGAAATCCCGGACCTTGCGGCCACGGCCACCGGGATCCAGCGACTCCAGGAACGGCGCCGGACCAAGCTTTTCCTGCGCCCCGACATTTACGGACGTTTCATGTCCGCAGTCGTATACCTGCCGCGTGATCGGTACACCACGAGTGTCAGGCTCCGTATTGAGCAGGAACTACGCGAGACCTTCCAAGCCGAGAGCATTGACTACGAAGCTAGGATCACCGAGTCGGCCCTTGCACGCGTCTTCTTCAGGATCAGGCTGCCACGCACCGCGGAACTTGCCGAAGTCAACGTAGAAGAACTCGAACACCGGCTGATGCGTGCCTCAAGGTCCTGGAGCGAAGGCATCGCCGAGGTACTTCGTGAGAACCGTCCCGCGGAGAGCGCTGACGTACTGTCCGCCCTGTGGGCTGAGGCATTCCCTCCCGGTTACCGCGTCGACTACGAGGTTGAAGACGCGCTGGAGGACATCGAACGGTTTGAAAAGTATGGAGCCCAGGCCGAACGGGCAGGGGAAGCGAGCAAGGAACTCCGCCCCGGCGTGCACGTGTACCTTCCCGAAGGTGCCGGTGACGCATTGGAGGAGGATGCTCGGGTCAAGCTCTACTTGATGGAGCCCAAGAGCCTGAGCCAGATCCTTCCTTACTTCCACAACCTTGGCCTCGAAGTCCTGGACGAACGGCCCTTCGAAATCGAAACCGCGGATCACCGCGACTTTTTCCTGTATGACCTTGGGCTGAAGTACCCGGCTGGCATAGACCCGCTCGCCACCGGAGATCTCCTGGCTGACTCATTTGGTGCTGCAGTCACAGGGGCCGTCGAGTCTGACAACTTTGACCGCCTTGTGCTCCGTGAAGGCATGCACTGGCGCCAAGTGGTGGTCCTCCGGGCCTACGCCAAGTACATGCGCCAGATGGGCAATACCAACTCCTTTGGGTTCATCGCCGATACCCTCTTGGCCAATCCGGATGTTGCACGGGGTCTGACCGTCCTGTTTGCCGCCCGCTTTGATCCCAGCGTCGAGGAAAGCAAGCGTCCCCAACAGCAAGGTGCCGCAAGAGCTGCCCTGGCAGAAGCTATCGAGCAAGTAGCCACCTTGGACGCGGACCGCGTGCTTCGGACCTTCGTCAACCTCATTGAGTCCACGTTGCGCACCAACTTCTTCCAAAACAAGGGATACCTGAGCTTCAAGCTGGATCCCACCACCATCGATGGTTTGCCGTTCCCGCGCCCCATGTTCGAAATCTGGGTTTACTCTCCGCGGGTGGAGGGCGTCCACCTCCGCTTTGGCAAGGTGGCGCGTGGTGGTCTTCGCTGGTCCGATCGCAGGGAGGATTTCCGTACTGAAATCCTGGGCCTGGTGAAGGCGCAGACCGTGAAGAACGCGGTGATCGTACCCACCGGCGCCAAGGGTGGCTTCTTCGCGAAGAAGCTGCCCAACCCCGCAGTTGACCGCGCCGCCTGGATGGCCGAGGGGGTTGAAAGCTATAAGACCTTCATTCGCGGCTTGTTGGACATCACTGACAACCTCGTTACCACAGCGGAGGGCGAACGGCTTGTGCCGCCGTCGGACGTTGTTCGCCACGACGGCGATGATTCCTACCTGGTGGTGGCAGCCGACAAGGGAACGGCGACGTTCTCAGACACAGCCAACGGGTTGGCTGCCGAATATGGATTCTGGCTTGGTGACGCCTTCGCATCAGGTGGATCCGTAGGCTATGACCACAAGGCCATGGGTATCACCGCCCGCGGCGCCTGGGAGTCAGTGAAGAGGCACTTCAGTGAACTCGACCTCGACACCCAGACCGAAGAGTTCAGCGTCGTCGGCGTGGGCGACATGTCAGGTGACGTTTTCGGCAACGGCATGTTGCTTTCGCGCCACATCCGGCTCGTGGCGGCATTTGACCACCGTCATATCTTCCTGGATCCCAACCCGGACACGGCCGCATCGTACGCGGAGAGGCAGAGGCTCTTTGAGCTCCCGCGGTCTTCGTGGGATGACTATGATCGGACCCTCATCAGCGAAGGGGGTGGCGTCTACCCACGTCAAGCCAAGACAATCCCCGTGTCAGAACAAGTACGAAAGGCCCTGGGGTTGCCGGACGGAACCACCCAGCTGAGCCCTCCCGAATTGCTTCGGGCAATCCTGCTTGCCCCCGCGGACCTTTTGTACAACGGTGGCATCGGCACTTACGTCAAGGCCAGCACGGAGACACATGCTGCTGTAGGGGACAAAGCCAATGACGCCATCCGTGTGGACGGCAAGGACCTCCGTGTCAAGGTAGTCGGTGAGGGCGGCAACCTGGGGTTGACCCAGCGTGGACGTATTGAAGCCGCATTGCAGGGTGTCATCCTTAATACGGATGCGATTGATAACTCGGCGGGCGTTGACTGCTCCGACCACGAGGTCAATATCAAGATCTTCGTTGACCGTATGGTGGCGGCCGGGAAGCTTGAGGCGGCAGAACGCGCAGCATTCCTGGCTGACATGACCGAGGAAGTCGGCCGCCTGGTCCTGCAGGACAACATCGACCAAAACATCCTGCTCCTTAACGACCGCACCCGGGTTGCGGACTGGAGCCCCAGCTACGAGCGCCTGATGGACTGGCTGGAAAAATCAGCCGACCTCAAGCGTGACCTGGAGGCACTGCCCACTACCGAGACGCTGCGCCAGCGCCTGGAACAGGGCCAAGGGCTGACGTCTCCCGAGCTGTCTGTCCTGGCCGCTTACGCGAAGATCGAGTTGGCGGGTGCCCTCCGGGACAGCAACCTGGCCGACGACCCCTGGTTCAAGGAGACGATCCGGGCCTACTTCCCGAAGCAGTTGCGGGAGAGGTTCGACGCCGAACTGGACACCCACCCGCTGCGGCGCGAAATCATCGCTACGGTGGTGGCCAACGACATCATCAACCTCGGTGGCATCACTTTCGCCTTCCGGGCGATCGAAGAAACGTCGGCCAATGAGGTGGCGGTAGCCAAGGCATTCGTGGCGTTGCGGGAAATCTACGATCTCGATCCGATGGTTGAGGAATTGAATGCCCTTCCGGCATCGTTCCCCACCGAGCACTGGAGCGAAGTCCATCTGGATGTCCGCCGGCTCCTGGACCGCGCAGTCCGATGGGTGCTCGGGCAGGGCATGGCGTCCCGGCCGATTGCCGACGTCGTGAAGTCGTTCAAGCCCATGATGGCGCCGCTTCGGGCCAAACTGCTGGACTACCTACGTGGCGATGACAAAGTTCGGATCAGCGGCTGGCTGGAAAAGGCCCGCGGCTGGGAGTTGCCGGATCACCTGGCGCACAGGTGGGCGGAGCTGTTCGAGAGCTATGCGTTGCTGGACATCGCAAGGATTGCCCAGACCGGGACCAACAGCGTCGAGGAAGTGGCGCATGTCTACTACACGGTGTTCAACCGCTTCCACGTGGACTCGCTGCTGGAACGGATCAGCGCACTGCCCCGCGACGACCGCTGGCAGGCACTTGCCCGCGCGGCGCTCCGGGACGACCTCTACTCAACCGTCGCAGATATGACGACGTCGGTTCTTGAGTCGAGCACGCCCGGCACCCCTGCCGAGGATCGCCTGAGGACATGGGAAGGCCTGAATGCCGAACAACTCGGACGGGCGAAGACCATGTTTGATGAGGTCAATTCCCTCGAAGCCGATGACATGGCTTCACTATCGGTAGCATTAAGGCTCTTGAGGTCAATCGTTCGACGCTAGGGGCAGGTCCCAGCGTCGCAAATGGAGGTGCAGTGGCAATCTTTACAGACCCCATCAGGGAACACGCTGATTTCGGGCCTGGAGATGCTGAATGGCTGCACCTCCTGGTAGGCGATTGGCAAATGGTCGCCGACCTGGCGTTTGCGGACCTCGCCTTGTGGTTTCCGCATCCGGAGTTTGGGTACATCGCCCTCGCCCACGTACGTCCGTCAACATCGCATACGGTGTTTCACGCGGACTTCGTGGGTGAGGGCATCCGCTCGGATCTTCGTCCACTCGTGGAAAAGGCCTGGAACAGCCGCTCCATTGAGCGCTCCAGTGAAACGAGCTGGAGCAGCGAGATGGCGCTGCGTGTCGAAGCCGTGCCGATGGTGCGCAACGGCAGGACCCTCGCCGTTGTCACCTCCCATATGGACCTGTCCAGTTCCCGTATGCCATCCAGGCTGGAACTCACCTATCGGCAATGCGCATACGACCTCCTTCGCATGGGAACTCTCGGGTTGTGGCCTGACTTCGCATCGCCAACCGGATCCCGCAGAGGTGCCCCGCGTGTAGGGGACGGACTCATCCGGCTCGACGCCGAAGGCATTGTGCAGTACGCAAGCCCCAATGGCGTGTCTGCTTTCCGGCGCCTGGGCGAGGTCGAGTCCCTGGAAGGACGTTCCCTCGCTGAAGTGACAGCCGGATTGCTGAAGGATCGGCGCATGGTGGACGAGACACTGCCGTTGGTTGTCACGGGCCGAATGCCATGGCGCAGCGAGATTGAGTCCAGGGGGGTCAGCCTTTCCCTGCGTGCCATTCCTTTGCGCGACGAGCAACATCGCTTTGGTGCCCTTGTTTTGTGCCGCGATGTGTCCGAATTGAGGCGCCGCGAAATGGAGCTGGTCACCAAGGACGCGACGATCCGGGAGATCCACCACCGGGTCAAGAACAACCTCCAGACCGTTGCTGCCCTGCTGCGTATGCAGTCCCGACGGATGGTCAGCGACGAAGCAAAACAGGGACTGGAACAGGCCATGCGGCGCGTGGCTACCATCGCGCTTGTTCACGAGACACTGTCCCAAGGTCTGACTCAAAGCGTCGACTTCGATGAACTTATTGGGCGCCAGTTCAGGCTTTCTGCCGAAGTCGCTTCACCTTCCCAGCAAGTACGCACCGAAAGGTCCGGGATGTTCGGCGAACTGCCCAGCGATTTCGCCACGCCCCTGGCCCTGGTCATCAACGAACTGGTCACGAACGCTGTTGAGCACGGTTTGGAGGGACGGACGGGCACTGTTTGGTTGCTGGCTGACCGTGCAGCGGGAGACGGAAATGACGAGTTCTTGACAGTGACAATTGCCGATGACGGCGTTGGGTTGCCGGACGGGCAATATACGGAAGGCCTGGGTCTGCAGATTGTGCGTACCCTGGTTACAAGTGAGCTTGGGGGATCCATTCAATGGAGCCCACGGGACGGTGGCGGTACCGCCGTCGAAATTGTCCTGAATCTCGCGCGCGCATAGCGACTTCCTTAGGTGTAGGGGTTTAGCAGGTAGCCGTATTAAACGCAGAAGGCCGCGGACCATGTGGTCCGCGGCCTTCTGCGTTTGGTGCTTGTCTGCCTGCTAAGAAGCGCGCCGGGCTCGTGCTGCGCGACGCTTGAGTGCGCGGCGTTCGTCCTCGCTCATGCCACCCCAGACGCCTGCATCCTGGCCGGACTCAAGAGCCCACTGAAGGCAAGTGTCCACAACGGGGCACCGGCGGCAAACGCTCTTTGCTTCCTCAATCTGCAGAAGTGCTGGTCCCGTGTTGCCGACTGGGAAAAAGAGCTCCGGGTCCTTGTCGAGGCAGGCTGCGCGATTACGCCAATCCATGCTGATCAGTCACTCCATTCGTGAGAACTAGTTTGAGCCTTTTGTGAAAACATTCACGAGAGGCTCCAAAGGAAAGGGGCCCGCATGGGCCCCCTTGGTCGTCTGAGTCAAGCGTTTCATGTTAACGCCTTGTAAACAAGGGGTATTAGTCGTTGAAATGCCCTGAATCCGTGAGCGATGCATCACATCAGCCGCCAGTGCCCTCACTGCTAGATGACTATGTCCGGTAGTGTGCCAGTGTGTCAAGACCTCCTGTTAACCCGGCCCAACCAAACTCTGGATCAGATGGAAACAACGGTCCAGTGAGACCTGTGTCTGAGGGACCCATTACTCGTGGGCTGGAATCCGGTGGCAAGAAGCCCCCCGGAATCCTGATTATTTCGATCGTTGTGGTGCTGGAAGCATTGGCCCTCCTGGGCGCTGCGGCTTGGTATGCGTTCGAACTACTGACCGGAGCTCCTGTCCTGACGTTTTGGGGAGCGGTCTTCACTCTGGGCCTCTTATTGGCCTTCTCGGCCTGGCTGTTCGCAGTGGGCCATTTCCTGTTCCGCGGGTACCGATGGACCCGCGCGGCAGCCCTGGTGGCTCAGTTGTTCGTCCTTACCATTGGTTTCCCAACCATGACCGGAGGCTTGGTTCTTCCAGGGTTGGCCATGATTTTGCCTGCGCTGGCAGCGATCGTGTTTCTCTTCCAAAAGAGCGTTATCGCATATGCATCACGAGCGGGAGGGACGCAGGGCGCGCTCTAGCGAACGCTGCGATGACTTCCGATCGTGCTGATGTTCGTCGCGGAGTCGCTGGTGAAAGCCACCTGCACCTGGACCACACGGTTTCCCCGGACAATTACACCCCGACCAGCACGCGGTGAGTTTTCTGTTTCCAACCTCACTCCGAGGATGTCGCCGTCCAGGGGAGTCCTCGGAGCCAGAATGAGGCCCATGCCATTGGCCTGGACCTCTCCAGCCAGTGGCAAGCGCTGAAGCAATGCCGGACCTGACATTGCAGTCATGATCACTCCTCGTGTCCGGCCGGCCAGGGCGGCGAGAGCAGCCCGCCCCTCCGGATCCAGGAGATCGGCGTCATCGACGCAGAGGATGCTTGCAGGATCCAGCGATCCCGCGGTGGCTGAGCGGGCCACGGTTGCCCAGAAAGCACCGGCAGTAGTTCCAACTCCCGGGAAGACCCACGGAACCTGGGGATTAAGGGACGTCAGGGATGCCAACACTGAAGTCTTGCCGGAGCCATGGCCCCCAATGACGATGCTGACTCCACGTGGCCCAAGGGGAAATGAGATGGGAACCGATTCGTCACCCCCAAGGCCGATCCACAAGGGAATGGAGTCCGGGGATATCCCGCTGTCCAGGTCTTCAGCCATCGCGACATCGAAATCAGACGTGCTGAGGGATTCGGGGAGGGGCCGGACCCGGAAGGGTGGTTCCGACGAAGGTTGAAGATCAACGAACGGCCAGTCCGTCCCGCTTGGTGCAGTGCGGAAATGAACCACCGTGGCTGCGCCCTGAACAAATCCACCCATGGCAACAGCGCGCCCGGGGACAGACTCGACTTCCGGAAGGCGGGGCCAGTGATAGCGCGATTCCTCCGTGGCGCCGGTTGGGAAAAATGCCCGGTTTGGGATTGCGGAGAAAAAGCGTGAGCTGACGAGTTCGCGTTCGCCGGAGATCAGCACTGTGACGCCAAGGGGCGTCCCGTCCCGGATGATGTCCCTCAAAAGGTCCTCTGCCCACGCGAAACGCCCTGATCGGAGTGCTGCGGCCCATGAGCACCAGCCAGTAACCACCAGGACCAAACGGGGACTTGTGGACACGTCCTGGCCCTCGGCGCGTCGACGTGCCATTTCTTCAGTGAGCCGCTCAAGGACCCGTACCGCCAATGCCAACTGATGCAGGCCCAAGGTGGCGCCATAGCTGCCGCCTTGGAGGGGCTTTCCGAGCATTCCA
>Ga0105246_10000748_pt1 | contig 18502 bp, 17 predicted proteins | sample KBSM64metaG_FD_99694 | JGI IMG/M metagenome (GOLD analysis project Ga0105246, IMG submission 99694) | Miscanthus rhizosphere microbial communities from Kellogg Biological Station, Michigan, USA - KBS M6-4 metaG | ecosystem: Host-associated > Plants > Roots > Rhizosphere > Soil | place...
ACTCTTCGTGGGAATAGACCGTCTGGCTGTCACACTGAAGCCCAAGGCGACGGTTCAATTCGGCTGAATACAGCTTAGAATTAACCGTCTGAACCGTCTCGACAGCTGGACAATCCTGTTCCAACCCGAAACGCGCGGCAGCACGGTCCGCTCCCGGAATGACCGCAAAAGGCGATAACCGGGCGCCGTTCAGCCAGTCTGGATCTATGTCACCCACATGATCAGTTGCGGTGAGCAGGTCGAATATATTGGCCGTTCTGCCTGTGCTTCCTGTATCAGGACTCTCAAGATCGGTTGAATTGGACAGAAATCTGAATCCGATCTCATGCAAATACGCTTTATGAGAAGCGTTCATTCGATAACGGGTAATAAGCCTATCCTGCTCCCCGCAAAATGGGAAAAGCAACTCATCCATGGCCATCACGACATTCTCCATTTGAGGATCGTTAAACGACGGCAGTTTGGCTTGATTAGGGTCGCGCCAGAAGCGTTCCGCGTCAAATGTCCCGATAACGAGCTCGAACTTGCGTCTATCGTTCATGCAGATGCCGTCTTCTGCAGCTCCGAGATATAATTGCAGAAGATTGTAACCGATTCCATGCAATCGAAGTCGAATTGTTCAAAATCGATTTCAATGCCGAAGTGCTCCTCCACCTTCAATAAGAAAGTAATTAGCTGTAAAGAGTCCATTCCCCCATCTTCCATGATGCTGGAATGACCGTTCAAGCTGTTTTCCAGCTGGGCGTCATCCTTGACTTCGCTTATCATCGCTATGATCTGTTCTTGCATAGGTACCTCCCGTGTAATGGATATATTGAACCTGGTAATACTGGATCGTTCTAGCGAGTGCCTCATGGAGTTCTTTCAAAAATTTGCGAGAATTCATGAAGGGCAAGTTCCTGCGTATTCCCAAATTGACAGGCTGTTCATACGTGATGCCCAGAAATCTTATAACCCCTTCCAGCAAATTGTCGATATACTGAAAACTTCTCGTCTGTCTGTTAGGTATGGTTCTATGGCATGAATCACAAGATGTCGGGTCAAATACTAGGAGAGATTCTTGGGTGAGTGGATTTGTTGTGGTTGTACCGGAAAAAGCGCATGAAGCCATGCGGATCGCCTGAAAGACAAGAAGGAAATAGACTGTCAGCAAACGGAAGCTTTAAGATAAGGGCAACGGTTTGGCTTACTCAATACGCTGTATCGCAACGATTATAATCCCGGCATCACTCCCTCCAAAAAATACCCGGATCATCACTGGCTTCGGGCTAAGGCTTCTATTTGGGTGCAAGAAGAGATATCCACAACTGACATCATCTCTACTCCCGCAACATTACTGAATGCCTACCTTCTTCAGCCATCGTTCAAGGAATATGGATTCTTCATTTTCTATATTCATAATCAGCGTTTGTAAGCTTTCGGAAGTATTCGTATCCTTTGTCAAATTATATTTAATCGCTAGATTCACAAGGATCTTTGCTTTAAGTTCAATGGCTGTGTATTCATCTATATGCTCTTGATTTAATTCAATTAAATGCCGATTATCGTACAAGTACTTGAATCTTAGCGTCATCATCTTCTTATGATCATAAAGTAAATGAAAGGGTCTTATATCAAGCATAGCCTTATGTTCCGATGTCTCTTTCGCATGATTAAATAGAGTTGTGTATATTTGCATACCGAAGTCAAGATTATCCCTGTCGCCCCCATAGTTGAACATCTCCCAATACTCCGGCGTTTTGTTAGTAAAATAATTTCTTATAGAATTCACCAGGGTATCTGCACTGAATTTATCCTGATATTGATCATTGAATGTATACAGATAAACCATCTCTCTTAGATAATCATGATTCGTTGTTAGATGATTCATGTCGAACGCAAGATTGAAATCATTAAATGATATCTCAGCCTGACTATACACCCCGTTCTTAAAAAAATCGGAAACATACAATATCTCTCTATCCAAATCATAGCCGTAAACAAATATGTCATGATGCAATTGAAGTTTATTGTAGCGATCGCTTAGGGGCACGTAGAAATAATTGATCATGGTGTGGACATAGTTATTCGCATTAATATTTTCTATAATAAAATGAGTAACAGAGTCCCATTTAGTTGTTACAGTATCTCTATGTAACTTTTGAGTCGTAATCCATTTGCACGCATCCGAAGGCCGTAGCTCATAAGTCACAGGGAAATAAAAATCTCCCCAATGATGTTTATAATCTTTGTTAATGAATAATTGAATATAATTGTTAAATATCCATGGGTGAGCGCACTCGTAATGGGTAAGTATGGACAAGAGATGAGCATGTTGCGTATAGGTTGTAATCATCGGGTAACTGACCGGCAATATTTTTCTGCCTAACGTTTGAGTTGAATTTTTCAACCTTTCCTTCACCCCTGGTTATTTGGTTAAATGGCTCAAAGATTCCGAATCAGTATATCTCATTTAGCAATAAGCGCTTCGTGCTTGCCCTGTCCAGTTTTCCTGTTTTTGTTTTTGGAATGTGATCGATAATCCTCCATTGTCTAGGCACTTTATACGATGACAAATGCAAGTTGCAATGTCGTGTCAGTGCATCTATATCAATCGGGTATTCATTAAAAACTTTCAGAAATGCGATGGGCACTTCCCCTAAAAGATCATCGTGTACACCAACAACCATGACCTCCTCCACTTCTTTCAAGCCATACAAAAATTCCTCGATTTCTTCCGGATAGATATTGATACCGCCGGATATAATGATATTCTTCTTTCGGCCTGTGAGTATAAGACATCCTGATTCATTCCAATATCCCAAATCTCCTGTCTTTAACCAACCCTCGATAATGGTATCGTTCGTTAACTCCGGGTTTTTGTAATAACCGAGCATCACATTCGGGCCCTTGACCCAAATTTCTCCGATATCTGCTCCTTCAACCTCATTCTCTTCTTCGTCAACAAGACGAATAGAAACGTCATTGATGGGTGTTCCACAGGATAAGGAGGGCTCTCCCCGTTCCATCATGCTCACCCGCGGAGAAGCTTCGGTCAATCCATAGGTTTGAATAATGTCTGCGTGGGGAAATACAGTCTGAAGATGGTCTACCAATTTCGCGGGAGTCGCCGCACCGCTAATTACAATAAGTTCAATGGAATCAAAGGCACTCCAGTTCTTTGTCTGATGGAAATCAGAAACAAACTGCATCAATTGCGTAGGCACCGCCGAGAATGCCGTGACCGTCTTATTCTGAAACAGTTTAAACGCGGTGCGTGGCAGCATGGGTAAGCTGATAAGTTTAATTCGGGTTCCATATAACATGCAAGAAATCAATTGCGTGACAATCGTAGAACTGAAATGAACGGGCATCGTTACAAGAAATGAATCTTGATCCGTATACCCCACCTTTCTGCCATGTGCCAGCGCATTCGTTAATACATTCCGATGGGATAACATAACGATTTTAGATTTTCCGGTTGTGCCCGATGTAGGAAGGAGAATCGCACATTGCTTGGGATCGGACTGATTGGTTAACGAGATCGATTCGAACGAAGGCATGGGTTCTTGCGATAAATCCTGAGCGGTAACCCAAGGAATGTCGCAATTGATATGCGCAGGCTGTGCAGATTTGCTGATAACCAATTTGGCGTCACTGGCATTTAAAATATTCTCAATTTCAGTATTGGATGCCGAATAAGGAACCGGTACTAACACATAACCACAGAATTGAATGCCAAGCGCCGCAAAAATGAACAAGGGCTCATTATTTGTGTATAATGCAACATGACTTCCGGACTCAAGCTTAAAATTCTTGTGGATATATAAAGCAATCAGATAAGCTTCTGTCATCACCTCTGCGTAAGTCCATTGTTGCTTTAGATCTTCAAAGATAACATGATCTTGGCGATTCGTTGCCTCCAGAAATAGACGCTGAATGATAGTCATCATAGCGTTTTCTCAGTCAAATAATTAAGGATTAATCCAGCCGTGGAGAAATTCTCAAATAACAGATCTTCATCAGGGATCGAGATGTTAAACTTCGATTCCACTAGAACAATAAGCTTGACGAAGCTTACTGAATCGATCCCTTGGTCCAACAAACGGGTATCGTGGTCTTCCGGATACTCGATGTCCAGCTCAGCAAAAATTTCGTCTTTCAAGATCAATTCTATTGAATTAGACATCATGTTTCCCCCGTTAGATAATCTTTAGAAAAAGGCTGATTAGAGAGGATCGTATACGTGATGAGCAAGTGAGAGTGATTGTGAAGAAGAATATGTTCATAACGATAAACAAGGTGAATTTGCACTGAAAGAGTTGTTTACAGAGTTGTTTGCAGAGATGCTGCAATTCATGTTGGAGGCGGAGTATGACACGATGCAGGACATAAAAAGCTTGACGTGAAGAGTACAACGACGGAAATAATTGAGGGTTACCATCGTCAACATAGCAAAGACCAAAAAAGCATTTCCCCAAGCCATGAAGCGTTGCTGAAAATGCTTTACAAAACGAAGAGGAATGTCACTCGTAAATGGATAGGGCATGTACAAAACTGGGACTAAGTAACCCATTCCCTTTTCATTTTCTCCCTCGACGGGATTGAACTATATTGCGTAAAATGTTGCTTGGAGAGCGTTTACACTAGTGCTTTACAGCACCAAGCAATTGATATATTAAATATAATTACATATATGCCAATTGTCAACAGTTTAGAAGAAGCCCTTTGATGCCAAGGAGATGTTCAAATCTTGCTGTGGGGCTTTCAAGAACGAACGTCGATCCTTTAAGAAGAATGGCTCGATTTCAAACTGGAATCGCTAACGAACACACGGTGTTTACTAAATCAGTAATTACTTCATTATTACAGGTACAAAAAAAGACACGGAATGTAGCCGATCCAGACATGGAAACATAGGGACCACTTTGAACGTGTATGGTCACGTTTTGCTGGCGGCTGATTAATGCGCTGCAGATAAATTTGAATCAGTTTTAGAGTTATAATCAGATAAACTAATTTAGCTTAACAACTTCTCAAAACTAGGGCTTGTCTTAACACTAGATTCAATCGAATGATTTTAATAAAATTAAAGTCAAAGCTATGTCAGGCCATATTTACTTTTAAGAATACCCTAGAGAGTTGTAAGGCATCGTAATACTTTCACACTGTCGTATCCGATACAATATGTTAAACTTAATTCCACAAAATTTATTTACCATTAATTTTAATATGAAAGAAGTGAAAATAAGAATGTCCTTTCCTACTGAATCCACTTCTACTTATGCGGCACGAAATATTAAATCTCTTGCAATTCAGGCTTATCAAGATACTCTCGCTAACAAAGACTGTGCCGATAAGATTGATGCAATTGGGACGCAAATCGCGGATCTCTTTGTTTTCATTTATGGCTATACCGCTATTGACAATTCTGAGGGCATTGATACTGATGATGAAATTCTTAATTGGACCTTTATTGATGTTATGGACGATCTTAACGCTGCAAACTGGAACATTGCTTGTGGATTTTATAAAGCAGCTGCTTCTTGCCTTCGTAATGCTCTCGATGTCTCCAATGCAGCCTTGTATTTTCAAATACATGAAAATGATCATAGCAAAAAGAACAAGACGGGATACAATTCTGAATTTTCGAAATGGGATAGTGGTTTGAGCAAAACACCAAATTGGGGAACAACCACTTCGTTAATAAAAAAACAACCTAATGTCCAAAAATTCAATAGTGAATACTCTTGGGAGTTTCCAAAAGACTGCCTCAACTTCTATCACTATTTATGTAACTTTAGTCATGGAAGACCTTTCGCTAATGACAAAACTCCGACTAATAGCATGAATTTAGGTTACAATGCCCCACAACTCGAGGAAGATTTATTCGAAAGATTTACTGAACTCGCTGAAATAACTATAGCCTGGATTTCAACTATGTGGCTAATTACTTTTCCTCAAATCCTAAGTACAGATCCACTTGGAGACCTTTCAACTTTCTACCCGTATAAAGAAATATTAAATTCTTCCAAAGGAAAGGACGCTCTTGAATTCGCTAAAAAAGTATGTAATTTATAATTTTTTTAAGTACAATCAATTTTCTTAATCTTCCTCTTCTCGCTCTCAATGGCTCATTTCAGTAGGAGTTCGACTCAAATATTGGACATAATTGAGTGGGGCTTAAGACTAATTTCAATAAAGTCCATCAGCATTTTATTGTAACGCCCTTATTTATTCTGCAGCTCAGCTGCAGGCTTTATAACTGAGCTATGAGACGAAGCAAAGTTCTAATTCCTGCAATCGAGCATCTGTTCACTGTAAATACAGCATTTATAATATAAGTTATGGTCGATTCCTATGAGAATTCAAGAATGTCTTTAAAACCATAATGTTTATCCGATATCAGATAAATCAATGACAGCTAATTCGTTGAATCATAAATTTAAAATCAAAAAAATAGGGACGTAAGTATATTGCGTCCCCATTTCGTCCCCAGCTCATCGATCCACTTACTCCAAACCCCGCCGCTCCAACAAAGCTACACTCTCCACATGCACCGTATGCGGGAACATATCCACCGGCGTGACCTCTACCGTGCGATAGCCGCCATCCTCCAGCACTCTCAAATCACGTGCCAGCGTACTCGGATTACAGCTCACGTACACCACGCGTTCCGGCTTCATCTCCAGGATGGTATCGAGCAGACGCGGGTCGCAACCTTTGCGTGGGGGATCGACGACGATGACGTCGGCTTCGATGCCTTGTTCTTTCCAGCGAGGGATGACGTCCTCGGAGGCGCCAACTTCGAATTTCACATTCTTCATCTCGTTCAGCATCGCATTGCTGCGAGCATCCTCAATGGCTTCGGGCACAACCTCTACCCCGTACACCTGATCTGCATGCTGTGCCAGGAAAAGAGAGATCGTTCCGATGCCGCAATAGGCATCAATTACGGTTTCTTTTCCACTCAGCCCGGCGTATTCTACCGTTTTTCCATACAGCACTTCAGTCTGTACCGGATTGACCTGGTAAAACGAACGTGGAGAGATCGCAAATTGAACGTCCCCGATAAAATCATAGATTACATCGCGGCCCCACAGGACACGGGTCTCATCACCGAAAATCACGTTCGTCTGCTTTTTGTTCACGTTCTGACAGATGCTCGCCACTTGAGGGATCGCTTCACGGATACTGCCGATCCACTCATCTTTGTGTTGAATGTCCCGACCATTCGTCACCAGAACGAGCATCATCTCGCCTGTACGGAACGCCTTTTTCACCACGACATGACGCAACAGGCCTCGGCCTGTTTCTTCGTTGTATGCACTGATGCCGAGATGGCTACCAATCTCCTTCACCTTCGCTACAACTTCATCATTGTGCTCGTGTTGAATAAGACAGGTTTCCATGTCGATGATTCGGTGACTTCCTTTGGCATAGAAACCACCCACCAATCCACCTTCGGTTACACCAATCGGCACCTGTGCCTTATTCCGATAACGCCACGGCTCGTCCATGCCCATCGTTGGCAAGACACGAATCGCGTGTTCTATATCTTCTTCGTTCATGACACCTTCAAGCAACAGACGAATGCGATTACTCTCGTTGGTTTGTACAGTTTGTTCTTCTATCTGTTCATCGAATGGAGATTGTTCCGAATGGTTTGCCTCAGTCTCATCCTCCGTCAGCACGTTCAACTTCCCGATCCTTTGCAAATTATCGATCACAAGCTGACGTTTCCACGCCAGTTGACCAGCGTAGCTCATATGCTGAATCTGGCATCCGCCGCATTGATCGTAGATCGGACATGGTGCAGATACACGATCTGGACTGGCTTTGACAATCTCAAGCAACTTGGCGTACCCGTACTGCTTCTTCGTTTTCATAACGCGCACGCGCACGGTTTCCCCAGGAAGAGCACCCTGCACAAAAAGTGTGTATCCATCCGCACGGCCTACACCCTCGCCGTCATGGTTCATGCCAATGATCTCAATGACGGTTTCTTCATTTTTGCTAACAGGCAATCCTTCAATTGGCGCGGATTCACGTGCTCTGCCTTTGGAACGCGAACCAGAAAGAGATGCACCATTTGGCCGTACCTCTTTACCAGACTGACTTGTAGATGGACGAGTGGATTGCATGGATTGACTTGGCTGACGGGAAGCTGAAGCCTTCCCTTTCCCTTGAGGAGCAGCCGAATTCCGGCGGTTTTTTCCACGACCGCTGCGGTTCGTATTAGACAACGTACATTCACTTCTTTCTTGTATAGTACACCGCCTGCAATGACGGTGAGTTGGATTTGAGTTAATAAAAGAATTGCCTTCTTCACGCCAAAAATAACGTTCCGAAATTCTAACGAATCTCAGAGACGTTATTTCACTGTAAAAATTATTTACCGATGAAACAGCTGCAGATGATGCTTTAGATTCGTAAACGTTGCTGGCAAGGTGCCGCCCAGTTCACCATCCAGATTCAGTTGCACATACCCCGGTGAAGTGATCTCCATGTGATCCGTCTGGAAATGTACGACTTTTTTGTCGTTCAGATGCTCTCCGCGCAGCGCCAGCGTAACAAGACGGATCATATCCGCCAGGTTACATTTGCGTACACCAATGACATCGAACAACCCATCATCGATGGTTGCCCCCGGAGCGAGCTTCTCAAAGCCGCCAACGGAGTTCGTATTCGCAATGAGGAACAGCATGAATTCGTCATGAATTTCTTCCTGACCATTCGCACGAATGATTAATTCCTGCGGGGACAGGCTTGCCATTTTCTCAATCCCCTTCATATAATAGGCCAGTTGCCCGATCATCGTTTTCAAACGGCTCGGCACTTCATAGGTGAGTTCGGTTAACGATCCACCGCCGGCGATGTTGATAAAATACCTGTCATTCGCCTTGCCCAGATCGAGTGGGCGGGTCTGCTGTTGAATGACCAGATCCACGTAATCTTCCCATTGTCTTGGAATACCCAGCGCACGTGCAAAATCATTGGTCGTTCCCAAAGGAAATACACCCAGCGGAGGACGATTCTCCCGTTCAGCCATACCATTAATGACCTCATACAACGTACCGTCTCCACCAGCAGCAAGAATCATGTCATATCCGCGTTCAATCGCAATTTCCGCTTCCCGGGTTGCATCGCCTTCCCCCGTTGTTGCGTGACACGAAGCCTCTATGCCGCCTTGATCCAAACGCTGCAAAATATCAGCCAGACGTTTCTTCATTTCTTCCCGGCCTGAAGTCGGATTATATATTAATCGAGCTCTCTTCATCTGATACGCCACCTATTCCACATTATCCATGAGTCCGAATGACCTCATCTTCTTACGCTGCATCAGTCCACCAAGGGGCATCATTTCAATTAACACAACCATGCACTTTCGTTAATCCTGCCCAAACACTATATATAACTATGCCAGAGGAATGACGTCCCATTCCTAAAGCTATTGCTTCTATCATATCATCAAACGTAAAGATGTCCTAGCCTATTCCAGCTGTGATTTTTGCATAAACCCTAACACCCAAAGTCCCTTACCCTAATAAACAAGTCAAAGTCATCTTGAAACCGTTCTCTCCATCTACTTTGGCAAAAAAACCACTGATCTTCCATTCTGCCCGCTTGCACAGGAATTAATCTTGGTACTTTCCACTGTCTACATATAAATATAGTATGACAAAAATATACAGCAAATTTACAAATCTCAATATAAAAATATAACCCGAATCAATATTTTTCCAGTACCATGAATATACAGAACGCATCCATACATAACTGACTTCACTCTACTACGTTTACAAAGGAGAATTGCACGATGCAAACAACCAAAAAACTGGTACTGATGCTAATGGTTACCCTCCTCGCCTATTTACCGATAGGCACCGTTGCGGAAGCAGCCGTCATTAATCATGACCAGGTCGTCAGTTTTCAAGAAGTCACACCCGTAACGGCCACGCAAATCACAGCCAAACGTTTTCAACCTTTCCTGAAGGTCTATCATGGATGCGTGCCTTTTCCAGCCGTTGATGCACAAGGCAACACCAGTGCAGGCTTGGCAACGTCAGGATCACACAATGGTGGATGCGGCTCCAATCTGGGTCAGGTCTACTCTCGTTCTGCTTGGCATAATGGAGTGTGGGCGATCATGTACGCATGGTACTTCCCTAAAGACAACCCTTCTCCGGGATTTGGACATCGTCATGACTGGGAAGGCATTGTCGTATGGGTAGACAACCCGGCAGTTGCTAATCCCAAAGTACTCTCGATCGCCTACTCAGGTCATGGACATTTCACCAAAGTGGCACCAAGCAACAGCAACATGCAGGGCGATCATCCGAAAATCTCCTATAATAGCACCTGGCCGCTCAATCATGAGCTTGGTGTAACCAACGTTGTTGGGGGAACTCAGCTGCTAATCGGTTGGGATGATCTGACTCCAGCTGCGCGTAATGCCCTGAATACAACAGACTTTGGCAGCGCCAATGTACCATTTAACGATAACAACTTTGCGAACAATCTGAATAAAGCCTGGTTTAGATAGTTGGCTGGATAAAAAAATAGATCCCCTTCATGGCTGATAAGCCGCTTGGAGGGGATTTATCTGTATAATATGCCGCGTATGCTGCTTCATATCGCACTCATATCTGAAATGGCAGCTTCAATGAACAAGAGGTCATATGTCGCCCGAACTCCTCCTGCTGCCCCGACACTAAACCTATCTTCATACACCTTGTACATCTGAGTAAACAGAGTTCGTAGACTAACCTCTGGTACTTCAACCGCTTCCGAAGCGCTGGCCCCCATGCCTTTTACCGAGTGCAGAAAATCTCTTGCTGAAGCATATCTCTCGATATGAACCAAACGCTTCTCCCGATAACTCGTAAAACCTGATCTCTCCAGCATAACTCTCCACTCGTCAGCCGAATGAAACGAAAGTCCATGTCGCTGCGGTTGCATTCCGCAGGCTAGATATACCTCATGAAATGCCTCATGCATCTCCCGAAAAGTGTCCGTCCCAAAAGTTGTGAACAGAAGCCTGCCTCTTGGACGGAGTATACGTTTCAAGCCGGTCAAGGTCCGTTGAGGATGACGCAACCATTGAAAACAAGCATTGGAAACGATGATATCTACCGAGCATGAAGGGACTTCATGAACCCACCTTTCAATATCAGCCTGCACAAAACGAATTCCTTCTGCCGTACCTTTTCCATCTTCAGCATGCTTTACACGCCGGGATGCCAGACGAATCATTTCGGGTGCAATATCCAAGGCCGTAATACTGGCATCGGACCAATCACGGGCAATCATTTGAGTCAAAACACCTGTACCGCAGCCTACTTCAAGAAAATTCAGTGAATGGCTCAACGTATTGTTCTTGCCATGTGCAACAATCTCTGCGAGCTGAGCGGCCATCCCTCGCTGAACGTGGGCATGTGCATCATAAGAAGATGCGTTACGATTGAAACGCCGCTGAACATGGATGCTACTGTCGAAGCTCGTTCTATTTTCATCCCAACTCCTGCTTATGCTCATGCCACCACCTCCTCCACTCCTTCTCAATTCTGACTTCCTCACCCAGAAAAACTGCATGTCCCCTATCGTTCAGCGTCACTAACCTAGCTCGCGGTAACCGATCCAATAGTTCCACCCCTGCATCATATGGACAAATTTTGTCCTCATGCCCGTGGAATAAAAGGACTGGACAATCGATTCGAGCAAGATCGGGCAAATGATCCTCATAACGTAAAATCTGAAGCCCTGCCAGTAGCGCTTCTGGTGTCCAGCAACCAGCAGGGGGCAGGCGGTCAGCATACCCCATTTCCCCCTCCCGTGCCGTAAACATCATTTTGCGAAAACGACTCTCCACGTCTGGCTGATAATCCTTGGCTATGTCTCGCATCATCTGCCTGACGTACGCATCGTGCACACCAAGGCTCAGTTCCTTCTTATCCCGAACAAAACGTGCCGTTGCACTAAATAACACCAGCCCATCGGCATAACCTTTGGCTGCCAGTCCAAGAGCAAGTACCGCTCCCATAGACCAGCCCGAGATGAGTAACGGAGCGCGAGGCACGTTCTCTCCGCAAGCCCCTTTCAGCACGTGGAACAGTTCCGGCATGCCGATATCGCCATGAGCGGCGCCCTCATCCAATCGATTAGACCGAACTGCCCGAGATAACCACTTAGCGGTTGTTTCCACGATGTCCAGCATGTCTTCGGGAGTACTTACAGCACTGTAATCGAGAGAAAGATGTTGATAATCAGGCAAACGTTCCCGCAGCAAGTCAAACACAGCATCTGTCATACTCCAGCCCGTTAACCATAAAATCGTCCCTTTTTCTTTTTGCTCTACTCGTCGCATGTATTCATTCCGATTGTTCATGATCTGAGCACCCCGAGCTGATCTCCAACTTTCTTAATGAGAGCACTCGCCTGCCTCAACTCATCAAACGTATGCGCCGACGATACAGAAAAACGAATTCGTGCTGTGCCGACTGGCACCGTAGGCGGCCTAATGGCAATCCCTGCAATGCCGACCGCTTCCAGAGCTTCGCTGAATCGAAGTGCACGTTCATTGTCACCAACCATAATCGGCACAATTGGCGAATCTCCTTCCCCTACATGGAATCCTGCATTCGTCAATGCGGAACGAAACATTTCACTGGTCGAACGGAGATAATTACGGCGCCAATGCTCCGTCTGTACCAAATGTAATGCCGTCATAATTCCTGCCAAAAGCGAAGGTGGAAGCGCCGTAGAATAGATAAGCGGTCTGACTTTATTCATAAGATATCGTATTAATACGTTGTTACCAGATGCATAAGCTCCATATATACCGAAGGCTTTGCTGAATGTCCCGATATGCACATCTACATGGCGATGCAGTCCCAACTCATGACACAGCCCTTCTCCCTTTTCCCCGTAAACACCTCCACTATGTGCCTCATCCACCATCAGCATAGCGTCATATCGCCGTTTGAGTTTCACCAGTTCATGCAACCGTGCCCGATCCCCATCCATGGAAAACAGTGCATCCGTGACAATCAGCTTACGCCCTTTGTCCCGATGTTTGTGCAACAGAGCCTCCAGATGCTCCAGATCGTTATGCCGATATCTGGCATGATCCGCACGGCTTAACACAGCACCATCAACGATGCTGGCATGATTGTACTGATCGCTAAAAACGATATCTCCTCGCCCCGTAAGCGCTGCAATGACACCTGAATTCGCCATATAACCATTGGCAAAAACAAGAGAGGCTTCCGCCTGCTGCCAAGACGCCAGCGCTGCTTCCAGACGGCCGTATACTGAACCATTACCCGTGACAAAACGAGAAGCACCGGAGCCTGCACCTTCAACCTGAAGTGCTTCACAAATGGCTTGAATAATATCAGGATGCCCTGCAAGTCCCAAATAGTTATTGGAAGCCAGATCAAGTAAGCTATTCCCTCCTCTTACAATATGACCAGGACGTTCAGGAGACTTAGTACTATCGCGTAAATGACGTTGATTTGAGGCGTGAGCCAGTTTCTCAAGTTCATTTTCCATCCAGTTCATATTTATCGGCACCACCCTGCAAAGCATTGAGTTCAATCTCAAACCCCAAATCCTCAATCATCTGATGATCATTCGTAATGTCCTGACCTACTGTCGTCAAATAATCCCCCACAAAGATCGAATTGGCCGCATACAGCGCCAAAGGTTGCAATGAACGCAAACTAATCTCACGCCCTCCTGCTACACGAATTTCTTTGGATGGACAGATCAATCGAAATAATGCCAGAACCTTAAGCGCTCTCATCGACGTTGTACGTGAAGCCCCTTCCATAGGTGTACCGGGGATTGCATTTAAAAAGTTAACCGGAATCGAATCCACATCAAGCTCTCGCAGTGCAAAAGCCATCCCTACAATGTCTCGCTGACTCTCGCCCATGCCGATAATAACACCGGAGCAAGGAGACATGCCGGAAGTTCTGGCCTTCTCTACAGTTTCAACCCGCTGGTCATACGTATGTGTTGTCGTGATAGACGGATAGTTATCTCGGCTTGTATTCAGATTGTGGTTGTAACGATGCACCCCTGCTTCAGCCAAACGTTCTCCCTGCCCCTCCTTTAAGATGCCAAGGCAAGCACAGATTTTAAGGGGTAGCGTTGCACGGATTTCTTTTACAGCGTCGATGACCTGCTCCAGTTCGTGATTTGTCGGTCCTTTTCCTGATGCAACGATACAATATGTACCCGCTTGGCGAGCCATTGCTTCCTGTGCACCTGCCAGCAGCGTTTCCTTATCTAGCAGACTGTATTTCGGAATAGATGCGCTGGATCGGATGGATTGAGAGCAGTACCCGCAATCTTCCGGACACAACCCGCTCTTGGCGTTGATAATCATATTCAGCTTTACTTTATTGCCATAAAAGTGTTTTCTTACGAGATAAGCCGCATGCAGGAGTGGCAGTACCTCATCATTAGCCGCATCCAGAACAGCAACTCCTTCCTCTACTGTCAGGCATTCGCCTTTCAAAGATTTTCTGGCAAGGGATGCCCAGTCTGTATCTTTAGGAGCTATGCTCATATTCATCGATATTCCTCCATTTTCTGAATGGTCAAAGCATCTCTGACGGGAGAAAGGTTGATCGTTGCCTGAACCGCATGGATTAACCTCTTGGAATCAATCTCTCCTGTAAGCTCGGGAAAATGTCCCAGACAAGGAATGCCGCTGTAGTGTTCAATGATTCTCCCGTTTGTCTCCACGCTTGGGTCAAGGTGCAACTCACCTGAGAGGCCGTCATTCAGAATGAAACCTAGAATTGAAATTCCGCGGCGCTCTAAGTATTCCATCGTAAGCAACGTATGATTAATCGTACCTAGCCCTGATCTTGCAACGATTAGTACCGGAGTCTGAAGTTCGGCTATCAGATCAGTTGTCAGGGCATCTTTCGTTATTGGAACCGCTACTCCGCCTGCCCCTTCAATAAAAACGGAATCATATCGATGAAGTATCGATTCCCCGGCACTGAGGATATCCTGTAACGTAATGTTCAATCCCGTCTGTTTTGCAGCAAGCATGGGTGCAAGTGGAGCCTCAAATGTGAACGAGGCAATATCCTCCGCGTCCGAATCCATCCCCGTGTATTTCAGCAAAAGCTCTGCATCTGTTGTGCCTTCACCCGCAAGTCCACCGGTCTGGACCGGTTTCCAAACGCCGACGTTTCCCCCTTCCGCACGAAGCGCGGCAACAAGCGCACCTGTTATTACCGTTTTGCCTACACCCGTATCGGTACCTGTTACGAATAACCCTTGTGTTCCATTCATCTCTACCGACCACCTTCGGTGACATCAATAATGGCTTTCATCAGAATATCGGTCATCGCATCCAGTTCTGCATCGGTGCTGGCAAGCGGAGGCATGAACACCACGACATGGCCTAAGGGTCTCGTCAGCATCCCCAGTTCCCGGGCACGCCCGGTTACACGAACGCCGATGCGTTCTGCCCATTCATACGCTTGCCGGGTGGACTTGTCCTTCACCAGTTCAATGCCCACCATCAGTCCCTTTTGCCGGATCTCTCCGACATGCGGAGCATCCTGAATGGCACGAAGTTTGTGCTCAACCAACAGTGCTTTCCTCTTTACACCCTCTAACATATGGTGATCTTCAAATCGTTTCAGGCTTGCCAGCGCGACTGCACACCCGAGCGGATTACCTGTAAACGAATGACCGTGAAAGAACGTTTTCTGCTTTTCATAATCCGCGTAAAAAGCACGATACACCTCTTCGGTTGCCAGTGTAGCTGCTACAGGCAAATAACCGCCAGTCAGCCCCTTCCCAACTACCATCAGGTCAGGGGACACTTCTTCATGATCACAAGCAAACATCATGCCTGTCCTCCCAAAGCCTGTAGCCACCTCGTCAGCGATAAACAGTACGTTATACTCCCGGCATAATGTCGCCATCTCGCGCAGACAGCCTTCGGGCATAACGATGATGCCACTTGCGCCTTGAACGATCGGCTCGACAATCATCGCCGCAATTTCATGTGCACTCGTTTCAAGAATCTTGCGTAGCTCAGACAGGGTAGCTTCCTTTGCTCCATGTGCACCACTCTCATGTCGATAAGCGTATGGATAGGGGATGACATAAGACGGAAACAGCATCGGTCGATATACGTCATGATACAACGGAATGGCACCTACGCTCACTGCGCCAATGGTGTCCCCATGATAAGCCTGATTCATGGTGATGAATTTGGTTTTGGAGGTCTTCCCGAGATTCATCCAATATTGAAAAGCCATTTTGACTGCAATTTCCACCCCGGTTGCGCCTGCATCAGAATAAAATACTTTCGTCAATCCGTGAGGTGTAATCTCTACAAGTTTCTCGGCCAGCTCAATTGCAGGGATATTAGCCATGCCAAGCAGTGTGGAATGTGCTACTCGTCCCAATTGTGCAGTGACGGCCTCATTCAGCTCCGGCACATTGTGCCCATGCACATTAAGCCAAACCGAAGAAAAACCATCGTAGTAAGCCCTCCCCTGTACGTCATACAACATAACACCTTCGCCTCGTTCAATGATTAGGGGATCAGACTGGTTGTAATCCTTCATTTGAGTAAAAGGATGCCAGACATGAGCCTTGTCTAAGGCTACAAGCCGTTCATATGGTGTCATCGTGCAGCTCCTTTCCATCAAAATCATCTAATTAATTCAATTGTTAACCAAAATAATTTTTATGGTTAACAATTAAGACATGCACATCTTATCAAACAAATTCTCCGCTGTAAAGAGAGTTTTACATTCTCCATGTGGCCTGTAGAGCGAAATAAAGGCCGCAATAAAACAAAAAAAAACGGCATCTCTGCCGTTTTTTATCATGAATGAATTTAAAGTAGAATCCAACTTTAATGCTATTTAACTTTTTACAGCCCCATCACACTTCTCCAGCAAAAACTGAATCTGGCGTTCCAGCCACTGTCCAAGCAAAGGATGAGGCAACAACGTTTCCCCACTATATGCATAGTCCAACTCTTTAAGTCGACCAGGAATAACATGCTGGGTAAAATAACCGGCACTTAAGAACAGCGGTGCCACAATTACGCGACTGCCGCGCTCTTCGGACCAGTATTTCGCCTTATCATATACACTTTCCGGATTAAGCAATGCATAGTCTGTATGAGCAACGCCACTGATCTGCTGCACTCGTTCCGCGAGCGAAGAAATGCCTGCTTCCCAGCGCTGGCGGAATCCATCGTGGATACTGCCATGTCCGACAAGCAAAATCGTTTCCTGCTCAGGTTGCTGTGATAATGACCGGACTTTGTCCCATACCATCACCGCAATATCAGGATCATTATCCACCGGATAGCCAAAATGAACCCGAGCTTTTACCTCAAATGGTTCGAGATCGGTTTCACGTTCAGGGGCATCTTTGGCCCCAATGGCATATTCTATCTCATCCACATGCGTACTGCCAGACGATACAAACAGAGGCACCACCAACAGATCGGTTACGCCTTGCGCTTCCAGTCGGTTGATCCCGTCCTGGATCAGACGCCCATCGACCAATTCCAGAAATCCAGCTTCAACAGGCAAAGAGTCAGGCAGATTCAACCGGGAAATCGCGTCATCGACGGACTCTACCCAGGTCTTCTCCTGAGAACCGTGACTAATGATGAGTACACCCGGCTTCTTCATGACTTAGCGCCCCAGGCGTTCCAGCGTCATTTTATAACCGTCATTACCGTAATTCAGACAACGCTTAACCCGAGAAATGGTAGCCGTGCTCGCGCCCGTCTCCGCTTCAATCTGGTTATACGTGTTGCCTTTGCCAAGCATACGTGCCACTTCCAGCCGCTGGGACATGGATTGGATCTCGTTCACGGTACAAAGGTCATCAAAAAAGACGTAACACTCTTCAATATCCTTAAGTGTCAGAATGGCCTCAAATAGTTGTTCAATGCTTTTATCATTTAGCTTTTTCAGCTGCATTTTATCATCATCCCCTAGCGGTTACTGTGTACATACATTGTACCTAGCCTGAGTTGGTATTTCAAGCGTTAACGATTTCACGCACTACAGAACAAAAACACATGTTACCGCTTACAAACAGTACTATTGTCCTCCGCATACGGACATCCAGCATAAAAACTGTGTTAATTCCCCCTTTATGGGTGGACATTTCCGATCATTCATCTAGGTTTTTAAACCTTATAATTGTTACAATTTTGTGTCTAAACTTCATTTTTATTCCTTCAAACATCCTCTGATCCCTTTTGCAGGTCTGCGCCCAAATCCGCAAATATCCCGTTTTCCGTGACACTCGCCTACGCCGCCTCTCCGCGGATGACATACAGTATATCAAAAGGGAGTTCCACCCTGTTTGTTATGGCCCTATCCCACACAATTAATTTCAAGATGCAACGGAATTCCGAAATCGATGGTGGAACGCAATTCCGAAAAATCTAATATAGAAGGAACGTGATCGTTCATGCCACAGCATTACTATCATCGCCAGCCAGGAA
>Ga0105246_10000751_pt1 | contig 18487 bp, 13 predicted proteins | sample KBSM64metaG_FD_99694 | JGI IMG/M metagenome (GOLD analysis project Ga0105246, IMG submission 99694) | Miscanthus rhizosphere microbial communities from Kellogg Biological Station, Michigan, USA - KBS M6-4 metaG | ecosystem: Host-associated > Plants > Roots > Rhizosphere > Soil | place...
GTACAACAGAGAAGCTGTGCTAAAGTCAGCCTCCTTTTTCAAAACGCCGCGTGATATGACCGACTCCAGTCCGAGCGCAAGCCCTTCGAGCTTGAAAATATACTTCCGCCTGCTCAGTTACGTTAAGCCTTATATGGGCTTGTTCGCGCTGAGTATCCTTGGATTTCTGATTTTCGCGTCGACCCAACCGATGCTGGGGTACATCCTCAAATACTTTGTCGACGGCCTTTCCAATCCCGAAGCCGTGCTGTTTCCGACCGTGCCGTTCCTGCGCGACCTGCAGTTGCTGCAGGCGGTGCCGCTGCTGATCATTCTGATCGCGGCCTGGCAGGGCCTGGGCTCATTCCTGGGCAACTACCTGTTGGCCAAGGTCTCCCTGGGCCTGGTCCACGATTTGCGTGTGCAGTTGTTCAACAACCTGCTGACGCTGCCTAACCGTTACTTTGACAATCACAATTCCGGGCACCTGATTTCCCGCATCACCTTCAACGTGACCATGGTCACGGGGGCGGCGACCGATGCGATCAAGGTGGTGATCCGCGAAGGCATGACGGTGATCTTCCTGTTCGCCTCGCTGCTGTTCATGAACTGGCGCCTGACGCTGGTCATGATTGCCATCCTGCCGTTGATTGCCGTGATGGTCAGCACGGCCAGCAAGAAATTCCGCAAGCAGAGCAAGAAGATCCAGGTGGCCATGGGTGACGTGACCCACGTCGCCTCGGAAACCATCCAGGGTTACCGCGTGGTGCGCAGCTTCGGTGGCGAGGTCTATGAAGAGAAGCGTTTCCTCAAGGCCAGCCAGAGCAATACCAACAAGCAACTGCGCATGACCCGCACCGGGGCGATCTACACCCCGGCGCTGCAACTGGTGATCTACTCCGCGATGGCGGTGCTGATGTTCCTGGTGCTGTATCTGCGCGGCGATGCGTCGGCCGGTGACATGGTGGCCTACATCACCCTGGCCGGTCTGTTGCCCAAGCCGATCCGCCAACTGTCGGAAGTCAGCTCGACCATTCAGAAAGGCGTGGCCGGTGCCGAAAGCATTTTCGAACAGCTGGACGAAGAGGTGGAGGTCGACCACGGCACCCTCGAGCGCGACAAGGTCAGCGGTCGCCTGGAAGTGCGCAACCTGAACTTCACCTACCCCGGCACCGAACGCCATGTGCTCAAGGACATCAGCTTCACCGCCGAACCCGGGCAGATGATCGCGCTGGTGGGGCGTTCGGGCAGTGGCAAGTCGACCCTGGCCAGCCTGATCCCGCGGTTCTATCACCATGAGAGCGGTGAAATCCTGCTGGATGGCATCGAGATCGAAGACTACAAGCTGCTCAACCTGCGCAAGCACATTGCCCAGGTCACCCAGCATGTGACCCTGTTCAGCGACACCGTGACCAACAACATCGCCTATGGCGACCTGGCCGGCGCGCCTCGCGAAGACGTTGAAGCGGCGGCGGCGGATGCCAACGCCAAGGACTTTATCGAACAGTTGCCCAAGGGCTTCGATACCCAGGTCGGCGAGAACGGCGTTCTGTTGTCCGGTGGTCAGCGTCAGCGCCTGGCGATTGCCCGTGCGCTGCTCAAGAACGCACCGGTGTTGATTCTCGACGAGGCCACCTCGGCCCTTGACACCGAGTCAGAGCGGCATATCCAGGCCGCGCTGGACAAGGTCATGCAGGGGCGCACCACGCTGGTGATTGCACACCGCTTGTCCACCATCGAGAAGGCCGACCTGATCCTGGTGATGGACGACGGGCGCATCGTCGAGCGCGGCACCCATGGTGAACTGCTGGCGCAGAACGGCTATTACGCGCGCCTGCATGCCATGGGCCTGGATGCGCCGGTAGCGGCCGACATCACCTGATCCAACAGGCGCCACGGCTCGAATGTGGGAGGGGGCTTGCCCTGATGCTGATCCGTTAGCGCAGATCCCCTGTGGGAGGGGGCTTGCCCCCGATAGCTCAGTGTCAGCTTGCACAAGTGCTGGCTGGCCCGCCGCTATCGGGAGCAAGCCCCCTCCCACATTTGCCCTGCGGTGGGCGCAAGCCATCGCAAACCCTGTGCTAATATCGCGCCCCTGTTCATTTTGTATGTGGGTTGCTCCATGAAGTTGTCCATGCCGCGATTCAATCAAGCCCCTGTCTTGGTGGTCGGCGATGTCATGCTCGACCGTTACTGGCATGGTGGTACCTCACGGATTTCCCCTGAGGCGCCGGTACCGGTGGTCAAGGTCGAGCAAATCGAAGACCGTCCAGGTGGCGCTGCCAACGTTGCCCTCAATATTGCCGCGCTCGGCGCCCCGGCTTCCCTGGTGGGTGTGACCGGTGACGACGAAGCGGCCACAGCCTGGCCAATAGCCTGCGCGGTGCCGGCGTGCGCGCGTTGTTCCAGCGCATCGCTCATCAGCCGACCATCGTCAAGTTGCGGGTCATGAGCCGTCACCAGCAATTGCTGCGTATCGATTTCGAAGAACCCTTCGCCACCGACGCCCTGGCCCTGGGTGACCAGGTCAACGCGTTGCTCGAAGGCATCAAGGTGCTGGTGTTGTCCGACTACGGCAAAGGCGCCCTGAAGAATCACCAGGTGCTGATCCAGGCCGCCAAGGCCCGCAACATTCCGGTGCTGGCCGATCCCAAGGGCAAGGACTTCTCGATTTATCGAGGCGCCAGCCTGATCACGCCCAACCTCAGCGAGTTCGAAGCGGTCGTCGGTGGTTGCGCCGATGAGCATGAACTGGTGAGCAAGGGCGCGGCGCTGATGGCCGACCTTGAACTCGGTGCCCTGCTGGTGACCCGTGGCGAACATGGCATGACCCTGCTGCGTCCCGGCCACCCGGCGATGCACCTGCCGGCGCGTGCGCGGGAAGTGTTCGACGTCACCGGCGCCGGTGATACGGTGATTTCCACCCTGGCCGCGTCCATCGCCGCCGGCGAGGAACTGCCCCATGCCGTGGCCCTGGCCAATCTGGCGGCGGGCATTGTGGTGGGTAAACTGGGCACCGCGGCCATCAGCGCCCCCGAGTTGCGTCGCGCCATCCAGCGTTCCGAAGGTTCGGAGCGCGGTGTGCTGGGGCTCGAGCAATTGCTGTTGGCGATTGACGACGCACGCGCCCACAACGAAAGCATCGTGTTCACCAACGGTTGCTTCGATATCCTGCACGCCGGTCACGTGACCTACCTTGAGCAGGCGAGCGCCCAGGGCGATCGCCTGATCGTCGCGGTCAACGATGATGCTTCCGTCAGCCGCTTGAAAGGCCCGGGCCGACCGATCAACAGCGTCGACCGGCGCATGGCGGTCCTGGCCGGGTTGGGCGCGGTGGACTGGGTGATCAGCTTCTCTGAAGGCACCCCGGAAAACCTGTTGGCCCAGGTCAAGCCTGATGTGCTGGTCAAGGGCGGTGACTATTCCGTCGACCAGGTGGTCGGTGCGGACATCGTCAGCGCCTACGGCGGCACCGTCAAAGTGCTGGGGTTGGTAGAAAACAGTTCGACCACGGCCATCGTCGAGAAAATACGTAACAATGAATAACGCTGATAAATGGGTATTGATCACCGGAGGCGCAGGCTTCATCGGTTCGCATTTGGTTGACGCGTTGCTCGCCAAGGGCTATTCGGTGCGGGTGCTGGATAACCTGTCTACCGGCAAGCGCAGCAACCTGCCCCTGGATAACCCGCGCGTGCAACTGGTGGAAGGTGATGTGGCCGACGCCGAGCTTTTGGCTCAAGTGGTCGTTGGCGCGTCGGCGGTGGTTCACCTGGCGGCCGTGGCGTCGGTCCAGGCATCCGTGGACGATCCGGTCAGCACGCACCAGAGCAATTTCATCGGCACCTTGAATATCTGCGAAGCCATGCGCAAGGCCGGCGTGAAGCGTGTGGTGTACGCGTCCAGCGCAGCGGTCTACGGCAACAACGGCGAGGGTGCCTCCATCGACGAAGAGACGACCAAGGCGCCGCTGACACCCTATGCCTCGGACAAATTGGCCAGCGAGCACTACTTCGACTTCTACCGTCGTGAGCATGGCCTGGAGCCGGTCATTTTCCGCTTCTTCAATATCTTCGGTCCGCGCCAGGACCCGTCATCGCCGTATTCCGGTGTGATCAGCATTTTCAGCGAGCGTGTGCAGCAGGGCCTGCCCATTGCCGTGTTTGGCGATGGCGAACAAACCCGTGATTTCATGTATGTGGAGGACCTGGTGGATGTGCTGGTGCAGGCCATCGAGTTGCCGACCATTCCCGCAGGGGCAATCAACGTCGGTTGGAACCACGCCACCACGCTCAAGCAGGTGCTGCAGGCACTGGAGCAAGTGGTGGGCACGTTGCCGGTCATTACCTACGGACCGGCGCGCCTGGGGGATATCCGCCATTCACGGGCCGACAATCGGCGCCTGCTGGCAAGCTTCACCCTGCCTGAACCTACCCCGTTGAAGGTCGGCTTGGAGCGCTTGCTCAAAGGCTGAGCCGCAGGCCGATAGCGATATCGGGTGTGCGTCAGCCCCTGGCTTTTTTCTTCGGCACGATCTTGCGCAGCATCTGCTGCGCCTTGCCGGTCAAGCGCTTGAGCTTTGACTCTTTTTCCGGCTGTGCCAGGCCTTGCTGCCTGAGCCAGTCCTTCCAGCGAATCCGCTCATCACGCACCAGCCAGCCGTCCTGCCGGGCGAAGCTTTCGGCCAGGTATAAACCCCGTGTACTCGCCGGATACAGTTGGTCCTTCTTGACGGTGTACAGCTCGGCAAGGGGCTCGCCGTCCTTGAGCGGCATCAGGTACAGGTCCGGACGTTTGCGATCCAGGCGCGCGACCAGTTGGTCACCTTCCAGGCGCTCATCCACATGGAACAGGCTCAGGGATTTGGCTTCCTTCGGCACTTCCAGGCGCAGGTCGTAAATCAGCTGCAGTGACGCCGTCGGCAGGTGCACATAGGCCCGTGGACGCTCGATCAACTGGGTGGTGGCGCAGCGCACCGGACGCGCGGCACCGGACAGCGGGCTCAGGCGAAACGGCAGGGCTTCACGGTAATGCAGCGCGGCGGAGTAGGGCGCCGGCAGCCAGGTATCGTTGAAGCGCCCGCCGAGCCAGCCTTCAGGGGTTTCCAGCAGGCACTCCTCGGCAATTTCCTGAATGGCCGTGTGCAGCGGCAGGTTCAGTTCATGGGCGGGGACGTAGCCGGAGATCAGCTTGAGCACCACGTCGCCGCGATCCTGGCGACGCTGGCGCACCAGCACCCAGTAATCCTTGTTTTGCCAGTGCAGGGTCAGGCGCACCGAGACGCCGAGATTCGCCAGTTCCAGGGCGAAGCGTTCGGCGTCCGGCACCTCGACCGGCTTGCGCCGTTGCAGGGTCTGGGCGAAGTTGAGCGGCATGCCGACGCTCTGGTAGCTCAGGCCTTCGGGGGTGGCTTCCACGTGCAGCGGCAGTGTCTTGAAGTTGCTCGGGTTCTTTCTTATGAGCGTACGCGGCATGTCGGCTCCTTTGTGCGACGGGGTCGGCCGCGTGGGCGGCATCAGAGTTGACGGATGACTCGGGCAGCGGTTGCCACGTTATGGGCCAGGTGCAGCGGATTGATGGTCCCGACAATAGCACTGGCGACGCCCGTTTGCGCAAACAACAACGTGAAACTCGCCTGAATTGGATCCATTCCAGGCGTAAGGCATACGTGGCCGCTGGCCAGCGCTTTTTTCACCAGGATGCCCTTGCCATGGGCCGCCGCGTAATCAATGACGGCTTTTTCGGCCTGTTCGTTCAGATTGTAAGTCACCATGGCGCAATCACCCTGCTCCAGCGCCTTCACGCCGCCTTCAATGGTCTTGCCGGAGAAACCGAAACCGCGGATCTTGCCCTCTTTTTTCAGCTCCGCCAGGGTCTGGTAAACCTCGCAGTCGTTGAGGATGTGCAGGTCGTTGCCATCGGAGTGCACCAGCACCAGGTCGATAAAATCCGTTTCAAGTCGTTTCAGACTGCGCTCGATCGACATCCGCGTATGGGCGGCGCTGAAATCGTGACGGGACACGCCGTCCTCGAATTCTTCACCGACCTTGCTGACGATCACCCAATCCTTGCGCTGGTCACGCAGCAGTGGCCCCAGGCGCTCTTCGCTGAGGCCGTAGGCGGGTGCGGTATCGATCAGGTTGATGCCCAACTGGCGCGCCTGGCGCAGCAGCATTCGCGCCTCTTCGTCATTTGGAATCTGGAAACCGCTGGGGTATTTGACCCCTTGGTCGCGACCCAGCTTGACGGTGCCCAGGCCCAGGGGCGACACCAGCAGGCCGGTGCTGCCCAGGGGGCGATACAGTTCGTGCAGGGTTGGCAGGCTCATGGCAACAGGTGCTCCCAGGCGGGTTGGCCGATCGCAGGCTTGGGCAGGTCGGGCAGGGGTTCGCTGGCGCCTGGGCGGATGCCGGCGCGTTCCAGGCTGTCGATGACCCGGTCGGCAAAGTCCGGCGCCAGGGCCAGCTTGGTCGGCCAGCCCACCAACAGGCGGCCCTGTTCGGCCAGGAAGGCATTGTCGGGACGGCTCAGGCCTGATTGCAGTGGCTCGGCGCGTTCGACGCGCAAGGTGGCCCACTGGGTCTGGCTCATGTCGATCCATGGCAACAACTGGGCAAGTTCTTTCTGCGCAGTGGCAATTTGCTCTTGCGGCGTGCGGGCCACGCCATCGGCCTCGGCGATATCGCCGCCGATGTACCACACCCAGTTGCCGTCTGCGGCCGGGTGCGTGGTCACGGTCAGGCGCGGCTTGGTACCGCCGCCCAGGCAATGGGCATACAACGGCTTCAGGCCCGGGCCTTTGGCGAGGATCATGTGCAACGGGCGGGTTTGCATCGCCGGCTGGCTCAAGCCCAGGGCCGCCAGCAGATCGGCGGTGCCGGCGCCGGCACTCAATACGATGCGCTGGGCGCGGATTTCGCGGCCATCGACCGTCAAGCCCACCAGCGTGTCGCCTTCGCGCAGCGGTTCGATGTGCTGGCCCGCGAGCAGACCGTCACCGGCCAGATGCGCCAGGCGTTCAATCAGGCTGGGCACATCCACCACCAATTCCGCCAGGCGGTAGACCTTGCCCTTGAAGCGACGATCCTGCAGCGCAACCGGCAGTTCGTCGCCCTTGACCTGATCGACACGGCCGCGCACGGCCTTGCTGGCAAAAAAACTGGTGAGATTGCCGGCGAGGGTGCCGGGTGACCACAGGTAATGGGCTTCAGAGAGCAGGCGCACGCCGGACAGGTCCAATTCGCCATTGCCGGCCAGGGCTTCACGCCAGCGACGCGGCATGTCGGCAATCGCTTCGGAGGCGCCGGTGAGGGCGCCGTGCAGGGCGTATTTCGCACCGCCGTGAATGATTCCCTGGGACTTAACGCTTTGCCCGCCACCCAGGGTCGCGCTTTCCACCAGTACCGTGGAAAACCCCTGGCGGCGCAGGCGCGCATTGAGCCAGAGGCCGGCAACCCCGGCGCCGACAATCAGAACGTCGGTGGAAATAACGGATGGCATCGGCGACCTCAATGTTCAAGACAAGGGGCGCAGTATACAGGCTGTTGAGGGGCGGTCAGTGACCCGCGGTTTTCGAGAACAGCTGAATCACCACCACGCCCAGTACAATCAGCCCCATCCCCAGCATGGCCGGGATATCCAGCTTCTGCCCGTAGATGAACAGCGCGGCAATGCTGACCATCACGATGCCCATGCCGGCCCAGACGGCATACGCCACGCCGACCGGCACGGTGCGCACGACCAGCGTCAGCATCCAGAACGCGATGCCGTAACCGACGATCACCAGCAACAGCGGAATCGGTGTGCTCCACCCCTTGATGGCTTTCATGGAAACGGTCGCGATCACTTCCGAGCAGATAGCGATGGCCAGGTAACAGTAGGCGGCGTTCATGGTGCAATCCTCAAGGTGAAGCGAGTTTGATAAGGTCGGCATTCTAGAGGTTCAACAGATGGGGTAAAGTCATTACCTATCCGAATGGCTGATGAGCGCCTGGGTTGGGCCTGGTTGCCACGGCACATCGTGCAATACCCGAGTGCTTGCAGGCGATCGACTGAAAAAGCCGATAAACTCCGCCGCCATGAATAGAACTCTCTACACCTGTCTGTTTTACCTGGCGCTGCCGTTGGTGGCTTTACGTCTGTGGCTGCGCGCGCGCAAGGCGCCGGCCTATGCCAGGCGCGTGGGCGAGCGATTTTCCTATGGCTTGCCTGTGATGCAGCCGGGTGGGATCTGGGTGCATGCGGTGTCGGTGGGCGAAAGCATTGCCGCCGCGCCGATGATCCGGGCCCTCCTGGCGCGTTACCCGCAGTTGCCGATGACCGTCACCTGCATGACGCCCACCGGTTCCGAGCGAATCCAGGCGCTGTTTGCCGATGAACCGCGCGTCCAGCATTGTTATCTGCCGTACGACTTGCCCTGCGCCGCCCGGCGTTTCCTTGATCGCGTACAGCCAAGGCTCGCAGTGATCATGGAAACCGAATTATGGCCTAACCATATTCACGCCTGCGCCCAACGCGGTATTCCGGTGGCCCTGGCCAACGCGCGATTGTCGGCGCGCTCGGCCCGGGGCTATGCGCGGTTCGCCAGATTGACCGCGCCGATGCTGGCGGAAATGAGCTGGTTCGCCGTGCAGACCAAAACCGAGGCCGAGCGTTTTCGCAGCTTGGGCGCGCGCGCTGCAACCGTGGACGTCACCGGTTCGATCAAGTTCGACCTGACCATCGACCCTCACTTGCCGGAACGCGCCGCCGCCCTGCGCGAACAATGGGGTGCCGGCGAACGCCCGGTGTGGATCGCCGCCAGCACCCACGAAGGCGAAGACGAAGTGGTGCTCGACGCCCATCGTCAGTTGCTGGCCAGCTATCCCAATGCGCTGCTGATTCTGGTGCCCCGTCATCAGGAACGCTTCGGGCCGACGTTCGATCGGTGCGTGCAGCAAGGCTTTGCCACGGTGCGGCGCTCCAGTGGCGAAGCGGTCAATGCCGATACCTCAGTGCTGCTGGGCGACACCATGGGCGAGTTGCTGTTTCTCTACGCGTTGGCCGACAGTGCCTTTGTCGGCGGCAGCCTGGTACCGACCGGCGGGCACAATCCGCTGGAGCCGGCGGCGCTGGGCAAGCCGGTGATCATGGGGCCGCACCTGTTCAACTTCCTGGAAATCAGCGCGATGATGCGCGAGGCCGGGGCGTTGCGCGAGGTGGATGACGCAGAAGGTTTGGCCGAAGCGGTGCGCCAATTGTTCGAACTGCCGCGGGATGCGCACAGGATGGCAGAAGCGGGATTGAAAGTGATGCAGGCCAATCAGGGAGCGCTCGAACGTTTGCTGGACGGACTGGACAGGCTGATGACTCACTGATTCAACACAATTCAAATGTGGGAGGGGGCTTGCCCCCGATAGCGGTGTGTCAGTCACCCAACAGGTTGGCTGACCCACTGCCATCGGGGGCAAGCCCCCTCCCACATTGGTTTATGGTGTTTTCAAGAACCCGGGCGGGCCTTGAGCTGCTCGGCGGCGGCCTTGGCCAGGTCCGGTGGCAGGAAGTCTTTATCCGGGTTGTAGTCGGCTTTCAAGTAGCGCGTCAGGTCCTGCAGATCCCCCGGGTTCAGCGTGCCCGCTGCCTGCTTCAAGCGCAGGTTGTCGAGGATGTAGTCGTAGCGGCTGTTGTTGTAGTTGCGCACCGACGAGTAGAGCTGGCGCTGTGCGTCCAGCACGTCGACGATATTGCGCGTGCCCACCTGATAGCCGATTTCCGTGGCTTCCACCGCGCTCTGGTTGGAGATGATCGACTGGCGGCGTGCCTGCACCTGTTCCACATCGGTGTTCACGGCGCGGTGCAGGTTGCGGGTGTTTTCCACCACCTGGCGGCGCAGGCCTTCGCGTTGCTGCTCGGACTGATCGAGACGTGAATAGGATTCACGCACTTGCGAGCTGGTGAGGCCGCCGCTGTAGATCGGGATGTTCAACCGCAAGCCGATGGTACGTTGCGACACATCGCCACCGTACGGGATGGGCAACTGATTCGGGTTGCTGAACCCCAGGGCATCGTTGTCGCCTTTTTCGTATTGCGCAACCGCATCGAGCGTCGGCAAGTGGCCGGCCTTGCGCTGCCTGAGGGTTTCCTCGGCGGCAGTCACTGCGTAATTGCTGGCCAGCAGGTTGAGGTTCTGGCGCCCGGCGGTTTCGACCCAGGCCTTGGCGTCGTTCGGCGCCGGCGGCAGCACCGGCAGCGTATGGACGATGCCCTGGATCGAGTTGTACTGGCGGTTGGTCAGGGTGATCAGCGCCTCGAAGGCGTCGTCCACCTGGCGCTGGGCCACGATGCGGTTGGCGCGAGCGGTGTCGTAGCTGGCCTGGGATTGCAGCACATCGGTCTTGTCCGACAGGCCCACATCGAAGCGCTCATTGGACTGGTCGAGCTGGCGTTTGAAGGCATTTTCTTCGGCCTTGGTCGAGGCCAGGTTGTCTTGCGCGCGCAGGACTGCAAAGTAGCTCTCGGCACTTTGCAAAATCAGGTTCTGTTCACTGGCCGACAGTTGCAGCGAGGCTTGCTCGCTGACGGCTTCGGCGGCTTGCAGCTGGAACCAGCGATCGGCGCGAAACAGCGGCTGGCTCAGGGTGGCGCGCCAGGAGTGCGCGTCGCGGCTGGCAGTGGCGGCGGGCTGGTCGATCTGGGTGCGCACGTTGTTACTGTCGGCACCGGCCGACAGGTTCGGCAGCAGGCCTGCGCGCGCCTGGGGCACGACTTCTTTCTGCGCGCCATATTGAGCGCGGGCAGCGGCCAGGTCGGCGTTGTTGCTCGCCGCTTCCTGATAGACGCTGACCAGGTCGGTGTTGGCGGACAAGGGCGCTTCAGCTGCCCAGACCATTCCATTGGTCGCACAAGACACGGCAATTGCCAGTGAAAGTTTGCGCAGCATGAGGCGATCCCTGAGTAAATATTACGATGATAATTTATTGCCCAAGGCTACGGTGGCAAAGAGGGAGCGTCAAGCCTTGAGGCAGCTCAGGAGTGTAGTGGCCGGGCTTCGGCACAACAATCCTGTAATTACGCCATTTATCATCCTGACGACAGTGTCATTGGCAATTTGCCCACGGCATGGTCTAGACTGGCCAGGTTCTTGTCGGGGTGCCTTGTTGGAAGGCTGAGATCGGTAAATACCGGATCCCGTTGAACCTGATCAGGTTAGCGCCTGCGTAGGGAACAAGATTTCTCGTCACCCGGCGAGTCCTCTTGTGCTTCGTCCGGGAAGTTGTTCGACAATCGAACAGCCCTCGTGCGCAAGCACAGCACTGGTTTCAGTGCGTCCGTCCGTCACAGGTTCGCTCCGACAACAATCCACCGCCCGGATAAGTTGGAGAGCCCTGATGAGCACCGAATTAAAAAGCCAAAAATCAAAAAACACCGTGCACTTGAGTGAATCGGCCAAGGTCGACTCCGGTTCCGTGCAGCCGTTTACCCGCTCACAGAAGATCTATGTACAGGGCTCGCGTCCTGATATTCGCGTGCCCATGCGCGAAATCAGCCTGGATGTGACGCCCACCGAGTTCGGCGGTGAAATCAATGCACCGGTGGTGGTCTACGACACATCGGGTCCGTATACCGATCCCAACGTGATCATCGACGTGCGCAAAGGCCTGGCCGACGTGCGCTCGCCCTGGATCGAAGAGCGCGGCGATACCGAGCGACTGGCTTGCCTGAGCTCACGCTACGGCCAGGAACGCCTGGATAACCCGGACCTGGCCTACCTGCGCTTTGCCCACCTGCAAAATCCACGACGGGCCAAGGCCGGCGCCAACGTCAGCCAGATGCACTACGCGCGCAAAGGCATCATCACGCCCGAAATGGAATATGTGGCCATCCGCGAAAACATGAAGCTTGAGGAAGCCCGCGCCGCCGGCCTGCTCAAGCAGCAGCATGCGGGACACAGCTTTGGCGCCAGCATTCCAAAGATCATCACGCCCGAATTTGTTCGTGAAGAAATCGCCCGTGGCCGCGCCATCATCCCGGCCAACATCAATCACACCGAGCTGGAACCGATGATTATCGGCCGTAACTTCCTGGTGAAGATCAACGGCAATATTGGTAACAGTGCGCTGGGCTCGTCCATCGAAGAAGAAGTGGCGAAGATGACCTGGGGCATTCGCTGGGGCTCCGATAACATCATGGACCTGTCCACCGGTAAGCACATCCACGAAACCCGCGAGTGGATCATCCGCAACTCGCCGGTGCCGATCGGCACCGTACCCATCTACCAGGCACTGGAGAAAGTCGACGGTGTGGCGGAAGACCTGACCTGGGAACTGTTTCGCGACACCCTGATCGAGCAAGCCGAACAGGGCGTCGACTACTTCACGATCCATGCCGGTGTATTGCTGCGCTATGTGCCGCTGACCGCCAACCGCGTCACCGGCATCGTCAGCCGTGGCGGCGCGATCATGGCCAAATGGTGCCTGGCGCACCACAAGGAAAACTTCGCCTACACGCATTTCGAAGAAATCTGCGAAATCATGAAAGCCTATGACGTCAGCTTTTCGCTGGGTGACGGCTTGCGTCCGGGCTCGGTGGCCGATGCCAACGACGCCGCGCAATTCGGTGAGCTGGAAACCCTTGGCGAGCTGACCAAGATCGCCTGGAAGCACGACGTGCAAACCATGATCGAAGGCCCCGGCCACGTGCCGATGCAGTTGATCAAGGAGAACATGGACAAGCAACTCGAATGCTGCGACGAGGCGCCGTTCTACACCCTCGGCCCGCTGACTACCGACATTGCGCCGGGCTATGACCACATCACCTCCGGCATCGGCGCGGCGATGATCGGCTGGTTCGGTTGCGCCATGCTCTGCTACGTCACGCCCAAGGAACACCTGGGTTTGCCGAACAAGGATGACGTGAAGACCGGGATCATCACTTACAAGATCGCCGCCCACGCCGCCGACCTCGCCAAAGGCCATCCGGGCGCGCAGATTCGCGACAACGCGCTGAGCAAGGCGCGCTTCGAATTCCGTTGGGAAGACCAGTTCAACCTGGGCCTGGACCCGGACACCGCGCGGGCGTTTCACGACGAGACCCTGCCGAAAGAGTCCGCCAAGGTCGCGCATTTCTGTTCGATGTGCGGGCCGAAATTCTGCTCGATGAAAGTCACCCACGAAGTGCGTGAGTACGCGGCCAACCAGCGCATTGAAGCGGTGGATGTGGACGTGGCCAAGGGCTTGGCCGAGCAGGCGGAGCGGTTCAGGCAGGAAGGCGGTCAGCTCTACAAGAAAGTCTGATCCGGGATTGCAGGCGCCTGTACCGGCCTCATCGGGGGCAAGCCCCCTCCCACACTTGAATGTGTTCGCACTTCGAAATGTGGGAGGGGGCTTGCCCCCGATAGCCGTCTTTCAAACAACAAATGCCCCTCAGAGATTCCACCCTTGAGCATTCAACCGAGCACCTATTCGCCGGACATTGCAGTCCCCCAGGACAAGCGCGTCTTCGGCGCCCGCGACCTGTTCTCCCTGTGGTTCTCCCTCGGCATCGGCCTGATGGTCCTGCAAACCGGCGCCTTGCTGGCGCCGGGCCTGGGGCTGTCGGGTTCATTGCTGGCCATCTTGCTCGGCACCCTGGTCGGCGTGCTGTTGCTGGCCGCCGTCGGCGTGATCGGCAGCGACACCGGGCTGTCCGCCATGGCCGCGCTCAAGCTCAGCCTCGGTAGCCGCGGTGCGAGCCTGCCGGCGCTGTTGAACCTGCTGCAATTGATTGGCTGGGGTTCGTTCGAAATCATCGTCATGCGCGATGCCGCCAGCTTGTTGGGTACGCGTGCGTTCAGCGAGGGCAGCCTGTTGGCGAGCCCCTTGTTGTGGACCGTGTTGTTTGGTGGCCTTGCCACCTTGCTGGCGGTGAGTGGCCCGCTGACCTTCGTGCGGCAAATCCTGCGCAAATGGGGCATCTGGCTGCTGCTCGCAGCCTGTCTGTGGCTGACCTGGAACCTGTTTGCCAAGGCTGACCTCGTCGCGCTGTGGGCCCAGGCCGGTGACGGCTCGATGCCGTTTGCGGTGGGCTTTGACATTGCCATCGCCATGCCGCTGTCGTGGCTGCCGCTGATCGCCGACTACTCACGCTTTGGCAAGCGCGCGAAAAGCGTGTTCGGCGGCACCGCGCTGGGGTTCTTTATCGGTAATTTCTGGCTGATGAGTCTGGGGGTGGCCTACGCCCTGGCCTTTGCGCCCAGCGCTGAAGTCAATGCGCTGCTGCTGGCCCTGGCCGGCGCCGGCCTGGGTATTCCGCTGTTGCTGATCCTGCTGGACGAGTCGGAAAATGCCTTTGCCGACATTCACTCGGCGGCGGTGTCGAGCGGGATGCTGCTGCGTTTGAAAGTCGAGCACCTGGCGTTGGCCATCGGTGTGATTTGCACCGTGATTGCCTGCCTGGCGCCCCTGGCGCAATACCAGAACTTCCTGTTGCTGATCGGCTCAGTGTTTGCGCCACTGTTCGGCGTGGTACTGGTGGATCACTTCATCCTGCGCCGTCGGCGCCAGGGCGCGGTGACCCAGCTGCATTGGCCGGCGCTGCTGGCGTGGCTGGGCGGCATCGGCACCTACCACCTGCTGGCGCACCTGTATCCGGATATCGGCGCAACCCTGCCGGCATTGCTGCTGGCAGGGTTGCTGCAGTTCATCCTGGGGCGGGCGGTCAGTGGCGCGCGGGCATCAGCTCAGGCTTGATCACACCGGTCAGGCGCGCATAGGGGATGGTGATTTCGATCAGCCCCTGGGCGTAGGGGGCGATGGTGGTGACGTTGTACTTGAGCACCACGCCGCCGCTGGTCAAGGCCACGTTCGGGGTTTTCTGGAACGGCCAGTTCTTCACGAACTCCGGGTCGCGGTCCATCTTGGTGTTGATCAACCAGCTGTTGTGGGCAACTTTTGCGGTATTCCAGAAGGCCTGCTCCTGGCCGGGCAACAGCATGTCGGCCAGGCCCAATTCCTTGTGCAGCACCCGTGAATAGTTGATGAAACCGCGGCCAGGTTCACCGTGGGCCACGCCGGTGTCCAGGTAGCTGGACACTTCAACGATCACCAGTCCGTCATGCTGCTCACGTACCTTGGCCTGCAAGTACATGCTGTGGCGGTCGGGGGATTCGCGCAGGAATGTGTCCCGGTAGGCATTCAGGGTCGCAGGGATGCTGGCGCCGGGCGTGGTGCGGGTCATCTGCAGCAGGCGCTGCTCGACCAGTTTGTCGAGTTGCGGGTCGGCGGGGAAATGCACGGTGTCGATGTTCACCAGCGGACAATCAGGGCTGCCGCAGCCGGGCTTGATCTGCTCCGACTTGTCGGTGGTGACGTCCAGCGGTTTGAGCTGGCCGGGCTGGAACAGGCTCTGGCAGGCACCCAGGGTCAAGGCAATACAAGCCATGGAGGCGATTTTTAAAAGCGACATGTGTGTCCTTCGTAAATCGATGGAAAGCGAAAAGAGTAGCGCTTGGACTGCCAACAGGGCCGCCAGTTCGCCACTAGACTGATTAGTGTGAGTTTGACGCCCGCCGTCTATCCCGGCAACCGGAAAGGGGCTGCGCCGAGCCACGTGGGCGCGTTAGGATGGCGCCCACTGCACGGCTTATGACGAGGAAGAATATGACGGACTTTACGAAGTCGACGCCGAAGAATATCGAGATTGTTCAGCGCGACTCTGCCTACAAGGGCTTCTATCAGCTCGATCGGGTGCAACTGCGCCACGAGAAGTTCGACGGCGGCATGAGCCGCGTGATCAATCGTGAGGTGTTTGTGCGCCATGATGCGGTGTGCGTACTGCCCTACGATCCGCAGCGCGATGAAGTGGTGCTGATCGAACAGTTCCGCGTCGGCGCCATGGGGCGTGCCGACAACCCTTGGCTGGTGGAAATGGTCGCGGGCCTGATCGACAAGGACGAGGAACCCGAGGAGGTTGCACACCGCGAAGCCGAAGAGGAAGCTGGGCTGACGTTCTCCGCGCTGTGGCCGATCACCAAGTATTTCCCGTCGCCTGGCGGCAGTACCGAGTTCGTCCACCTGTACCTGGGCCGTTGCGACAGCTCACAGGCCGGTGGTATCCATGGATTGGAAGAAGAGGCCGAAGATATCCGCGTGACCACCTGGGCATTTGAAGATGCCTTCCAGGCTGTGCGCGACGGCAGGATTTCCAATGCAGCCAGCATCATCGCCCTGCAATGGCTTGCGCTTAATCGCGCGGAAGTGAGGGGGCTATGGCAGTAAAGGCGCGGGAACGTTACCGGGTTGACCTGATCGGGCTGCAAGCCGCGTGCGAGGCCAACTATGCGCGGCTGATGCGCCTGCTCCCCGACATGCGCCACACGCCCCAGGCGCGGCGCATTGCCGTGACCCACGGCGACCAGATGCTGGGCGTGCTGACCCTGGAAGTCATCGTCAATTGCCCGTACACCACCACCCTGCGCGTGCGCCAGGAGCACAGCCTGCCCTGGCTGCCGGTGCCGCAGCTGGAAGTGCAGGTGTACCACGATGCACGCATGGCCGAAGTGATCAGCGCCGAACATGCGCGACGCTTTCGCAGCATCTATCCTTACCCGAATGTGTTCATGCACCAGCCCGATGAGAAAGCCCAGCTCAATGTGTTTCTCGGCGAATGGTTGAGCCACTGCCTGGCCCTGGGCCATGAGTTCGAAGTCGTGCGGTAGATGTGAACTGCGTTTGTTTCCCTGGGTTTCCTCTTTGTGTCCTGCCCCAGCATAATTGCCTTACCTGTTTACTCCTGTGACCGCTAGGGAGAGCGCCTTGCCGAGCGTATCCGCCATGAACCCTGACGCTGTGCTGTTGGTGCAACTGTCCGACAGCCATTTGTTTGCCGATGCAGACGTCACGCTGCTGGGCATGAATACCCGCGACAGCCTGCGGCGGGTGATTGATCTTGTGCGCGAGCAGCAGCCGCCTGTCGATCTGGTGCTGGCCACGGGGGATCTGTCCCAGGACGGCACACTGGCGTCATACCAGCAATTTCGCGCCATGACCGCGCCGATGGGCGCTCCCGCGCGCTGGCTGCCCGGCAACCATGATGAGCCGCAGATCATGGCCGACGCCGCCGTGCACAGCGACCTGCTGGAGCCGGTGGTTGACATCGGCAACTGGCGCGTGACCCTGCTGGACTCCGCCGTCCCCGGTTCCGTGCCCGGCTACCTGCAGGACCAGCAGCTGCAACTGCTCGTCCAGGCCTTGAGCGAAGCGCCGAACCGGCATCACCTGGTGTGCCTGCATCATCATCCGGTGTCGATCGGCTGCGCCTGGATGGAGCCTATCGGCCTGCGCAATCCGGATGCGCTGTTTGCCGTGCTTGACCGCTTCCCCCAAGTGAAAGCGGTTTTGTGGGGGCATGTGCACCAGGAAATCGACGGCGAGCGCAACGGCGTGCGCCTGCTGGCGTCGCCGTCCACCTGTATCCAGTTCGCGCCGGGCAGTGATGACTTCCAGGTCAGCGACCAGGCCCCAGGCTATCGCTGGCTGCGTTTGCATGCCGACGGGCGGGTGGAGACAGGGGTGGAGCGGGTCAGGGATTTCGCTTTCACCGTCGACTACGGCAGCAACGGCTATTAATAGCTGTAAACGCTGATCAAAAGGTGGGAGGGGGCTTGCCCCCGATTGCGGTGTGTCAGCTGCCACATGTGCTGACTGACACTCAGCCATCGGGGGCAAGCACCCTCCCACATGGGTTCTCACACAGGCCCCTTATCCCTGTAAACTGCGCCTCTTTGGCTGAGTCACGGAGAGCCCGGCATGTCCGCTTCGATCCTCTATATTCACGGTTTCAACAGTGCGCCGGCTTCCAACAAGGCCAGCCAGTTGATCACCGTAATGGGCAAGCTTGGCCTGTCCGAGCAGCTGCGTGTTCCGGCGCTGCATCATCATCCGCGTCAGGCGATTCCTCAATTGGAGGAGGCCATCGCAGAACTGGGCAGGCCGCTGCTGGTCGGCAGTTCATTGGGCGGCTACTATGCAACCCATCTTGCCGAACGCCATGGCCTCAAGGCGCTGCTGGTCAACCCGGCGGTCAGCCCCCATCGGATGTTTGACGGCTACCTGGGAACCCAGAAGAACCTCTACACCGACGAAAGCTGGGAGTTGACCCTCGACCACGTCACGGCGTTGGCCGAGCTGGAAGTACCGGCTCCTCAGGACGCCGCGCGTTATCAGGTGTGGTTGCAGACCGGGGACGAAACCCTGGATTATCGCCTGGCCCAGCAGTATTACCGGGCCTGTGCCTTGCGCATCCAGGCCGGTGGCGACCACGGTTACCAAGGGTTTGCCCAGCAATTGCCGGCATTGTTGAGCTTTGCCGGCATTGGCGCTGATCAGTATCAATCCTTCGATTTTTCGTCACTGTAAAAATCGCAGGTCATTTTTTAATCGAACGACTCACGACGAGACCCCATGGCCACTCCCAGCGCTAGCTCTTATAACGCCGACGCCATCGAAGTCCTCTCGGGCCTCGACCCGGTGCGCAAACGCCCCGGCATGTACAC
>Ga0105246_10000753_pt1 | contig 18477 bp, 17 predicted proteins | sample KBSM64metaG_FD_99694 | JGI IMG/M metagenome (GOLD analysis project Ga0105246, IMG submission 99694) | Miscanthus rhizosphere microbial communities from Kellogg Biological Station, Michigan, USA - KBS M6-4 metaG | ecosystem: Host-associated > Plants > Roots > Rhizosphere > Soil | place...
TGGGCAAAATGATCAGCCTCACCAGCGTCGCCGTGGCTTCGGCGGCTACCGGAATGAAGCGTGCCGATGAAGCCCGTTTGTTTAGGTTCACCATCCGTCATAGCGTCACGCTGGCGACGGTGATCGGTGTCATCGTGATCTTCTACGCTTACATCGCTCCGCAGCTCGCGCCGTAGGGCGAGACCCGTGTACACTGGACGGTCATGGTGAAAAAGATCTTCCTGCTGGTATTTCTAACGGCGATGATGGTATTCGCCAAAGGTCCTGTCTACGAACTCCGAACCTACACCGCGGCCGATGGCAAGTTGGACGCTCTGAAGGCGCGCTTCAAGAACGACACCATCCGCATCTTCAAAAAGCACGGGATGGAGAGCGTAGGTTACTGGGTTCCGGAAGACCCGGCCTTGTCTAAAAACACGCTGATCTACATTCTGAAGCACCCCAGCCGTGAGGAAGCCGAAAAGCACTGGACCGATTTCCAGAACGATCCGGAATGGAAGAAGGTGTCCGCCGAATCGGAAGCCAACGGGAAACTGGTGCTGAAGGTCGACCGAGTCTGGCTCGATCCGACCGAATTCTCGGCGCTGAAATAGCTTGGTTTAGGGCCGCTTGAGGCTTGCGGCCCTGTCAATAAGGGCAATACCTCCGATGGCTACTATTTTTCCCGGGGCAAATGTGGCAAACTAAGGATTCCCGGAGTGGCCCATGGTCGGGAAAACTGTCCACCATTATCAATTCCTAGAAAAACTCGGCGCCGGAGGTATGGGCGAGATCTGGAAAGCTCAGGACACCCGCCTCAACCGCTTTGTCGCCGTCAAGATTCTCACTGACGCCAGCGCCGGAGATCCCGAGCGCCGCCGGCGGTTCATTCAGGAAGCGCAGGCCGCTTCCGCGCTGAACCACCCCAACATCATCACCATCCACGACATCATTTCGGAAGGCAACGCCGAATACATGGTGATGGAGTACGTGCAGGGCAAAACCCTCATCGATCTGATTCCCAAGGGCGGCTTGCGCGTTCCCCAAGTGTTGAAATATGCGGTCCAGATGACCGACGCTCTGCAGGTCGCTCACGCCGCCGGTATCATCCACCGCGATCTCAAGCCCGGCAACGTAATGGTGACGGAAACGGGACTGGTCAAGGTCCTGGATTTTGGGTTGGCCAAGCTGACCGACAGCAGTCCCTTAAGCCAGACAGCTTCGAGCCCCACCGACGCCACGCAGACTATCAACCACCACGCGCCGCTCACGGTGGAGGGCTCGATTATTGGCACCGTGAGTTACATGTCGCCGGAGCAGGCCCAGGGCAAGCGGGTCGACTCGCGGTCTGATATCTTCTCTCTCGCGGTCGTGCTGTACGAAATGGTGACGGGAACGCGAGCATTCGCCGGCGAATCGGCGCTCTCGACGCTCTCGGCGATCCTCCGCGACGAAGCGCGGCCCATCCCCGAGATCGCGCCGGATACGCCGCCGCAACTAGAGCAGGTGATTCAGCGCTGCTTGCGAAAAAATCCCGACCAGCGCTTCCAGACGATGAAAGAAGTGCAGGTGGCGCTGGGCGCATTGAAGCACGAGTCCGATTCCGGCATGCTGTATCGAACGCGCGCGGGAATGGAACCGTGGCCCAAACCCAAACGGTCGCCCATGCCGCTCATGCTTGGTGCCGGCGTGGCCGTCGCGGTGCTGGCGATAGCTGGTGGCGGTACCTGGTGGTGGCTACACCGGACGTCCAGACCAGCGGCCGCCACGGAGATCCAAAATCCGGCTCCCATCACGCCGCCTGTGGTGGTGCAGCCGCCCCCCGTTACTGCGCCCGTAGCCGCTACGGTACCGCCTGTCGTTCCCGCGGAACAGGCGCTTAACAACGACAACATCCTCCAGATGGTGGAAGCGAAAGTCGCACCCGCGGTGATTCTGAGCCAGATCCGTAATTCGAAGACCGCATTCGTTCTCTCCGCGCCCGAAATCATCCGGCTCTCCAAGGCGGGCGTTTCAGAAACCGTGATCGAGGCCATGCGCAACCCGAAACCGGCGCCTTCGAAACCTGCTGCGCCTGCCGCATCCGCCTCACCTACCGCCACTCCGGCTTCTGCCACTCCCACGACGACGGCAACCGCAACTGCGCCGCCGGCCGTGACACCCGCCCCAACTCCAGTTCCAGTTTCGGCTCCCCCTGCCGCCGCGGGAGCCATCGTGGCTGTCACCTTGACGGACGGCATCCCCTTTTTCATTACCCTGGCGGACGATATTCCTCAGAACGCGGAGGAGGGCACTCCTCTTCGCTTCACCGTGGCCAAAGATGTTCGCGTCGGCGATCTCACGGTCATCGCCAAGGGAGCCTCGGTCGCCGGGGCAATCGCTCAGGCCGGCCGCAAAGGGACGTTCGGAATCGGGGGCGGCAAAATGACCATGCGCCTGCTGATGGTGGACGCAGTTGACGGCCACAAATGCCGGATCCGTACGCAGTCGGGCCGCACCGGCGATGGTAAGAGCGAGCGTCCAGTGGAGACCAACGTGAAGCCCAAAAACAAGGACTTGGTGGCCTCCGCGGGCGCCGAATACATCGCTTATATCGACGGCGACGTGACTGTTAGCGTGAAGAAGTAAGGATTCGCCGTTACGGCAGAGTCACGGTCTTCTGCGTCGTAAACGTCAGCACCGTCTCGGATGGAATCCGCACCTGCTGGCCCTTCATCACGGTCTGCGCTCCGGCGCCTGTCGCGGCTCCCGCGCCCGCACCGATGGCCGCGCCCTTTCCGCCGCCCGCGATGGCTCCGATAATCGCTCCGACAGCGCCCACGGCTGCGGCGGATTTTGCGGTACGCGCGCCGCGCGATCCGCTATATTCAGAAACATCCGAAGATTCCACGCGTATCGGCCTGCCGTCGACGGTGATCGAGATCAGTTGCACGGTCAGCCCTGCCTTGCCCGACAGCTTGCCCGATTCCTGTTCGTTCACCAGCTTCACTCGCGCGTCGGCGCCTTTTGGAACGACGACGTCGTTGCCCAGCGTGATGGGATCTTCCAGGCTGGCCCGGAATTCGTCGCCTTCCCTGTTTCTCTCCGAATCGACGGATTCAATCAACCGCACGCTGATCTCAGTGCCGCTGGGTAGCTCCCGCGTGCTCCCTTGCTGGACCATCAGCGCCAGAACCCGTTCGCTCACACCGGCCTGCTTCAGCTCCACAATCCGCCCCGCGTCGACCATGAACTTCGACGGCTGCGCGTTCAGCAGATTGATGACGAATCCATCGCTGAATCCGGCTTGAACCAGGCGCAGCACGGAGTCCGAATTCAACGGCTCGCGCGACGGCGCCTTCCTCACCACGGCCGATATGATTCGCTCGTTGACGCCCTCGTTCTTTAATGTGATGAGCGCCGAAGGATCGCTGGACAGGCGCGAGCCTTGCTGGTCGATCAGATTGGTGATGAAATCCTCGCTCAGCCCCGCCTTACTCATTTTCACCAGATCCGAGTTGGTCATTGTGGTCTGCGCACCGAGCGTGCCCAACGCCACGAGGATGCCGACTACGGACAGCAGTTGTGATTTCTTCATATGGTCCTTAAATCCTCTTCATGTTTAGATGCTACTCCGTCCGGGGTGGTTTCGGAAAGTGCACGCGGCCCTCATCACCATGAGAGCGAAATGGCATCATAATGTTGAAATGCGGACCAACGTGAGCGCGTTATGGATCCTGTGCCTCGCTATTCTGCCGCTGCCGGCTCAGTGGCTCAATCAGCCGACGCAGGGAATCCCGCGCAGCTCCGACGGTAAGCCCAATCTTTCCGCGCCCGTACCCAAAGCCCCCGACGGCAAGCCCGATCTTTCCGGTCTGTGGCGCCTGGGAGTGGAAATCGGCGTCGGTGCGAATATCACCGCCGATCTGCCTCCGGCCGAGATCCAACCTTGGGTCGCAGCTCTTTCCCGACATCGTCTCGAGGATTTCGGAAAAGACGACCCGGAGATCACGGGATGCATGCCCGGCGGCCCCCGCCACATTACCCGCGCCGGCTTGGCGAAAATTATCCAGACCCCCGGACTGATGGTGATGCTGTACGAAGATCTCGCTTATCGCCAGATCTTCCTCGATGGCCGCCAGCTTCCCCAGGATCCCAATCCTAACTGGATGGGATACTCGGTCGGCCACTGGGACGGCGACACGCTGGTGGTCGAAACCGCCGGTTTTAACGACCGCACATGGCTCGATTTCGCCGGTCATGGCCACACTGAGGGCCTGCGCATGACCGAACGCTACCGCCGCCGCGATTTCGGACACTTGGATTTGCAGGTGACGCTCGACGATCCCAAGGCCTACGCCAAGCCCTGGACGGTTTCCGCGGGCGGCGCTCTGGCGGCCGACACGGAACTCCTGGAATACGTGTGCCTGGAAAACGAAAAGGATCGCGTTCACCTGGTCGGCAGGACCGCTGAGGAGAAGAAAGTCACGGTGGCCCCGGAAATCCTGGCACAGTATGTCGGCGTGTACGAAGTCGGCTCCGCCAATGCTTTCGACACCCGGGCTCCACGCGACGTTTTCACCATCAGTCTGGTGGATGGCGAACTACTGATCGACCTCCAGGGCAAGGGGAAAGTGCCCATGATCCCGCTTTCCGAGACCATGTTCTCGCCCCGGCTGCTGGGGACCTATCAGTTCGTCAAGAACGAGCAGGGCGTCGTCACGCACATGCTGGTGCACTCGGCCGAAGAAGTGCTCACAGCCGTCCGCAGGCGCTGACCTGCCCGTTCCCATTCCCGCATTACCTCGCTGCGGAAGTTGCCTGCTCTCCCAGTTGCGAGTAGCTACGGCCTGGCCACCTTCGCGCTTGGGCAATCGAAACTACGTGAAACATGAGCAGCAATGGCACGATGAACGTCGGGACCAGGCTCAAGGGCAATACGGTCATCGGGCCCATTCCCGGCCCACTTTGGTCGATTAGTCTTGCCGTCGTACCGAGAGTCACGGCCGTTACCAAGTCGACGATTCCCAGGATCTGCCAGAGAATAAAGCCACTCTTGTGTTCGCTGTTGGCAAACTTGCTCGCGACCCAGGGCGCGGTAATTCCGATCGCCATGTCCCCTAAACCGGCAGGCAATGCGAAAAGCCCGGGCAGAAGGCCATAGGCGCTAAGAATCAAAAACACCACGCCCTCCACTCTCCAACTGTGTGCCATGGTCAGTGTGCGCGGGCTTAACGAATATAGGAATTCCCGGAATCGGGCGGACGTTCCGAACCACAGCAGAAAGACGAGGATGGGCGCTAACGCCGCTGCGGCGACCGGCAGTGCCAGCGCATCTGAATCATTCTTGAATACGCCCAGCGCCGATGCCGAAACAGCAAATGTGAGCCAGGCACCCACCAGTACTGCGATGACATTTCGATATTTCATAACAAGTTCTCCTTACTCCTTGATCAGATTGGTGATTTCGTTCGTGAACTTCAGAAGGGTATTCCACTGGCCGTCGCCCAGCTTGCGCCTCAAACCCGCTTGAGCCTTCTCCCAGAGCGGTACCGCTTTTTCGAATTGAAGTTGTCCCGCTTTACTCAGCCGGATCCGCCGCTCGCGAAGATCCTCTCCAGTTCGCTTGTCAATCCAGCCATGGCGGCTGAGAATCTCCAGCGTTCGGGTGAGCGTGGTGCTATCTATCGCCAGCATTTGACCCAGATCGCCTTGCAGTACCTCGCCGGCCAGCGATAGGGCCTGCAAAACAGTAAATTGAGTCGCCCGCAGGCCCAGCGGACGGAGCGCCTCGTCATAAATCTGGGTGAGAGTTCGCGACGCCCGGCGAATGCTGGCGCAGAGGCAAGGCAGGGTGGGAAGGTTTGCTGGAAGCTCGTTCACACCCCGATAGATGTATATACATCTATTTACGGTTCAGAAAACTTTCTTAATGCCTCTTCACTCGCCGCCGCCCCGATTTACGGTATGCTAGACGGTCCATGTTTGTTTACGCGGCTACCATCTTCCTAAGCGCTTTCCTCCTGTTCCAGGTACAGCCGATGATCGCGAAATTCGTTCTCCCGTGGTTCGGGGGATCGGCCGCGGTATGGAGCGCATCCCTGCTTTTTTTCCAGCTTTTGCTGCTGGCCGGATACCTGTACGCCCATTGCCTGATCCGCTATCTCAAGCCCAAGCAGCAGATTACTGTTCATCTCACGCTGCTGCTGATCAGTCTGGTCACGCTGCCGATTATTCCGAAAGACTACTGGAAGCCCGTGGGTGGCGCCGATCCGCTGCTGGGCATTCTGCTGCTGCTGGGCGCGACCGTGGGGCTGCCCTACACGCTGCTTTCCGCGACCAGCCCGCTGCTCCAGGCCTGGTATCTGCGTACGAAATCCGACGTCATTCCTTACCGCCTATTCGCGCTATCGAACTTCGGATCGATGCTGGCACTGCTGAGTTATCCATTTCTGGTCGAACCCAACGTCACACTTCGTCTACAAGCCCGGCTATGGTCCGTCGGATTCGCCGCTTTTGCCATCGCTTGCGGAGTGGCAGCTTGGAAAAGCCGCGGTGGAACCGACGCCTTGCAGGCGGCCGTCAAAGAGGATGCTCCCGCGCCCCGCTTCTCCACCATCCTGATGTGGGTTTCGCTGGCAGCCTGCGCCTCCACACTGTTGCTGGCAACTACAAGTCACCTAACGCAGAATGTAGCGCCGATTCCACTCCTGTGGATCGCCCCGTTGAGTATCTACCTGCTGACCTTCATCCTCTCGTTTGAAAGCGAAAAGATCTATCAACGCTGGCTGTTCTTGCCGCTCGGTCTGGTCGCGCTGGGCACATTCACTTACGGGATGAGCGAATACGAGAACAACAGCGACGTCATCAAGCGCCTGATTCCCATGCTATGCGGAGCCCTGTTCATCGCCTGCATGGTCTGTCATGGCGAGCTGGCCCAGCGCAAGCCGCATCCACGCTACCTGACGCTGTATTTTCTGATGGTCTCCCTCGGCGGTGCGATTGGCGGATTGTTTGTCGCCTTGCTCGCGCCTCGGATTTTCCCCAACTACTGGGAAATGCCCATCGCTATTACCGCACTGGGTGTGCTGATGGCCATCGTGCTTTCATATGACGATAACGGTGCTCCTCGGCCGCTCGCCGTGCGCGCGTCGCTCCTGATTGTGGCGCTCTCCTTCGGCGTTTACCTGGCCCGCCTCGAACGCCGCGCCAATGAGGAATATATCCTGGCCGCCCGCAATTTCTATGGCGTGTTGCGCGTTCGCGACGATGCGGCCGTAGACAACGTAGGCGCCGTGCGTGTGTTGATCCACGGGACCATCAATCACGGCACGCAGCTTCTGGGTCCCGGTGGTGGACGCATCCCGACGTCGTATTTCGGCGAAACCTCCGGCATCTCCCGCGCGATCCGCACCAAGGGACAAAAGGGTCCCATCCGAATCGGCATCCTGGGCCTGGGCGCCGGTGTCACCGCGACGCTTGCCCGCGCCGGGGATACGCTGCACTATTACGAAATCAATCCGCTGGTGTTTCAACTCGCCCAAACCAAGTTCGATTTCTGGAAGGACTGCCCCGCCGACAAGCACCTTTATTTCGGCGACGGCCGCTTGACGCTCGAGGGCATGCCAGAGAGCGAAAATCTCGACTTCCTGGCCATGGACGCCTTCACTAGCGATGCCGTACCGATGCACCTTTTAACGCGGGAAGCTTATGCAACCTACGCGCGCCATCTGAAGCCGGATGGTGTTCTGGCCGTCAACATCTCTAACCGGTATCTGGATCTGGAACCGATCATCGCCCAGGCCGCCAAAGAAATGGGTTGGTCCGGAATCGTGGTGTACGATGAAGGTAACTCCGAAGCCTACTACGTTTCGAATACTTGGATCTTGTTGTCGAGGTCGTCCGCAGTATTCGCTGATCCTACCTTCCAGGATCCCAACACGTGGGCGCTGCAGCCGCGCAAAGGATTCCGGGCCTGGACGGACGACTATAGCAACATCATCCAGATACTGCGCTGAAAACTAAACTCTCATGATCCTCTACGCTATCACTATTTTCCTGAGCGCATTCCTGCTGTTCCAGGTGCAGCCGTTGATCGCCAAGATCATTCTTCCGTGGTTCGGAGGCTCGGCCGCTGTCTGGGCCGCCGCGCTGCTGTTCTTTCAGCTTTCGCTATTGGCCGGATACGCCTACGCGCATGCTCTTATCAAAATGACCAAGGCGCGGACCCAGCTTCTGGTCCATGGAACGTTGCTGCTGGTCAGTTGCGCCCTCCTGCCGATTATGCCCAATGTGACGTGGAAGCCCACGGCCATCGGCGATCCCACGCTGCGTATTCTCGAGCTGCTGGCCGCCACCATCGGGCTCCCATATTTTTTGCTTTCTTCAACCAGTCCACTGCTGCAAGCCTGGTACGTTCGCCGCACCGGTAGCGGGGTCCCCTACCGGCTTTTCTCGCTATCGAACTTCGGGTCATTTTTGGCCCTGCTGAGTTTTCCTTTCCTGGTTGAGCCCAACATTGCATCGCGCCAGCAGGCCTATATTTGGAGCGCGGTCTATGTGGCGTTCGCGGCGCTCTGTCTGATCACTGCTTGGGTGAGCCGGGAGGCGGCTTCTCCGGAACCCGTGGTTGCAGCGGCGGCTCCCGTGATCCGCGAGAAATCTGGCGAGCGTCCGACCGGTCTGCAACTCCTGCTGTGGGTCAGCCTGGCCGCTTGCGCCTCGACCCTCCTGGTTTCGATTACCAACCACATGAGCCAGAACGTGGCGCCCATTCCTTTGCTCTGGGTGGTACCGCTGGCGATCTATCTGCTGACGTTTATCCTCGCCTTCGAAAGCGACAAGATTTACCAGCGCTGGATTTTCTTACCCTGGGTGGCCCCGGCTTTGGGCTGGATGGCATACGCCCTTTATGCCGGTGAAGGAAATTTCCACATCAAGTTTTCGATTCCCATCTTCTGCGTGGGTTTGTTCATCTCCTGCATGCTGTGCCACGGCGAGCTGGCGTTGCGCAAGCCTGCTCCTCAATACTTGACCCTCTTCTACCTGATGGTGTCGGTGGGAGGCGCGATCGGGGGCATCTTCGTCGCCATCATCGCACCGCGCGTGTTCAACTCCTACCTGGAACTGCCCATCGGGTTAGTCGCCTGCGGCGTGTTGGGAACGATTGTCCTCTTTAATCTGGAGATCCCCCCTTTCACTATTTTTGGAAGCCGCTTCGTATGGGGTTCCTGGCCCATACGCTTCGCGCTGGCCGTCGGCGTCGGCCTCCTGGCCGGATACCTCGTTCGCAAGGAACTGGAGGATCGCAAAGGCTATCATCTGTTCGCGCGGAATTTCTACGGCGAGCTGCGAATTCGCGACGACGATGTCGGCCAGGAATACGCCCTGCGCAATCTGCTGCATGGGACCATCAACCACGGATCGCAGCGGCTCAACCCGGAACACCGCTATGAGGTGAATTCCTACTATGCGCCGAGCTCCGGCATCGGGCGGACCATGCAGGCCAAGCAGGGTCTTGGCCCGGTACGGTACGGAGTCGTGGGCATGGGCGCCGGCGTCATGACCGGATACTGCCGCGCCGGAGACTTCGTGCGCGTCTACGAAATCAATCCGCTGGTAAAATCACTTTCCGAACGCGGCGAGTTCACTTTCTTCTCGCACTGCGCCGGCGACAAAGAGGTTCTGATGGGCGATGCGCGCCTGACCATGGAAAAGCAAGAGCCGCCGAACTACGACGTGTTGGTCATCGACGCATTTTCGAGCGATGCCATCCCGGTTCACCTGTTGACCAGGGAAGTCATGCAGCTGTATTTCAAGCTGCTGAAGCCTGACGGCGTTCTGGCCGTACACATTTCGAACCGCTATCTGGATCTTGCACCGGTGTGCGCGCGCGGCGCGGAGTTCGTCGGCAAGAAAGCTACGGTAGTGGGGGACGACGCCTCTGACAATACCTTCGCGAACTCCACCACTTGGGTTCTCATTACGTCTCCGGACAATAACGTGTTTCAGAACCCGAGTTTCGAAGGAGCGAACATGTACCCGGCCACCGCCGCCGCAACCTTCCGCGGCTGGACCGACGATTACAGCAGCATTCTTCCGATCCTAAGCTTGAATTAGAGACGTGGGGTCAGGCTTTCAAGCCTGCAGCCGGGCTTCCGCCCGGCTTTCCCCGCTCCTTTTACGGCTCGCACTACTCGCTTCATTCCCGCCTCCCAGTCCGGGAACAAGTCGACGTACTGAACTTGTTCGGTGATGCGCCTGGGCACGGCGCACGCCTCCAAACGGACGGGAATTACAAAGGCCTCTTCCAGAGGCATTCGCTGCCCGCATTCCAGCGCCCATCGCAGTTCGTTTTGGAATGGCCCGCGCTTGGAAGTGGAGCGCACCGAGAAACACGCTACGAATACGTCGGAAATCTCGATGGCCCGGCGAATCGCCCGCGGCCAGTTCTGCCCCGGAATCAGCTTATCTTTGTCCATCCACGGCGAGAAACCTGCCTCCGCCATGCTGTCTCGCAACCGCCGCGCGAGCGGCAGATCCTCCTCCACGTAGGCGATGAACACTTGCGGCTCAGTTTGTGCAATGAACTCATAGGCCCCGCCAACTCCTCGCCGGAACATCCCCAATCCGTCAATCTCCACGGTCTGGCCGAGCTCCAGGGAACGCCGGATCATGGCCAAAATCCGCTGGGGATTTTTCACCGTCTTTTGCGTGTCCCGGCCAGTTTTACTAACGTTCCGATCCCTGGCAGTGCGACTGGACGGCCGCGCCGCAACTTCGTCACAATCCGATGCACCAACTCATCGATCCGGTCCTGAGCTACCGCGACTGGCAAGCCATCCTCGCGCGCAAGCTTGCGGGTCAGCTCGTCGCGCTTCATACTGCTTGAGGCTACTTCAAATCGAGCTCACCCAGACCCCCCGTGGGACAGCAATAGCCTCAATAAATAGAACTTAACCGAAATGGAGGCTGGGAACCGCTGGAATGAGAAGATTTTAATGAATGTTTAAGGGCCTATTCATGTGCGGTTGTAAACATAGAGGTGCTGCGACGGTTGTTTGCCGTTCGGCCAAGAAAGAGGAGATCTCACCCAAATGAAGAAGCTCGTGAACATCATGTTGGCCCTGGCGCTGACCATCGGCGTTGCCGGCATCACCGTAGCCCAGGACGCCCCCAAGGACACCACCAAGAAGACCGCCAAGAAGGGCAGCAAGAAAGATAAGGACGCCAAGGGCGACGCCAAGAGTGGCGATGCTAAGGCCAAGAAGGGCAAAGCCAAAAAGGGCAAGGACGCCGACGCCGCGCCCACGAAGTAATATCCAGCTTTTTAAGTAGTGAACTCGACCGCGGCGGGCTGCCTGCTCGAAGGACGCCCGCCGCGGTTTCGTTTTTTTAGCGGAACAGGCTGGCCGCAAGTCCAGCGCCCGCCGCTCCCAGCATCAGCCACGCCGAATCGATGCGCGTGAACGTGAGCACCGCGAAGCTCGCCACCATCAGGATTACGGAAAACACGCCGGTGAACGCATCCCGCGTGAGGGGCACCGAAGAAGAAAGCAACAAGCCCGCGCTGGCCAGCAGCAATCCCCGAATCGCGCTACGGACCCTCGGGATGTCGGCTCGCGCGCCGATCCAGCGCATCAACGGTATCACCAGAAACGCCGGCGTGATCAACGCCAGGAAGCCCATGAACGCCCCGGGGATGCCTCCCACCGCGAAGGCGACGCACACCAGGTACAGCCCAAACGGCCCCGGTCCGGTGCGTCCCGCCACCACGGCCATATTTAATTGGTGATCGGTGAGCAGATGGCGCTCCACCACGAAATCGTTACGAACCATGGGCAGCGATCCCAGCCCGCTGAACGATGTCACGCTAGCCTTCAGCAGCAACAGATACAGGACCAGCAGGTTCACGATTTCTTGGCGTCCTTCCACAGAAATCCGATCAGCGTGCCTGCAACGATGATAGGTAGCGGAGTCATTCCGAAGATCCGGGACGCCACGAACGCTCCGCCCGTAATCAACACGACTTGCAGGTTCCGGATCATGCCATTCCACGTTGCCGCACCTACGTGCGGCTTCAAAATGATCCAGATGGTGGCCCACATCATGCCCGCTACGGCCGCGACGGTTCCTCCGATGGCCGCCATGGCGATCCGGTTCCCCTGCCACCGTTCGAACCCGTAGGCGATCAGTACCGCCAGTGCCGACGAAGGCGCGGTAAGAGCCAGCACCGCACCGATCGCGCCCGCCACGCCGCAAATCAGGGCGCCGATGGCCGCGCAGAACGCGATCAGGTTGGTTCCCGGCGTGACGCGAGCAATTGCAAACGCCAGATCGAACTTCTCGGCGCTGATCCAGCGGCGCGTGTCGACCAACTCGCGTCCCAGCATGCCGATGGTCACGTATCCGCCGCCGAACGTGGTGTTGCCGATGCGGAAGAAGATTTCCGTAAGTTTCTTGACGGAGGGGGACGCGGGGCTTTGAGGGTTCAAACCTTTAATTCTCGTACAATCGAATATTCCTCATGAACCTCGGAATCACTAACAAAGTTGCCATGGTCGCCGGCGCCAGCCGCGGGCTCGGATTCGCGGTAGCGCGCGCCCTGGCCCAGGAAGGCGCGAAAGTCTCGTTGTCCTCTCGAAATCCCGAGGCAGCTTTAGCTGCCTCCAACGTGATTAGCGGCGATACCGGGGCCGACGTCCTCGCCGTCGCGGCGGATGTGCGCTCCGCCGACGCGCTCGAGAGCTGGCATCACGAAACCGTTGACCGCTTCGGCGGCGTCGACCTGCTCTACATCAATTCGGGAGGCCCCCCGCCCGGTCCCGTGCTGAAATTCGACGATGCCGCCTGGCAAGGCGCGTTCGAGCTGCTGCTACTGAGCGCTGTGCGCATGATCCGGCTGGCGGTTCCGTCGATGGCTGCTCGCGGGGGCGGGTCGATCGTGCTGGGAACTTCTTCCGCAGTGCGAGAGCCTATCGGTAACCTCGCGCTTTCGACGGTGATGCGAACGTCCGTGTCCGCACTCTCTAAGATTCTTTCCAACGAGCTTGCGCCGAGCAAGATCCGAGTGAATCAGCTCATTCCCGGCCGCATCGACACGGACCGCGTGAAGGAAATCGACCAGGATAACGCCAAACGCGCGGGTATTAGCGTCCTCGAACAGCAAAAGCGCATCTTCGCGACGATTCCGATGGGCCGCTATGGCGATCCCGACGAATTCGCCGCAGCCGCGGTCTTCCTCCTTTCCGACGCCGCCGCCTACATTACTGGGGCCAGCCTCCAGGTCGACGGCGGCATGCTGCACAGTATATGAGCGGCACAGGCCGGGAGCCTGTGCGCTTAGAATGGAATCGTGCGAGCGGTAGTCTTAGTGAGTATCGGGCTCTGTGGTCTGGCCCTCGCCCGTACGCCCTCCGAACGCCTGCAAAACAACCGCCTGGAAGCGGTCCATAACCAGATTGTCGAGTGGAAAAAGACCCGCGCCAGCTTCTCTGCGGAAGGGGTCTATCAGGACTTTCGCGCCGTTTTTCTTCCCGAGCCGGCGGCCCAGCAGATTCTGGTGGAGCCCGCGCACAATGCAGGCGTCCAGGTAGTTTTCGGCGCTGCCAGCGAGGGCGCCCACGACGGAATATTGTTTCTACATGCGCCGGACAGCGATTTTAAGGGCACTGATATCTTTGGCCTACCCCGGGAAGAAGACGCGCAGCGTCTGCCTTCTAAATTCAAGCAGCTTCCCGATGAAGCCTTCGGCTCGGATGTCCATCGGCCTGAGGAACCGGTGCCTGCGCAATCGGTGTTCTTCGCGCGTACCCACATTCCGCCAGCCAAGGTCACGAAAGATTTGACCGACGCTTACACCGCGGCCTTCCGCCACGCGACCACCCACATTCTGGCCACCCAGCTTACGGCGAATGCGATTCGCGCTTCTCTCGCCGCCGGGCGCGCCTACGTGGCGCATGACTGGCTGTGCGATCCCACCGGGACCGCATTCTTCGCGCAAAGTTATTTCGGACTGTTCGAGATCGGCGATACCGTGGCGCATAACCCGCTGACAGGCTCGGTTACCATCAGCGCACGCCTTCCGGTCCCCGCAGCCATTCGCCTGCTGCGCGACAACATGGTCGTCGCCGAAGCTCACGATTGGAGGCTGGACTACATCGTGCGGGAAACCGGATCGTATCGCCTGGAAGCATCCCTTTCGATCGATGGCGAGGAGCGCCCCTGGATCTTCACCAATCCGATTACCGTGGGTCCGCCGACGAATATCACACTGCCCCCAGTCCAGATTTCATCCAACGTGGATCTGCAGGCCGGCATTGCTTACACGGATGGCGAACCCGCCGATTCCGATAAGCACAAGCTCGACCTGTACCTTCCTCGCGACCAGAAGAACTATCCGGTGGTGGTGTTCCTGCACGGCGGTTCCTGGAGAACGGGCGACCGTTCGCTGTACAGGGCCTTGGGTGATCGGCTGGCCCGAGCCGGAATCGGCGTCGTAATTCCGAGCTACCGGTTGATGCCGCAGAACCCTCACCCCGCGCAAATCGAGGACGTGGCCGCCGCGTTCGCCTGGGTGGTCCGCAATATCTCGCAGCACGGCGGCGATGTGACGCGCATTTACCTGAGCGGGCACTCCGCCGGAGCTCACCTAGCGGCTCTGCTCGCCTTGGACGAAAAATACCTGAAGAAATTCGATCTGCCTCGCACGACGATTCGCGGCGTGATTGCCATGAGCGGCATCTACGATGTAGCCAAGCTCGAGACGTTCCTGGTGTCCGCCGGCACCGATAAACGTGACGCGTCGCCCGCGGCGCACGCTCATTCCGGCGCGCCGCCCTTCCTGATCACGTACTGCCAGTGGGATTACTTCGACCTGCCCAAACAGGCTCGCGATTTCACCCGGACCCTTAAGAAAAACTTCGTTGGGGTCGAGCTTCTTTACGTTCCGGCCGAGAACCATATTTCCGAAGTGGTCAGCCTGGTTCAGGATCACGGTTTGCTCATTGATGCCATCTTGAGCGCCGTCCGCCAGTGACTCCTGCGTTCGATTTGGTTGGCGTGGGCCTCAACGCCACCGATATGCTCCTGCTGGTTCCGAAATACCCAGAGCTCGGCGGCAAGGTCGCTTTCGAGCGCGAAGTTCTGAGTCCCGGCGGTCAGGTAGCTAGCGCGCTGGTGACGTGCGGCAAACTCGGCCTGCGAGCCAAGTACATCGGCGCTGTGGGAGACGACGAACGTGGCCGCATCCAGATGGCCAGCCTGCGCGAAGCCGGACTAGATCTTGACGACGTCGAGATCCGCGCCGATTGCCCCAATCAAAGCGCCTACATTGTCATCGACCAGTCCACCGGCGAACGAACCATCTTCTGGCATCGCCCCGAATGTCTGGCTCTCGACCCAACGCATATCACTCCGGAGAAGATCGCCGGCGCCCGCATGCTGCATGTCGATGGGCACGATACGCCTGCCGTCGCACGGGCCGCCCGTATCGCGCGCGATCATGGCATCCCGGTCAGCGTGGATGTCGACAACGTCTATCCGGGATTTGATCAGGTGCTCGCCTGCGTCGACTATCTAGTCGGCAGCACCGAGTTTCCCGCGCGCTGGACCGGCGAGCGCGATCCTTTTCGGGCGCTCGAGCGCATCCAAAACGAATACGGCCAAGAACATCAAGGAATGAAGGTTGCCGCGATGACCCTCGGGCCCTACGGTGCGCTGGCGCGCGAAGGCGAACAGTTCGTATATTCCCCTGGATTCGTCGTGGATTGCGTCGACACCACCGGCGCTGGAGACGTGTTTCACGGAGCGTTCTGTTATTCTGTGCTCAAGGGAGCATCCGTGCGGGACGCACTCGAATTTTCCAACGCCATGGCTGCTCTGAATTGCACTCGCCTGGGGGCTAGGGGCGGAATCGCCACCGCTGACGAGGCGCGTATCTTGATCGAGCGCGGCGAACGCCGGGCACATCCAGAGTTCGGCCCCGATTTTGCGCGTAATCACATCTCCAGATGATCCCTCTGCGCTCGAGCGAGCGTATCTACTCGCGCCCAGTAGTCACCAGCACGCTGATTGCGATCAACGTACTTATCTATTTCTACCAGTCGACGTTGGGTGCCTACGCCTTCGATCAGTTCGTCAGGACCTGGGGCATCGTGCCTGACGATCTACATCTGATTTCACTGCTCACTTCTGTCTTTCTGCATGGCAGTTGGCTGCATGTGCTCGGAAACATGCTGTTTTTGTGGGTTTTCGGGCGTAATGTGGAGGATCTGATCGGTGGAACCCGTTTTCTGATTTTCTACCTGGTGTGCGGTGCGGTGGCCGGCCTGACGCAAGTACTCGTGAATACCTCGGCGCCGAATCCGATTATCGGAGCCAGCGGCGCCATCGCCGGCGTGATGGGCGCCTATCTGATTAAGTTTCCCCGTACGCAGATCGATACGCTGGTCCTGCTGTTCGTCTTCTTCACACGTCTGGCGATTCCCGCGCCGTTCTACCTGCTCTTCTGGTTCGGGAAGGAGTTCTTGAACGGCATCGTATCCATCGGCGAAAAGAACTACACGGGCGGCGGCGTCGCGGTGTTCGCGCACATCGGCGGCTTCCTCGCAGGACTGCTGCTCATTCGCCTGTTCCCCTCGCGCCAGCGCTGGCGGCACTGGTACGAAGAGTCCTAGGCTCTACCATTCGGTAGACCCCAGAACCGTACCATATCTGGATGGTTTCAGGTGGGGAAACCCCGCACAATGAGCCATGGCACTTTCCAGCGAAGAACGCGAACGTATTCGTGAAGAAGAGTGGGTTCGGGCCCAGGCGCAAGCGGATTTCAAGCGCCATGGCACTCACAACCCTCCGGGCCAAAATCCCTTTGTGGGTATGGCGGCCATGTTTGCCGGCATCTTGGGCCTGATGGGAGTATTCGTGTTATTTATTCGGCTCTTTGGCCGCTTCTAGAGGAACAAGGGAACCAGGGACATGATTCTAGACCCGTTTCTCAAACACTGGACGGCGCTCAACAAGAAGCAAATTGGTGTGCAGGAGCGCGAGGCGCCCCTTCGGGACGAACTGTACACACGCCTCCTGCTCTTTACGGTCGCGCTGCTTGCGCTTCAGTTTGGTTTGCTCTGGTGGGAAGGCATCCGAGGATGGGGACACGGGCCATTCGGATTTGCGTTCCTGACGGCGTTTCCGGCAGGCTACCTCGTGGCCGCGTTTCTTGCGCGGAAGCATCCTTTTCGCTTCGCGGCGCTCTTCACCGTCGTAGTACTCACCGTAACGCTCCCGATGGCCGCCTCGACCCGTGAATCCTTCCAATATCCGCAATTCGGTGGAGCGCTCATCTTAAGCATCCTGCTCTCCGGACTCCTGGTGGGCAAGACCTACGTGAGAATCTGGACCGTCGTCTGCGTGGTCGTCCAGTTCTCGGATGTGACGCACAGTTGGAGGGTCAACGCGCTCTGGGGCTTGCTGCACGCAATCGCTGGCTGGCTGGTGAGCCTGTATTCGTGGCACGTGGAGCGCCTCAACCTCGCCGCTCGCGCAGCCGAGGAACAGCAACGCAACGCCATTGTCGCCGAGCGCACGCGTTTCGCGCGCGATATCCATGATACGCTGGCGCAAGGTTTCACCGGCATCATGATGCAGTTGAACGCAGCCGAGCAGCGCCTGCAGGGCGATTCCATGGACGCGCGAGCGCACATCGAAAAGGCGCGTGAGCTAGCCACCGCAAGCTTGGAGGAAGCCCGGCGCTCCGTCTCGGCTCTGCGCATCGACCCGCTCTCCGGCTCGCTGTTGGGCGCCATCGAACAGATCGGGCGCAAGCTCACTTCCGACTCCGGCGTACAGCTCGATACCGAACTTGAAGGCCAGCCCTATGCATTGCCCGAGCAGTGCGAGGCGAATCTTCTTCGCATTGCGCAGGAAGCACTGACCAACGCCGTCCGCCATTCCGGAACCGAGCGCATTCGCATCCTCCTGGCCTATCGGACCGGCTCGGTGATGCTCGAAATCAGGGACAGCGGCCGTGGTATGAGCGGAGCGGAGCCTTCGGGTTTTGGAGTCGACGGTATGCGGGAGCGCGCTCGCCAGATTGGCGGCGAGATTCAGATATTGAGTGATCCCGGCCGCGGCACGCGCATCATCGTCACAGTCCCGAATGCCTGAAGCTCATGCCTAACCCCATACGCATCCTGATCGCCGAGGATCATGCCGTGGTTCGCGACGGCCTCGCCGCCGTGCTTAAATTTGAGCCGGACATGGCGGTCGTAGGGCTCGCCCAAAATGGTCAGGAAGCAGTGACGCAATTCCGCGAGCTGAAGCCGGACGTAGGCCTGATGGACCTGGCGATGCCGGAGTTGGATGGCGCCGGAGCGATTCTGGCGATCCGCAGTGAGTTTTCGGACGCACGGATCTTAGTACTGACCACCTACGATAACGACGAAAGTGTTTTCCGCGCGCTCGAAAACGGCGCGAAGGGCTATCTTCTGAAGGACTGTTCCACCAGCGAACTGTTGGCGGCAA
>Ga0105246_10000757_pt1 | contig 18391 bp, 14 predicted proteins | sample KBSM64metaG_FD_99694 | JGI IMG/M metagenome (GOLD analysis project Ga0105246, IMG submission 99694) | Miscanthus rhizosphere microbial communities from Kellogg Biological Station, Michigan, USA - KBS M6-4 metaG | ecosystem: Host-associated > Plants > Roots > Rhizosphere > Soil | place...
CTGAAGCAGGACGAGACCATGCTGGTCCAGTCCGGCCGCCCGGTCGGCGTCATGCAGACCCACGAGTGGGCCCCGCGCGTCCTCATCGCCAACTCCAACCTGGTCGGCGACTGGGCCAACTGGGAGGAGTTCCGCCGTCTGGAGGCCCTCGGCCTGACCATGTACGGGCAGATGACCGCCGGCTCCTGGATCTACATCGGCACCCAGGGCATCCTGCAGGGCACCTACGAGACCTTCGCCGCCGTCGCCGCGAAGAAGTTCAACGGCACCCTCGCCGGGACCATCACGCTGACGGCCGGACTCGGCGGCATGGGCGGCGCCCAGCCCCTCGCCGTGACCATGAACGACGGCGTCGCCATCTGCATCGACTGCGACCCGCGTGCCATCGAGCGCCGCATCGAGCACCGCTACCTGGACGTGAAGGCCGACAACCTGGAGCACGCCCTCCAGCTCGCGGTCGAGGCCCGCGACGCCCGCCGCCCGCTCTCCATCGGCCTGCTGGGCAACGCCGCCGAACTGCTGCCCCGCATGCTCGCCGAGGGCGCCCCCATCGACATCGTCACCGACCAGACCTCCGCCCACGACCCGCTGTCGTACCTGCCGCTGGGCTTCGACTTCGACGACATGGCGGACGCGGCGGCGAAGGACCCGGCCGGGTTCACGGTGCGCGCGCGGGAGTCGATGGCCAAGCACGTCGAGGCGATGGTCGGCTTCATGGACGCCGGTGCGGAGGTCTTCGACTACGGCAACTCGATCCGCGGCGAGGCCCAACTCGCAGGGTACGAGCGGGCGTTCGCGTTCCCGGGCTTCGTCCCCGCGTACATCCGGCCGCTGTTCTCCGAGGGCAAGGGCCCCTTCCGGTGGGCCGCCCTGTCCGGCGAGGCCTCCGACATCGCCAAGACCGACAAGGCGATCCTGGACCTGTTCCCGGAGAACGAGTCCCTCGCCCGCTGGATCAAGATGGCGGGGGAGCGGGTCCACTTCCAGGGCCTGCCCGCGCGTATCTGCTGGCTGGGTTACGGCGAGCGGGACAAGGCGGGCGAGCGGTTCAACGACATGGTCGCGAGCGGCGAGCTGGCGGCTCCGCTGGCCATCGGGCGCGATCACCTCGACAGCGGTTCCGTGGCGTCCCCCTACCGCGAGACCGAGGCCATGCTCGACGGATCCGACGCGATCGCTGACTGGCCGCTGCTGAACGCCATGGTCAACGTGGCTTCCGGTGCGTCGTGGGTGTCCATTCACCATGGCGGTGGCGTCGGTATGGGGCGGTCCATCCACGCTGGGCAGGTCTCTGTTGCCGACGGCACGAAGCTGGCCGGGGAGAAGCTCCGCCGTGTGCTCACGAACGACCCCGGCATGGGTGTCATCCGGCACGTCGACGCCGGCTACGAGATCGCCGAGACCGTCGCCGACGAGCGGGGTGTGCGGGTTCCCATGCGCGAGGGTGACGACGCGTGACCCTTCCGGGAGATGAGCGGCGAGGCAACCGTCCGGTGGGGGCCGCGGTCTCGTCGCCGACTGCGACTTCGGCTGTGCCCACCCGTTCCGCCCTGCGGAACGACTGCCCACAGCCTGGCGGCTCACAGCCTGTGTCGGCCGGCAGTTCCTTCCACTCCATGTGGGATGAGCTGCTTCCCATCGGGCGGCACGCCGAGTCCCGTGGATACCGCCGGTTCGCCTGGACCGGTGCCGATGTCGAGTGCCGGGCCTGGTTCAAGGAGCAGGCCCGGGTGCGTGGGCTGGCGTACGAGGTCGACCGGAACGGGAACCAGTGGGCCTGGGTCGGGGATCCGGGGGCCGGGGACGCCGTCGTCACGGGGTCGCATCTCGACTCCGTGCCCGACGGGGGTGCCTTCGACGGGCCCCTGGGCGTCGTGTCCTCCTTTGCCGCTCTCGACGAACTGCGCGGGAGGGGTGTGGAGTTCGCCAGGCCGCTCGCCATCGTCAACTTCGGTGACGAGGAGGGCGCCCGGTTCGGGCTGGCCTGTGTCGGGTCGCGGCTCACCGCAGGGCAGCTCACCGTCGAGAACGCCCACAAGCTGACCGACGGCGACGGGATCAGCCTCCCGCGTGCCATGGAGGCCGCCGGTTACGACCCCGACGCCATCGGGGCGGACCCGGAGCGGCTCGGGCGCATCGGCGCCTTCGTCGAACTGCACGTCGAGCAGGGGCGGGCGCTGGACCTCTCCGGCGACCGCGTCGGCATCGCCAGTGCCATCTGGCCGCACGGGCGCTGGCGGTTCGACTTCCGGGGCGAGGCCAACCACGCCGGCACGACCCGTCTCGTCGACCGGCGCGACCCCATGTTGTCGTACGCCGAGACCGTGCTCGCCGCCCGCCGGGAGGCCGAACTCGCCGGTGCCGTCGCCACCTTCGGCAAGATCGCCGTCGAGCCGAACGGCGTCAACGCCATCCCGTCGCTCGTGCGCGGCTGGCTCGACTCCCGCGCCGAGGATCAGGACCGTCTCGACCGCGTGGTCGGCGGCATCGAGAAGGCCGCCCGGGAGTACGCGGCGGCCCACGGCATCGACCTCGACGTCGTCCGTGAGTCCTTCACACCCGTCGTCGAGTTCGACCACGCCCTGCGCGACGAACTGGGCCGCATCCTGGGCAAGGACACGGAGCTGAACGTTCCCGTCCTGGGTACCGGTGCCGGACACGACGCCGGAATCCTCTCCGGGAGCATTCCGACCGCCATGCTGTTCGTGCGCAACCCCACGGGTGTCTCGCACTCCCCGGCCGAGTTCGCCGCCGAGGACGACTGCGTGGCCGGGGTGCTCGCACTCGCCGACGTACTGGAAGGGCTGGCCTGCAGGTGACGCACCCCCACACGCGGACGTACTGGCTGGAGCACGCCTGGCTCGACACCCACGTCGAGCCGGGAGTCGCCCTCGACGTGAGCGACGGCCGCATCACCGCCGTCCGCACCGACGTGCCCACCCCGCCTGCCGGCGCCGAGATCCTGCGCGGACTGACCCTCCCGGGGCTGGCGAACGCCCACTCGCACGCCTTCCACCGCGCCCTGCGCTCCACCGTCCAGGTCGGCTCCGGCACCTTCTGGACCTGGCGCGAGGTCATGTACTCCTTCGCCGACAGGCTGACCCCGGAGACGTACCACGCGCTCGCCCGCGCCGTGTATGCCGAGATGGCGCTCGCGGGCGTCACCTCCGTCGGCGAGTTCCACTACGTCCACCACGCACGCGGCGGCACCCCCTACGCCGACCCCAACGCCATGGGCGAGGCCCTCATCGCGGCCGCCGCCGACGCCGGCATCCGCATCACCCTCCTCGACACCCTCTACCTCTCCTCCGGCCTCTCGAACCGGCCCGGTGGCGAGCCGCCCAACACCCACCAGCTGCGCTTCTCCGACGGCAGCGCGGAGGCCTGGGCCGAACGCTGTTCTGTTCTCAAGGAACGGGATCACGCGCGGATCGGTGCGGCGATCCACTCCGTACGGGCCGTGCCCGCCGACCAGTTGTCGACCGTGGCGCGGTGGGCCGAGGAGCGGCGGGCCCCGCTCCATGTGCACCTGTCGGAGCAGACCGCCGAGAACGAGGCGTGCCTGGAAGTCCACGGGTGCACCCCGACCCAGCTCCTGGCCCTGCACGGCGTGCTCGGCCCGCGCACCACCGGCGTCCACAACACCCACCTCACCGCCGAGGACATCTCCCTCATCGGTGGCTCCGGCACCGGCACCTGCATGTGCCCGACGACCGAGCGGGACCTCGCGGACGGCATCGGACCGGCCGTCGCCCTGCAGAACGAGGGCTCCCCGCTCTGTCTCGGCTCAGACAGCCACGCCGTCATCGACCTGCTCGAAGAGGCACGCGCGATGGAGCTCAACGAGCGCCTGCGCACCCGCAGCCGCGGCCACTGGACCGCCGCCGCACTGCTGCGCGCGGCCTCGGCCGACGGTCACGCCGCCCTCGGCTGGGACGAGGCGGGCAGGATCGAACAGGGCGCCCTCGCCGACCTCACCACGATCGCGCTCGACTCGGTCAGGACAGCCGGGCCGCTGCCCAGGCTCGGCGCCGAGACCGCCGTATTCGCCGCGACCGCAGCGGACGTACGGCACACGATCGTGGGCGGCCGGCACGTCGTACGCGACGGAGCGCACGCGCTCGTACCGGATGTGTCACACGCCCTCGCGCAGGCCGTCGAAGACCTGCGCGGCTGACCACCGCCCCCCGCCCGGCCACCCACGAGGACACCATGAGCAGCACCGTCATCACCAACATCGCCACGCTGGTCACCAACGACCCCTCCCTCGGTGACGGCTCCCCCCTCGGCCTGATCCAGGACGCGGCGCTCGTCATCGACGGCGACCGCATCGCGTGGACCGGTGAATCAAGCAAAGCACCCGCCACTGACAACCGGGTCGACGCCGGCGGCCGTGCGGTCCTCCCCGGCTTCGTCGACTCGCACTCACACCTGGTCTTCGCGGGTGACCGGACGCAGGAGTTCAACGCCCGGATGTCCGGGCGCTCGTACAGCGCGGGCGGCATCCGCACCACCGTCGCCGCCACCCGTGCCGCGAGCGACGAGGAGCTGGAGGCCAACCTCACCCGCTACCTCGCCGAGGCGCTCCGCCAGGGCACCACGACCTTCGAGACGAAGTCCGGCTACGGCCTGACCACCCAGGACGAATCCCGCGCCCTGCGCATCGCCGCCGCCCACACCGACGAGGTCACCTACCTCGGCGCCCACATCGTGTCCCCCGACTACGCCGACGACCCCGCCGGCTACGTCGCCCTGGTCACCGGCGAGATGCTCGACGCCTGCGCGCCGTACGCCCGTTGGATCGACGTCTTCTGCGAGAAGGGCGCCTTCGACGGCGACCAGGCCCGCGCGATCCTCACCGCCGGCAAGGCCAGGGGCCTGCACCCGCGCATCCACGCCAATCAGCTCTCCTACGGCCCCGGCGTCCAGCTGGCCGTGGAACTGGACGCGGCCAGCGCCGACCACTGCACCCACCTGACGGACGCGGACGTCGACGCGCTCGCCGGCAGCCGTACGGTCGCCACCCTCCTGCCCGGCGCCGAGTTCTCCACCCGCGCGGAGTGGCCGAACGCCCGCCGTCTCCTGGACGCGGGCGCCACCGTCGCCCTCTCCACCGACTGCAACCCCGGCTCGTCCTTCACCTCCTCCGTCCCCTTCTGCATCGCCCTCGCGGTACGGGACATGGGGATGACCCCGGACGAGGCGGTCTGGTCGGCCACCGCGGGCGGCGCGCGGGCCCTGCGCCGGGACGACATCGGCCGCCTGAGCCCCGGCGCCCGCGCGGACCTCATCACCCTCGACGCCCCGAGCCACGTACACCTCGCCTACCGGCCGGGCGTGCCGCTGGTCACCGGGGTGTGGCGCCGGGGCGTCCGGCAGGCCTGACCGGGGTTCTCCGGTCAGGAGGCCCCCGCCCGCCAGCGCTGCTCGGCGCCCCCGTCCAGGGGGCGCAGCGACAGCCCGTCGCCCCCGTACGGAGTCAGCGCCGTCTCGATGGCGATCGCGGGCCGGATCACACCGTCGGGATCCACCGTGAACCGCAGGTTCTGGCCGTTGCCGCCGTAGACCGAGCTGCACTCCCAGATGCCCACACCCCGGTCCACGTCCCCGCGGCTGTCCAGGCAGAAGTCCGGGTCGGCGGCCGACTGCACCAGCCCGCGCCCGGAGTCGACGCGCCAGCGCTGGGTGCGGGACGAGGAGCAGGGGGCCGTGATGACGTCCGTGCCCATCTCGAAGTCGCCGTCGCGGACGTCCAGACACCGGCCGGTGGCGACGTTCACGATCTGCGCGAACGCCCCGTCAGGGGCGTGGGTGGGGGAGGGGGAGGGTTTCGGAGACTTCGAAGGCGACTTCGAGGGCCGCTTGGAGGGGGAGGAACTGTGCGTCGGTGACGGCGACTTGCTCTTCGCCGACGGTGACGGCGACGGCGAAGGGACGGCGGAGACCGTCGCCGTCACCGTGACCTGCGTCGGAATCGTCGGCGTACCCACCGCGCCCGCCGCCTCCTGGGGCGGCGAGGACGGTGAAGCGGCCTGGGAGAGAAGGAAGATGAGCAGGGGCGCCAGGGCCACGCCGACCGCGATCGAGGTCAGCAGCAGGCGCCGGGACGGAGGCCAGGGTGAGACGTCCGCGCGGGCCTTGGGGTGTGGTGCCTCGGGCGTCGTGACATACGCCCTGCCCGCCCAGGGCAGCAGGCCCTCGGCCAGTGCGGTGCGCGGTGAGTCGCGCAGGGCCGACAGTTCCTCGTAGGCCGTCGTGCAGTGGGCGCAGTGCACCATGTGGGCCCGCAGGTCGGCGCTGGTACGCGGGCTGTAGGGCCGTACCGACTCCTCGATGAGCCGGCCGAAGTTGCCGCAGCGCGGATCGGCCGAGGCGGCCAGACGGGCGCGCAGACACGCCTGGCCCATGGCCTGGAGGGCGGAGGCGGTCTCGTGGCCCACGTCCTCGCGGGTCAGGCCGAGGAAGGCCGCCGTTCTGTCCTCCGTCTCCTGCTCCACGATGCCGTACCAGACGAGGCCCTGGGCGCGGGAGGGAAGGGACCGGAAGGCGGTGAGCATGGGCGGTACGGGGACGTCGGAGCCCGCCGTGGTCAGGACGAGCAGCAGGCCCGGCTCGAGACCGCCGGCCCGCTCGTCGGCCGCCCAGGAGGCGGCCAGGTGCCCGGTCAGCAGCAGGAGGTGAAGACGGAGGGGGACCAGGGGTTCGGTGCCGCGTGCCGTCTGCCGGGCCGCCAGGGTGAACGCCTGCGCGGCCAGGTCCCGTGCGGCGGACTCGCTCGCCGTGCACAGCCGGGCGTAGGCGAGGACCGACGGCTGGTGGCGGGCGCGGAGTTCCTGCAGGGCCGGATAGAGGGTGGGGGTGCTGGTGCGCAGCAGTTCGGTCAGCCGCGCGTCGGACGCGCCCGCATGCACCCCTTCCTGGGGGACACCCCCAGGACCCCGGCCGCCCCCGGTCTCGACTCCGTCGTCGGTCCCGTCGGCCCGAGCCATCCGCCCGCCTCCTTGCGCCCTTGCCGCCCGCCGGGGTACTGAGCTACCGGCGGGTATGGGGGCCCATAGTGATGGATGGAAACCTCTGGGGAAAGAGTTTCTGTGGGTAACCCAGGGAACGCCTGAGCGCGGCCCGCCCGGCAACCGGACGGACCGCGCTCGGAAAGAGGCGTCACAAAGGAGTGTTCACAGGGAGGTCCCGCAAGGGGACCGTCACTCCTCGAGTGTCAGGCCCTTGCGCAACCGCATCAGCGTCCGCGACAGCAGCCGCGACACATGCATCTGTGAGATGCCGAGCTCCTCGCCTATCTCGGACTGGGTCAGGCCCGCGACGAAACGGAGGGAGAGGATCTGCCGGTCCCGGGGCGGGAGTTCGGCGATCAGTGGTTTCAACGACTCGACGTACTCGATGCCTTCGAGTCCGTGGTCCTCGTACCCGATCCGGTCCGCGAGCGCGCCCTCGGCGTCGTCCTCCTCGGGCTGGGCGTCCAGCGAGGAGGCGGTGTACGCGTTCGACGCCGCCATGCCCTCGACGACCTCGTCCTTCGTCAGCTCCAGGCGCTCCGCGAGCTCGGCCACCGTCGGCGCCCGGTCGAGCTTCTGGGCCAGCTCGTCGCCGGCCTTGGCCAGGTCGAGCCGGAGCTCCTGCAGCCTGCGCGGTACGCGCACGGACCACGAGGTGTCGCGGAAGAAGCGCTTGATCTCACCGACGATGGTCGGCATGGCGAACGTGGGGAACTCGACGCCCCGTGCCAGTTCGAACCGGTCGATCGCCTTGATCAGGCCGATCGTGCCGACCTGGATGATGTCCTCCATCGGCTCGCTCCGTGAGCGGAAGCGGGAGGCGGCGAACTTGACCAGCGCGAGGTTGAGCTCGACGAGGGTGTTACGGACGTACGAGTATTCGTGCGTGCCTTCCTCGAGGGACTCAAGGCGCTCGAAGAGGGTCTTGGAGAGCGCTCGTGCGTCTACCGGTCCCACTTCGTCGTACGGGGGGATCTCCGGAAGGCCTGCCAGCCCGGGGAGCCCGGCAAGCGTGTCTGGGTCGTTGCTCTCGATGGGATCCAGATGTTCCGGAGGGGATGCCGACGTCGCCTCCTGGGTATGCGATGCGTCGAGCCGGGGTGACATGATGTCCTCCATCGTTCTCGGCATATGGCTGCCGAAGCCAGTGCGTGCACTGCGGTGTGCGGCGCCTCCAAAGCCGGCCGTGTCGGTTTACGTATCCCTACTAGCCCTACCCGCTTTCCCACGCCCGCCGCAAGTGCGTTCTGTGGGGATATGTCCGTTTGCGTGCGGTTGTTCGGGTGTCGGAGAGTGTGAGGAAGGCGTAGTGTTCGAGGGCGTGAGTCAGCAGCCACGACGTCGGGAGAAAGACGGCATGGACCGTGGGACGGTCGGCAGCGCACAGTCTGGCCGGCTACTGGTGGAGGTCAGGGAAGAGGGCTCCAGCGCCGTCGTGACGCCGGTGGGTGAGTTGGATCACCACACCGCCGATCTGTTGCGTGAGCCACTCGAGGAATGCCTCGCCAAGGGTTTCAGCCGGCTGGTGGTGGACTGCTCGCGGCTGGAGTTCTGCGACTCCACCGGACTCAATGTGCTGCTCGGCGCGCGCCTCAAGGCGGAGGCCGCAGGGGGCGGGGTGCATCTCGCGGGGATGCAGCCCGTGGTGGCGCGCGTCTTCGAGATCACCGGGGCGGAAGCGGTCTTCACCGTCCATGACACGCTCGAGGCGGCCCTGGCCGATGAAGCCGGCTGAGGCCGGCTGATCCCGGCCGCCGCGCCCGACCCTGTGTCCTGGCCCACTCACCCCTGTGTGACCGGCACTTTCCGGGCGCCACGCGCTCCGGGCCGAATAGGGGGGTGTTCTGCCGGTTCGGTCGGGCAGGAGACATCCTGTCGGCAGGGACATCCTGAACATGTCGGCAGCGACATGTCGACGGCACAGCGACGGATCCACCGTCGAGGTACGTACTGACTCTTGAATCGTGAACTGGTGAATCGGTGAATCGGTGAGGTGAAGCGCTGATGAGCACCACCCGGCCTTACTCGCCGGGCGACCGCGGCCCGGAGGCCAGCGGCGCTTCCGGGGCGTCCGGGGGCGACGAGGCCTCGTCGCCGGCTGCGCCCGCGTCGTCCGCGGGCGGCGGCCAGGTCCGCAGGCTGAACTTCGACGGCGAGAGCGGCGTCGTGCCGCTCGCCCGCGACTTCACCCGCCAGGCGCTGTACGCGTGGGGCTGGCTGCCGGCCGCCACGGCCGACCAGCGGGCCGCCGCCGAGGACGTGCTGCTCGTCGTCTCCGAGCTGGTCACCAACGCCTGTCTGCACGCCGAGGGCCCGGACGAGCTGTGGATCGCCTGCGACAACAAGGTGATCCGCATCGAGGTCTCGGACCGGGGCCCGGGCCAGCCGGCCCCCCGCACCCCGCACCGCGCGGGCCGCCCCGGCGGGCACGGCATGTTCATCGTGCAGCGGCTCTGTCTGGACTGGGGCGTCGTACGGACGCCGGGAGTGGCAGGCAAGACCGTGTGGGCGGAGCTGGGCGCCCCGGCGTAATTCGTTTCCACTGCTCGGGCGCGCCCCCTACGCTCGTCTGCAACGCGCTGACGGAGACAAGTAGCCGAGGTCCACGCGAGCCGAGAGAGCCGCCCGCAGGTGTGAGGGCGGCTTCGCGTTCCCAGGCGAATCCACTCCCGAGTGCGGGGAGGAAATGCCCCGCCGGCCGGCCCCCGTCATCGGGCCGCAACGAGACCGCCGTACGCCGTGAGAGGCGTATGCGAGACGCGTACGTCAGATGCGTTCGTACGGCGGTGAAGGCGTGGTGGCACCGCGAGCACCCTCTCGCCCACGCCCCGAGGGACCATCCCCGGGGCGGCGCGTGCCGCTCCGGCAGAACCGGACGGAGCGCGCACCATGCTCGACGTCACCCTCATCCGACAGCACCCCGACACCGTCCGCGACGCCCTGCGCAAGCGGGCCGTGGACGCCGACATCCCGGCCTTCCTCGCCCTGGACGCCGACTTCCGCGAGGCCCGGACGGCCGTGGAGAGGCTGCGCGGCGAGCGCCGGCGCATCTCGGCGGACATCGCCGTACGACGGCGGGCCGGCGAGGCCGCTGAGGAGCTCCGGGCCGCGGCCGGGACCCTGGCCGCCCGGCTGGCCCAGGCCGAGGCCGGGCTCGACCGGCTCGCACGGCAGCACCAGGACTTCCTCGACGCCCTGCCCAACCTCCCGGACGACGACGTGGTCGCGGGCGGCAAGGAGAACAACGAGGTCGTACGGACGGACGGCGCCCTGCCCGCCTTCGACTTCGCCGCAAAGGACCATGTCCAGCTCGCCGAGGACCTCGGCCTGGTCGACTACAAGCGGGGCGCGGCCCTGGCCGGGAACGGCTACTGGATCTACCGCGGCGAGGGCGCAGCCCTGGAATGGGCGCTGCTCAACCACTTCCTCGACACCCATCGCCGGGCGGGCTACGAGTTCGTGCTGCCGCCGCACCTGCTCACCCACGAGGCGGGCTATACGGCCGGACAGTTCCCAAACTTCGCCGACGAGGTCTTCGGCGTGGACGATCACATCCTCCTCCCGACCGCCGAGACCGCCCTGGTCAACCTGCACCGCGGCGAGACCCTCGACGAGCGGGAGCTGCCGCTCAAGTACGTGGCCTACACGCCCTGTTACCGCAAGGAGAGCGGTGGCCACCGCACTGCGGATCGGGGCACCCTGCGCGGCCACCAGTTCAACAAGGTCGAGCTGTTCCAGTACACGCTCCCCGGGGACTCGGACGCCGCCCAGCTCGAACTGCTGGCCCGCGCGGAGGAGTTGGTCGCCGGGCTCGGCCTGCACCACCGCATCACCAAACTCGCGGCCGGGGACACCAGCCCCGCCCAGGCCAAGACGTACGACGTGGAGGTCTGGCTGCCGAGCCTGGGTGCGTATGCCGAGGTCAGCTCGGTGTCGAACGCCCGCGACTACCAGGCGCGGCGCGGGGCCATGCGCTACCGCCCGGCCGGCGGCGGCAGGCCGGTCCACGTCCACACCCTCAACGCCTCGGGCCTCGCCACCAGCCGCCTGCTGCCCGCGCTCCTGGAACAGCACCAGCGGGCGGACGGCACGGTGGCCGTGCCGGAGGTGCTGCGGCGGTGGGGTGCGCCGGACGTCCTGCGAGCGCACTAGCTCGGGGTTACCCACGGTCACTGCCTCCACTCGAACCCCCTCCCGTGCGCGCCGGATCCCCACAACTCCGGCGCGCACCTTCTCTTCCCTCCTCAAGACGCCGGGCGTACCTTGACGGCCGAATCTGATGTGCCGTCAGGAAGTGGCAGAGGAACCCGAGGATCTCGAAGAGGGAGCGGAACCGTGTCGTACCGGAATCGAACCGCCGCGCTCGCGTCCGCCGCGGCCCTGGCCGGCTCGGCGGTGCTGCTCGCCGCCCCCGCAGCCGAGGCCAACGTCGTCGACGTCAACTACCAGTGCAAGACGCCGATCGGCAACAAGAGCGCCGTCTCGCCCATCGACATCAAGGGCGTCAAGAGCGGCAGCGGCTACAGGCTCACCATGTCGTGGCAGAAGGGCGTCTCCTCCAGCCCGGTCGAACTGGGCAAGGGCGCGATGAACCCGAGCGCCACCATCAAGCTGGGCGGCGCCGACAGCGGCACGGTGTCCGTCTCCGGTCCCGCCAACCAGGCCGCGATCCCCGCCAACACCCCCATCAAGATCAACGACTTGACGGGCACGTACACGCCGAAGAAGACCGGCAAGGTCACCTTCACCCCGGGCATCCTCACCATCAAGGCGCTCGGTACGACGACCACGTGCACACCGTCGAACAACCCGGGGCCGGCGCTCACCCTCGACGTGACGGCCGCGGGTGGCTCCGCCGGGAACAGCCAGAGCGGTACGGATTCTGGCGGCTCCCTGCCGCAGACCGGGCCCGATGACTCGGCGATTGCGCTGGGGACGCTCGGCGGCACGGTGCTGCTGGCCGGAGCGGCGGGGGCGTTGTGGATCACGCGGAGGGGTCAGACGACCCGGGGTTGAGGGTTCCGCCGGCTGTGCCGCGACGGGTCGTGGATCGTCTGCGGCGCCGTCGTGGCTGGTCGCGCAGTTCCCCGCGCCCCTACGGGGCGCTGCCCAACCGCCGATTTACGACTGGAGCCGCCGGATGCCATCTGCCGCCCGTGCGCTGTTCGTCTCCCTCCTGCTCGTGCTGACCGCCGCGCCGGTGGCTGCTGCGGCAGACGGCTGGTCGCTCGTGCCCTCCGGTGGTGGACGGCCGGCCTTCTACGCCGAGGGCGCGCCCGGGGCGGTTCTGCAGGACACGGTGTCCGTGGTCAATCGGAGTGGGCGGGCGGTCACGGTGCGGCTGAGCGGTACCGGTGTTCCGGTCATCTTTGCCGCCGACCGGGTGCGGGTGCCCGCCCGTACCCGCGCCGACGTGCCGTTCACGGTGAGCGGGCGCGACGACCGCAGCGGCGAGATCGTCGCCCGTGACCAGGACGGCCGCCGGGCCGCGGTTCCGGTCCGGCTGCGGGTGGGCGGACCGGCGCTGTCCGCGCTGACCGTCGAGCACGTCGCCGTGCGCGCTGACCGCATCACGTACGACCTGGTCAATCGCGGCACCACGGTCCTCGTGCCGAGCCTCGCCGTGCACGCCGACGGAGTCTTCGGGCCGGTCCTCGACCGTGCCCCGCGCACCCTGCCCGTCCGCCTGCGCCCCGGCCACCGTCTCCGTCTCGCCGAACCCTGGCCCGACCGCCCCGCCCTGGACTCGGTCGACGTCCGGCTGACGGTGACGGCGGCGGGTGGGGCGCACGACTCGGCCGGCGCGTCGGCGCGGTTCGTGCCATGGGGAGCGGTGACGGGGGCCGCGGGTGCGGCAGCGGCCATGGGCGCGCTGCTTCTCGTACGAGGCCTACGACGTCGCAGGCGTCGTACGGCCGACGGCGAGGCGCTGGAACCCCCGCGTACGGAAGTCGAGTTGACGGGAGCGCTGACGTGAACGGCAAGCTGCGGATCACGGCGCTGGTGGCGGTGCTCGCGCTGCTCCTGCTGCCCCTGGCGGGCACGGCTGCGGCGGACGGGCCGACCGTCACGCTCTCCAAGTCCCAGGCCGGCACCGGCGGTTCGATCACCGTCAGAGGCAGCGGCTGGCGTGCGCACGCCCTAGTGATGATGCTGGTCTGCGGACAGGCGACGCCGTCCCGTGGGGTGATCGGCGGCACCAACTCCTGCGCCAACTCGGACGGAAGGGCCGTCACCACCGACGCCAAGGGCTCCTTCAGCAAGAAGCTGCCGGTCGCGGAACCGCCGGTGCCGTGCCCTTGCGTGGTGCACGTGGCGACGGTCGAGGGCGCGAAGGCGCAGGCGGACGCGGTCTTCCAGGTGGCCGGGCACGCCGTCGAACCGCTGCCCGCCGAGCCGTCCGGCGGGCGGCTGTCGGTCCTCACGGACACCCGGCTCGACGGGTCGAGCGGTCTGCTCACCTGGTTCGGCGCACCGCCCTCACGCACCCTCGTCTTCACCGTCGGCAACGCCGGTACCACCGCGATCAAGAACCCGGTCTTCCAACTCGGCACCTCTCACGGCGTGTTCGCCCCGCAGTGGGAGGACCAGGAGTGGCGCGGCACCATCGCACCCGGCAAGAAGGCGCAGATCAAGCTCCCCGTCGAGCTGACGGCGGGAGCGCACGGCGACTACACCGTCTCCCTCAAGTACGGCGGCAAGGTCCTCGCCGAGCAGCCCTGGGGCGTGGGTCGACCGTGGGGCGTGACCCTGTTCTGGCTCCTGGTCTGCGTGGTCGTGCCGGCCGCGGTGTTCCGCGCGGGGATGGCGGTCGTGGACCGGGTACGGCCGCGCCGCGCGGGCGGCCTCCGGCACCGGGGTCTCCGCCTGCCCGAACTGGCCCTGCACATACCGAAGTTCACCGCCAAGGAGGCGGCTCAGGAGCCCCCCTCGAACTCGACCCTGCCGTGGTTCACCCCGGACTCCGATCCGGGCACGGCCGGTCGGCTCTCCGCACCGCACCACGACGACAGCCCGACGAGTCCTACGACTCCCACCAGGAAGGGACCCCCGTGAGAAAGCGCAGGAGAGTCACACCGGTCGGCAGCGGGAGAGCGGGTGCGGCGGGCGCCGCCCTGGTACTGGGCTCGGCAGGCATCCTGCTGGGCCTGGCCGCCGGGCCCGCGCAGGCCGCGGAGGTGTCGTTCGCGACGCACTGCGTGCCGCCCGCGGGCATCACCCCCGTCGACGGCACCACGAAGGTCGAGATCACCGCGCCGGCCACGGCGAAGGTGGGCGACACGGTGGACGTCGTATGGAAGTTCGTCCAGGCTGCCTCGAAGAACCCGGACATCATCGACCTTCCCGCCAACTCGGTCCAGCCGTCCGGGGTGCTGAAGGCGGCCGGTGCGCAGGCCGCCGACATCGCGATGCAGGGCACGCGTGCGAACCCGGCCATCCCCAAGGGCGGCGCCATGGTGCTGTCCGACATGAAGGGCACCCTGAAGCTGACGGCGCCGGGCCAGGTGACGCTGACCCCGGACGCGTACACCGTCAACGCCATGTCGACGGACACCAAGTGCACGCCGAAGGAGACGGTGCAGAAGGCGGCGACGATCGAGGTGTCGCCGGGCGGCGGAAGCTCGTCGAGCACGACACCGGAGCCGACGGACTCTGCCTCCCAGTCGTCCTCACCGTCCGCGTCGGCCTCCGCCAGTGACGGAACGGGCAGCGACCAGACCGACTTCACCGGCAAGGAGGTCGAGATCCCGTACACCTGCCAGTCGCCCATCGGCGAGAAGAAGGCGACCTCGCCCATCCAGATCAACGCCAGGAAGAACGGCGGGAGTTTCGACCTCACCGTGCAGTTCAAGAAGTCCGTGATGGACAGCCCGGCCGACATCCCCAAGGGCTCGGTGAAGCCGTCGATGGAGGTGGTCCTGGGCGGCGCGGACAAGGGCACGGTGCACGTCGAGGGCCCGACGAACTCCAAGGACATCAAGTCCGGCGAGCCCATCGAGATCCCCGACCTCACGGGCACCTACAAGCCGGGCGCGGACGGCAAGTCGGCCCTGTCCCCGGGCGTCCTCACGATCAACGCCCTGGGCACGACGACCACATGCAAGCCCGACAAGAGCGAGGTCTCCCTGACCCTGGACACGACCCAGCAGGCGAGCGGCGCGTCGGGCGGTTCGTCGACCTCCGGCGGCTCGTCATCCAGCGGGTCGTCGAGCGGCGGCCTGGCGGAGACGGGTTCGAACGACCACGGCGCCCTGAAGGCGCTGGGTCTGGTGGCGGGCACCGCGGTCCTGCTGGGCGGCGCGGTGTTCACGTTCATGCCGCGGCGAAACCCGCACTGACCTGCCGTTCCATGCACCTCGACCTCTGCCGGCCGAAGGCCACGTCGTCGTGCCGCTGAGGGCCGCCGCACATCATGTGCGGCGGCCCTCAGCTGTTTGTACGGCGGTGCGTCAGTGCACGTCGCCCATCAGCGCCTTGACCTTCCGGCGGTACATCCACACCGCAAAGCCGGCGAAGGCCGCGAGGGCAGCCTCCCCGAACACGGCTCCCGTGCCGCCGAGGTCGACTCCGGCGATGGCCGGGTTGGACAGCAGGCCGGTGATGGAGTCGCCCGCGGTGACCGCGAGGAACCACACGCCCATCATCTGGCTGGCGTACTTGGCCGGCGCCATCTTCGTCGTCACCGACAGACCCACCGGCGACAGGCACAGCTCACCCACGGTCTGGATGAAGTAGATGCCCACCAGCCACATCGGGCTGACCGCGGTGCCGTTCGCCGCCATGGCGAGCGGGATCAGGAAGAAGAAGAACGAGACGCCGATCAGGACCAGGCCCATCGAGAACTTCACGATGGTGCTGGGCTCCTGGCCCTTTCGGTTCAGCCACACCCAGACCCAGGCGAAGACCGGGGCCAGCGCCATGATGAACAGCGGGTTCAGCGACTGGTACCAGGAGGTCGGGAAGTCGAAGCCGAGCATCGAGTGGGCGGCCTTGCCCTCGCCGAACGCCTGGACGGTGGACGCGCCCTGGTCATAGATCATCCAGAACACGGCGGCCGCGACGAAGAACCAGACGTAGCCGGTCATCTTCGACTGCTCGGTGGCGTTGAGCTCCTTGTCCCGCTTGATGCGCAGCAGTACACCGGCCGGGATGACCAGACCGATGACGGTGAGCGGGATCATCGCCCAGTTCAGGGTGAAGTGGCCGGTGAACCCGACGACGCCGTAGAAGACGGTCGCGGCGATCAGCCAGAGCAGGCCCTTGCGCAGCCAGGCAGCGCGCTCCTCGGCCGCCAGGGGCTTGGGGACGACGCTGCTCTTCGGGCTCAGGTTGCGGGTGCCGAGCAGGAACGCGGCCAGGCCGATCGCCATGCCGACCGCGGCCATGCCGAAGCCCAGGTGCCAGTTGACCTCCTGGCCGACGGTGCCGATGGCCAAGGGGGCGAAGAACGCACCGGCGTTGATGCCCATGTAGAAGATCGTGAAGCCACCGTCACGGCGCGGGTCGTCCGGGCCGTCGTAGAGGTGGCCCACCATCGTGGAGATGTTGGCCTTGAGCAGACCGGAGCCGGCCGCGACCAGCGCCAGACCCGCGAAGAACGGTGCCTGGCCGCCGGGCAGCGCCAGCGTGACGTGGCCGGCCATGATCGTGACGGCTGCGATGGTCACCGTCTTGCGCGGGCCCCAGACGCGGTCGCCGAGCCAGCCGCCGGGCATGGCGAGCAGGTAGACCATCGCCGAGTAGACGGAGACGATCACCGTGGTGGTGGCCACGTCCATGGCCAGGCCGCCGCCCATGCTCCCCTTGCCGGCGCCGGGGCCGCCGGAGAGCAGGTAGACGGTGAGCAGAGCCTTCATGCCGTAGTAGGAGAACCGCTCCCACATCTCGGTCATGAAGAGAGTGGCCAGTCCGCGAGGGTGGCCGAAGAAGGTCTTCTCGGAGCCGGGGGTGTCCGGGCGGACCGAGTCCTTCGTCAGGCTGGACGCCATGGTCGTTCCTTGCTGTGCTGGTGGGGGTTTACCGCACACAAAAGAGACCTTCGGCGTCAAATGGCAGCCAAAGGTCCCCGCAGTGCTACAGGCGTTGTTTCACCATACGGCAGGACACCGCCGGATATGGAAGGACTTGAGACACGGATCACAGGTGGAGGTGGAACCGTACACGCCTTTTCCAAGGTCTCTTCGAGGATCGCACCGCACGGACACAGGTTCGGTCGTAAGCGCCCAAAGGTAAGAATCATGGGTGCCGATCACACCACAGCACCTGTCAAGAGCGGACTACCATCACCTCATGACCCGTGTACTGCTCGCCGAGGACGACGCGTCCATCTCGGAGCCGCTGGCCCGCGCCCTGCGCCGGGAAGGTTACGAGGTCGAGGTGCGCGAGGACGGACCCACCGCGCTCGACGCCGGAAACGCCGGCGGCATCGACCTGGTCGTGCTGGACCTCGGTCTGCCCGGCATGGACGGCCTCGAGGTCGCCCGCCGGCTGCGGGCCGAAGGCCACACCGTGCCGATCCTCATCCTGACCGCGCGTGCCGACGAGGTGGACACCGTCGTCGGTCTCGACGCCGGCGCCGACGACTACGTCACCAAGCCCTTCCGGCTCGCCGAACTGCTCGCCCGTGTCCGGGCCCTGCTGCGGCGCGGTGCGGCCGAGCCGGCGCAGCCGCCCGCCACGCACGGCGTGCGGATCGACGTCGAGTCGCACCGGGCGTGGATGGGCGACGAGGAACTCCAGCTCACCGCCAAGGAGTTCGACCTGCTGCGGGTGCTGGTGCGGGACGCGGGCCGGGTCGTCACCCGGGACCAGCTGATGCGCGAGGTGTGGGACACCACCTGGTGGTCGTCCACGAAGACCCTCGACATGCACATCTCCTGGCTGCGCAAGAAGCTGGGCGACGACGCGGCGAACCCCCGGTACATCGCCACCGTGCGCGGTGTGGGTTTCCGGTTCGAGAAGAGCTAGTAAGAGCCGGTCGGAGTCGGCAGGGCGCCCGAGGCACACTGGTCGTCGTAAAGCCACTGTCCGGAGGGCCTCGTGCGTCGTCGTCTCATCCAGTCCACGCTCGCCGTCGTGCTCGTGGTCATCGCCGTCTTCGGTGTGTCTCTCGTCATCGTCGAGACACGGACCATCAGCAACAGCGCGCAGGAACGGGTGAGCTCGGAGGCGCAGCGGCTGGCCAGCATCGTGGACAGCCGGCTCATCGGGGCCGGGGCCGTCAGCGCGGAGGTGCTGAAGGGGCAGGTCACGGGGGAGCGGTACGCCGTGATCGAGATCCCCGGGCAGTCGGCCATCGAGGTCGGGACCAAGCCCGAGGGTGAGGTCATCCGCGGGCGGGCGACGGGCGAGGAGGGCGAGCGTGTCGTCGTCGAGGA
>Ga0105246_10000759_pt1 | contig 18376 bp, 16 predicted proteins | sample KBSM64metaG_FD_99694 | JGI IMG/M metagenome (GOLD analysis project Ga0105246, IMG submission 99694) | Miscanthus rhizosphere microbial communities from Kellogg Biological Station, Michigan, USA - KBS M6-4 metaG | ecosystem: Host-associated > Plants > Roots > Rhizosphere > Soil | place...
ATCTCGCTGACGCTGATGGCCAAGGTGCCGGGCCTCGACCGCGACGGGATCGCGCTGCGCTCGGTCCCGCTCGACATCGCCATGCCCGATGCCTTCACCGGGGCGCACAAGCGCATCGCCTACGAGCGGCTGTTGCTGGACCTGATCGAAGGCAAGCAGACCCTGTTCGTCCGCCGCGACGAAGTGGAGGCGCAATGGGCGTGGATCGATGCCATTCGCGAGGAGTGGGCGCGCGAAGGATTGCAGCCCAAGCCCTATGCCGCCGGCAGTTGGGGCCCGAGCGCCTCGATCGCGCTGGCCGAGCGCAACGGGGTGACCTGGCATGAGTGAGCTCAACGCCACCGTCGCCCGCGTCACCGAGCGGATCGTCGAGCGATCGAAGGACAGCCGGGCGCGCTACCTCGACCTAATGGCGCGCGAGGGCGACCTTCACGCCGACCGCAACACCGCCCTGCCCTGCTCGAACCTGGCGCACGGGTTCGCGGCGATGGGCGAGGACAAGGATTCGATCGCCACGCGCCGCGGGCCGAACATCGGCATCATCAGCGCCTACAACGACACGATTTCCTCGCACCAGCCGTTCGGCGCCTATCCGCCGCTGATGAAGGTCTGGGCGCGCGAGGCCGGCGCGACGGCGCAGGTGGCCGGGTGCACCCCGGCGATGTGCGACGGCGTGACCCAGGGCCTCGACGGCATGGAGCTGAGCCTGTTCAGCCGCGACGTGATCGCGCTGTCAACCGCCGTCGGCCTGAGCCATGCGATGTACGACGGCGTGGCGATGCTCGGCATGTGCGACAAGATCGTGCCCGGCCTGCTGATCGGGGCCTTGCGCTTCGGTTACCTGCCGACGCTGTTCTTCTCCGCCGGGGCGATGCCGACCGGGGTCGCCAACAAGGAAAAGCAGCGCGTCCGCCAGCTCTACGCCGAAGGCAAGGCAACCCGCGCCGAGCTGCTCGCGAGCGAGAGCGCCAGCTACCACGCGCCGGGCGTGTGCACGTTCTACGGCACCGCCAATTCCAACCTGATGATGCTCGACCTGATGGGCCTGACCCTGCCGGGTTCGGCCTTCATCAACCCCGGCACGCCGCTGCGCCAGGCGCTGACCCGCGCCGGCGTCCACCGGCTCGCCCAGATTACCCGCGAGGGCAACGAATATCGCCCGCTGGCGCAGTGCATCGACGAGAGGGCGGTGGTCAACGCCACCGTCGGCCTGCTCGCGACCGGCGGCTCGACCAATCACGCGCTGCACGTGCCCGCTTTCGCGCGCGCGGCGGGCATTCATATCGACTGGAGCGACATGGCCGAATTGAGCCACGTGGTGCCGCTGCTGGCCCGCGTCTATCCCAACGGCGCAAGCGACGTGAACATGTTCCAGGCCGCCGGCGGGCTCGGCTTCGTGGTGCGCGAACTGCTCGACGCCGGCCTTGTCCACCGCGACATCATGACCGTCTATGGCGAGGATCTGTCGGCCTATACGCAAGAGCCCTGGCTCGACGGCGAGGAGCTTGCCTGGCGCGATCCTGGGCCCAGCGGCGACGACGAGATTCTGCGCGGGGCGGCCGATCCCTTCCAGGCCGACGGCGGTATGCGCCTCGTCCAGGGCAACCTCGGCCGGGCGTGCTTCAAGACAAGCGCGGTCGATCCCTCGCGTTGGACGGTCGAGGCGCCGTGCCGGGTGTTCGAGACCCAGGCCGCCGTCGCGCAGGCATTCGCCGCCGGCGAGCTCGACCGCGACGTGGTGGTGGTAGTCCGCTTCCAGGGCCCGCGGGCCAACGGCATGCCCGAGCTGCACAAGCTGACCCCGGTGCTCGGCGTGGTGCAGGATCGCGGCTACAAGGTCGCGCTCGTCACCGACGGGCGGATGTCGGGTGCCAGCGGCAAGGTCCCGGCCGCAATCCACGTCAGCCCGGAAGCGCTCGAGAAAGACGGCGTGTGGGGCCCGCTGGCGCTGCTGCGCGACGGCGACGTGGTGCGTGTCTCGGCCGAAGACGGCACGCTGTCGACCACCGCCGATCTCACGAACCGCGAGCCGGCGCCGATGCGCGAGGTCGAACTCGGCACAGGGCGAGAGCTGTTCGGGATGTTCCGCGCCTTCGCCGACGAGGCCGAACGCGGTGCCTCGGCGATGCTGGCGGAGGGCGGACTATGACCGAGCTCGTAGCCCTCGACGTCGGCGGCACCCACGCCCGCTTCGCCAAGGCGAGCGTCAGCAACGGCACGATCAAGCTGGACGAGCCGGTCACGCTCAACACGAGCGACTACGCCAGCCTGCAGACCGCGTGGGAGGAGTTCGAGCGCATTGCGACCGGGCCGATCCCGCGGGCCGCATCGATCGCCATCGCCGCGCCGATTGTCGGCGATACGATCCGCATGACCAACAACAGCTGGATCTTCCGCACCGAAGCGGTCGACGAGCAGCTCGGGCTCGACGCGGTGACGCTGATCAACGATTTCGGCGCGGTCGCCCACGCAGTGGCGCGCACGCCGGACAGCGAGCTGATCCATATCGCCGGGCCCGACAAGCCTCTGCCGGAGCACGGCACGGTCAGTGTGATCGGCCCCGGTACCGGGCTCGGCGTGGCGCACTTCACGCGCTATCCCGGCGGTTATCACGTGCAGTCGACGGAAGGCGGGCACATCGATTTCGCCCCGCTCGACGCGGTCGACGACTGGATGATGGTCAAGCTCAGGAAGGAGCACCGTCGCGTTTCGACGGAACGGGTCCATTCGGGCCCCGGCATCTGCGAAATCTACCGTGCGTTGGCGGCGATCGAGAAGCGGCCGTTCGAACCGCTCGACGACAAGACGATCTGGCAGCGCGGAATTGCGGGCGAGGACAGCCTCGCCGCCGCCGCGGTCGACCGGTTCTGCGCTTCGTTCGGCAGCCTGTGCGGCGACTATGCGCTGGCTCACGGGTCGAGCGCGGTGGTGCTCGCCGGCGGCATCGGGATGCGCCTGCGCGAGCTGCTGCCGAAGTCGGGCTTCGGCGAACGGTTCCGCTTCAAGGGGCGCTACACGGAAATGATGGCCGGGATACCGGTCAAGATGATCGTCCACCCGCAGCCGGGCCTCTACGGCGCCGCGGCGGCCTTCGCGGCGGAGCACGGCTCATGAGCCCGATCGAAAGGATCATGCGCACCGCGCCAGTGATCCCGGTGCTGGTGATCGACGACGACGCCGAGGCGCGGCCGCTGGCCGAAGCGCTCGTCGCCGGCGGTCTGAGGGTGCTCGAAGTCACCTTGCGCACGCCCGCAGCGCTCGACGCCATCCGCGAGATGAAGCAGGTGCCGGGTGCGATCGTCGGCGCGGGTACCGTGCTCAACAAGCATCACCTCGACGCGGCGATCGACGCGGGGGCGGAGTTCATCGTCTCGCCCGGGTTGACCGAGAACCTCGCCCGCTCGGCCATTGCGGCCGAGATACCGTTCCTGCCCGGCGTGGCGACCACCAGCGACGTGATGCGCGGGCTCGACCTCGGCCTGACCCGGTTCAAGTTCTTCCCGGCCGTAGCCGCGGGCGGCACTCCGACGCTAAAGGCTTTCGCGGCCGTGTTCGGCGAGGTGCGCTTCTGCCCCACCGGCGGGATCACCGAAGCGAGCGCGCCCGAATGGCTGGCGCTGGAGGCGGTGCTGTGCGTCGGCGGCAGCTGGGTGGTGCCCAAGGGCCCGCTCGACGCCGCGGCGGTGGAAGCGGCGGCGCGACGGGCCAGCGCCCTGGGCGGATGAAAACCGTCGGCGACCTGCTCGACCGGTTGCAGGCGCTGCACCGGCGCACCGTCGAAACGCCGCTGTTCAACCCCGTCTTCCAGCTCTCGCTCGAGATCTCGCGGCTGATTGAGGGCGGCGAGCTGTCGCTCGACGACTGCGCGAGCCTGATCGCCGAGCTCGAGTGCGACGCGCTGGCGTACCGCGCGCGGCGGCTGCACGGCCTTGTCGCCCCGGTCGACCCGCAGGCGAACCTGGCCGCGCTGGAACGGCAGTTGGCCGCCGAAAACGGTGACTTCGCGGCGTTCCGCGAGCGGTGGGAGACACCGCAGCTCCACGCCGTGTTCACCGCCCATCCCACGTTCCTGCTCTCGCCGGGGCAAGCCGAAGGTGTCGCCTCCGCCGCCAGCCGGGACGGCGAAATTACCGCCGAGACCTGCGCGATCCCCGGTCAGGGGTCGCCGATAACTCTCGCGGCGGAGCACGCGCAGGCGATGCAGGCGATTGCCCAGGCGCAAGATGCGCGCGACCGGATCGTCGAAGCGCTGCTGCGCACCGCGCGCGAGCGCTGGCCGGAGGAGTGGCATCGGCTCGCCCCCCTGCCGTTCCGCTTCGCCAGCTGGGTCGGCTACGACATGGACGGGCGGACCGACATCAAATGGCATGATTCTGTCGGTTTCCGCCTGGGCGAAAAGGCGGAGCGGCTGAGCCGCTATGCCGATGCGCTGGCGGCGATCGATGCCGAACACGCTTTGCTCGATGAGTTGCGGGCAGCGGCCGATTACTCGGCCGAGCGCGCCGGCGACTTCACTGCCGACCTGGCGGAGCCCAAGGCCTTATCAGCGGCCGCCAACCGGCTGACCGCCGACGACCCGCACAAGCTGCTGTCGCTGCGGCCGCTGATCGACCGCCTCGAAGCGGAGGCGCGCACGGCCGATCCCGACCGCGCCGTCGGGCTCAAGACGCTCGCTGCGGCGATGCGCGCGGACGGGCTCGGGATGGGCTGGATCCACTTCCGGGTGAACGCCAAGCAGCTCCACAACGCCATCCGCCGACGCATCGACCCCGACGGCGAGCTCGACCTCGCGACCAAGGGCGCGATCGTCGACTTGCGCCAGGCGATCGCCGAGGTGCGGCCGCACCGGGCCAACTTCGCCGCGCTGGCGATCGAGAGCAGCACCGCGATCCGCCAGTTCCTGGCGATGGCGCAGATCCTCCACCACGTCGATGCCGACGCGCCGATCAGGATGCTCGTCGCTGAATGCGAGCAGCCGGCGACGGTGCTCGCCGCGCTCTATTTCGCGCGGATGTTCGGCATCGAGGACAAGGTCGACGTCTCGCCGCTGATGGAGACCGAGGCCTCGCTCGAACACGGCGGCCGCTTCCTCGACGAGCTGCTCGCCGAAGAGGAATACCGCGCCTACGCGCGGAAGCGCGGCCGGGTGGCGATCGAGACCGGCTTTTCCGACGCCGGACGCTTCGTGGGGCAGATCCCGGCGAGCCTGGCGATCGAGCGGCTGCAAGGCCGGCTGGCGCAGGCTATGACCGCGACCGGCCTGACCGACGTCGCCGCGCTGATCTTCAATACCCACGGCGAGAGCATGGGCCGCGGAGCGCATCCTGGCGGGATGCAGGATCGGCTCGATTGGCCGCTGAGCCCTTGGGCCCGCCGCCGCTTCGCCCGCGCCGGCATCCGCCTGGAGCCGGAGGTCAGCTTCCAGGGCGGCGACGGCTACCTGTTCTTCGCCACGCCCGAGCTGGCGCTGGCGACCCTGTGCCGCATCGCCGCGCTGCATCCTGCGGCAGCCGACGTCGATGCCGAGCCCGACCCGTTCTATCGCCGCACCGACCTCAGCCTCGATTTCTACCGCGCGATCCGCGATCACCAGCACGCCCATCTCGAAAGCCGCACTTATGCCCGCGCGGTGACCGCCTTCGGCCTCGGCCTGCTCAATCCCACCGGCAGCCGCGTCTCGCGCCGGCAGAGCGACATCGCCGGCGAGCGCGACATGACGTTGCGGCAGATCCGCGCGATCCCGCACAACGCGGTCCTGCAGCAGCTCGGCTATCCGGTGAACGTGATCGCCGGCTTCGGCAGCGCCGCCGAGGGCAGTTACGAGGAGATCGCCTCGCTGCTTAACGACAGCGAGCGCGGCCGCCAGCTCGTCCGCCTGGTGCGCGCGGCCGAGTCGCTCGGCAGCATCAAGACCGTCGCCGCTTACGGCGAGCTGTTCAACTCCGCCTATTGGGCCAGCCGGCCCTATCGCGGGACCGAGAGCCACCTCAGCGTACCCTGCGAGGCGCTCGCGGAGTACCTGGTCAAGGACGACCGCACCGGCGTGTTCCGCCGCATGGCCTCGCGCCTCAGGATCGACGGGCTCAAGCTGCACCGCCTGCTGGCGCTGATTCCCGACGAACAGCCGCTGGAAGATCGCGAGACGGTGCGGCGGACGATCGGCGCGCTGCAGGCGCTGCGCCTGGCGCTGCTGCAGCACATGTTCCTGCGCGCGGTCTCGGTCCCTGCCTTCAGCCGCGCTAACGACATCAGCCGCGACGACGTGCTCGAAATGGTTTTCACGCTGCGCGTCGACGAGGCCCTGGCGCAGCTGCGGCGGGCGTTTCCGACCGAGTTCCCGCGGCTCACCGACTTCGACCTCGCCGAACCGACCGATTACCCGGAAGGGGCCGACGAAGGCTACGAGGCGCTGCGGCGCACTTACGTCGACCCCATCGAGCGCGCCTATGACCTCTCCCTGCGCGTGTCGACCGCGATCGCCAACCTGTTCGGGGCGCACGGGTAGTCGTCAGAATTGGTCCGGCGCGCGTCTCGCAGCGGGACGCGCTTGCGCGGGGACTGGCACCGCGCGCTTAATCGGGCATTATCCATCGCATGGGCCCGGTAATGAAATGGATTGGCGGAGGAACGCTCGGCGTGCTGCTGGTGCTCGGCTCGGCCGTGGGCGCCGACCAGGCGCTGGAGGCGATGAACCCGCCCGAGCGCGCGCCTGTCGCCTCGGTGCAAGCGCCAACGCCGATCGAAGCGGCGATCACCGCACCTGAGTCTGCGCTGCAACCCGCCGCAGCGACCAGGCCCGAGCCCTTCGTCATCAAGCGAATCCTGCCGATCGACGGACCGATCAAGTACGGCCAGTGGTTCTGGGACGACAAGGGCGTGCCGGCCGGGCCGCTGGTCGTCACCGTCGATCTCGACGCGCGGGTGCTTTCGGTGTTCCGCGACGGCTACGAGATCGGCGCGACCGCGGTGCTGCTCGGCACCGACGAATACCCGACCCCGCTCGGCACCTTTCCGATCCTGTCGAAAGAGCGGCACAACAAGTCCGAGAAATACGGCGACGCGCCGATGCCGTGGACCCTGCGTCTGACGGGCGACGGGGTGGCGATCCACGGCGGCCACGCGGTCGAACTCGGCTGGGCCAGCCACGGCTGCATCGGCGCGCCGAACGACTTCATGACCCGGCTGTTCGCCATCGCCCAGGTGGGCGACAAGGCGATCATCACTCGCGGCAAGCGCGCGGCTCTCGGCGACGCGCTGATCGAAAGCTAGGTTCGGCGCGGAGGCTCGGGGCGGAACAGCCAGACCCCGCCAACGACCTTGGCGGCTACGCCGGCGACGTTGCCGCCAGTCCCCGCTTCGAGGCCCTCGACAAGCCGCGCGATCGCCCCGCCACGGGCGTTGCCTCCGAAGCCTCCGACAATGCGCTCGACCACGCGCAGCGCGACGGCTCGCGGAGCTCCGGGCTGGTAATGCAGGCCGCCGTCCGCGACCGAAACGTTGTCCGCCCAATCCCGCTCGACCATCCACTCGATCGCCTCGTCGGCGTCGGCCAGGTGCCCGGCGCTCGCGGCGATCGCCTCGACATCGAGCCAGTCGGCCCCCGCCAGCGCCTTGCGGATACGGACCCGATCGTAAGCCTCGTCGGCATTGCTCGCGTCCCGCGCCGGCTCGAGCCCGGCATTCGCGACGATCGCCGCCAGCTCGGCGCGGCGCCAGGCCAGCAAGGGGCGCAGCAGCGGCAGCGCGGCCCCGGGCACGATGCCGCGCGCACGGACGCCCGCCAGCCCTGCCAGCCCGCTCGCCCGGTTGAGCCGCATGACCAGCGTCTCGGCCTGATCGTCGGCGTGGTGCGCGGTGGCAAGCGCGGCCAGACCCTCGCGGCCCGCCCATTGGGCCAGCGCCGCGTAGCGCGCCTCGCGCGCCTCGGCCTGGAGATTGCCCGCGGCAAGCTCCACCTGAAGTACGGCGCAGGCGATGCCGCGATCGGTGCAGACTCGCTCGACCATCGCGCACTCGTCCGCCGCTTCCGGCCGCAACCCGTGGTTCACGGTGGCGACCGCAAACCGGCCCGGAATCGCGGCATGCGCCAGAAGCAGCAAGGCAAGGCTGTCAGGCCCGCCCGAAACTGCCAACCCAAGCCGACCGTCTTCGGGCCGCAGTCGCGCCAGGTCGGAAGCGAAGCGCTCTGCCTGGCTGGGGGTCACCCCGTCACTTGCAGCCGGCTTGCTTGCGATCCCTGTCATATTCGTCCTGCAGCCGCCCGGTGGCCAGTGCGGAGTACTTGTCGCCGAACTCGGCCAGCGCGCGGCAGGCGCGGGTGTTGTCCTTCAGCGCCATCATCGATTCCGCGAGGAACAGCAGGCTGTCAGGGGCGCGCGCGCCGCCCGGGTCCTTCTGGTAATTTTCGAGGAAATAGGGCGCGGCGGCCTTCGGCTGGTTGTCGTCGAGATAGGCGCGCCCGAGCAGGTTGCGGCCATAGCTGATCTTCGGATCGCGCGGGTACTTGTCGACGTAAAGTTTCAGCTGCTGCTGCGCCTCTGGAAAAAGCCCGGCATCCCACAGGCGAAAGCCGTAGGAATATTCGTCATCGCCGGGATTACCGGTGTCAGGCTTGGCGATCGCCTGGACCTTGGCCAGCCGCGCGGCGCTGGGCCCGGCGGGCTTCGCGGCGGACACGGAGGTCACCTTGGCCGGCGTCTTCAGGGCCGGCGCCGGTGCGTCCGTATCTGGCACCACGATGGCGCCGGTCGGCGGCACCGGAGCGGTGTCGGCAGCGGCAGGGGCAGGGGCGTTCTTCCCTTCGATCGCGTCGAGGCGGTCCTCGATCATCGAGATCGCGTTCTCGTTGACCTCGCTGCGCGCGGTCAGGCGGTTGAGCTGAGCCTCGATCGAATCGAGCCGGGCGAGGACGTCGGTCATCGGCGTCTCCGCCGGAATCCCGACCGGCTGGGGCTGCGCCTGCTGCGGAGTCGAGGTGTTGACCTCCGGCGCGAAGAACTTGCCGTCGGGGCCGGGGAAGACCTTGCGCTGCAGCGCCCTGACCTGGTCCTCGAGCTTGCGCACGCGCGCCGCCTCGTCCTGGGCCGCCGCCGGCGACGCCGCAGCGAGCAGGCCGCCGGTCAAAGCCAGCGCTGTCAGGACCGCGCGAGAGGCCTGCCATCGGGTGTAACGCATCGAAAATTCCCTCCTCAAGTCATTCGCGCAGGCTATCTCGCGCCGTATGGGCGAACCGCGGCTGAACGGCGCGCGCGAATGTGCCAACGCGGGACTCGCTTGTCGAGGTCAGGTCGCCGATGGCGCCGGTTTTCCCCCGGTCGAGACAGGGGCCGGCGCGGCGACCGGTTGCCCGCGAGCGAGCAGCGCCTGCGCGGTCACCGGCACGTCCTTCATCACCTGTTCCTGTTCGGCCAGCTTCGGCACCGGCCGCCCCCCGACGGTGATCGCCAGCGCGTCGGGCCGGCCCGTCCACAGCATCGGCCCCTGGGCGTCGGCGGGGACCGTGAAGCTCTCTCCCAGCGCCATCTGCTTCTGCAGCAACTGCTTGCCGCTGGCATCGTAGAACTTGACCCAGACGTTGGGCGCGCCCGCGGTAAAGACGACCGGGCCAGTGGCGTTAACGGCCTGAGGCGGGGCGGCCGTCGGCGCGCTGGCCTTCTGCTGCGCTTGCTGCGCCTGCCGCTGTTGGTCGACCAGCGATGGCAGCTCGCCCGCGGGCGCGAAGATCGTGCGGAAGAAGAAAAACCCACCGGCGAGCAACAGCAGCACGGCAAAGGCCGCGAACCAGCCGAGCGCGCGCGACGGCACCCGCGCCGGGTCGCCTGGCTCGAAGCTGGCCGGGCGGTAGCCGTCCTCGCTTTGCGCATCGAGCTCTGCGCGAACGCCGGCGGCGACCTGGTCGGCGTCGAGGCCAGCCGTCTTGGCATAAGTGCGGGCGAAACCAACGGCATAAGTGCGGCCGGGCAGCTTGGCGAAATCGCCGGCTTCCATCGCGATCAGGTGTCGCTGCGGAATGCGCGTTTCGGCGGCGACCTGCTCGAGCGTCAGACCCTTCGCCTCGCGCGCCGCGCGCAGTTGCGCGCCGATGCCCGATGGAGATTCGATGTTGGCGCCTTCGTCTTCCATTCCCGCTCCCGCTGCGGTGTGGGCCAATCGCTTCGAACCCAATCCACCGCCTAAAGACGGGTGCGGCGGTCGCAAGTCAAGCTCGGCTCGTCGCGCGCCAGCCTCCGTTCGAATGCTTAACGGTGCAGGTCCGCGAGCGATCCCGAGGGCCCTAGTCGACTTCGATCTCGTGCTCGGCCGCCCAGTCTGACAGCGCCGCGCGCATGTCCGGCGGGGGCGAGACCAGCCAGCGTTTCATGGCCGTCTCGATCTCGGTGGTGTCGATCTTGCGCACCAGTTCCTTGATCGGGCCGACGGCCGCCGGAGTGATCGACAGGCGGCGGATGCCGAGCCCGATCAGCGCCAGCGCCTCGAGCCGCCGCCCACCCATCTCGCCGCAAACGCCCAGCTCCACCTGGTGGCCCGCCGTGCCCTGCACGACGCGGGCGAGGAAGCGCAGGATCGCCGGGCTGAGCCAGTCGTAACGTTCGGCCAGCCGGGGATTGCCGCGATCGGCGGCGAACAGGAACTGCGTCAGGTCGTTGGTACCAATCGAGATAAACGAAATCTTCGGCAGCAGCACGTCGAGCATCTCGGCGAGCGAGGGGACTTCGAGCATGACCCCGTAATTGATCGCCTCCGGCAAGCTGTGCTTGAGCCGCTTGAGGTAGGCCATCTGCCGGTCGAAGACCTTCTTCGCCGCGTCGAATTCCCACGGCTCGGAGACCATCGGGAACATCACGTTGAGCGTCTTGCCCGCGGCCGCTTCCAGCAGCGCGCGCGCCTGGGCCTTGAGCAGGCCTTCGCGTTCCAGCGCCAGGCGTAGCGCGCGCCAGCCCATCGCCGGATTCTCATCCTCGCGGCTGATCTCGCTGGCGAGGTACGGCAGCTGCTTGTCGCCGCCGATATCGACGGTACGGAAGATCACCGGCCGCTCGCCGGCAATGTCGAGCACGTCTCGGTAGAGCCGCGTCTGGCGGTCACGCGCGGGCAAGGTCGCCGAGACGAGGAACTGGAACTCGGTGCGGAACAGCCCGATGCCGTCGGCGCCGGTCAGGCTGAGCATCGGCATGTCGTCGCGCAGGCCGGCGTTCATCATCACCTGGATTCGCTGCCCGTCGCGAGTGAACGGCTCGACGTCGCGCAGCTTGGCATAAGCCGCCTGCCGCTTGCGGTTGACCTCGAACCGCGCCTCGAACGCGTCAAGGACACCTTGCGCCGGGCGCACGGTGAGCTTGGAGAAGTCGCCGTCGAGCAGCAGGAGGTCGCCCTCGCGGATCAAACCGCGCGCGTTGCGCACGCGGCCGAGCACGGGCACGCCCGTAGCCCGGGCGACGATGACGACGTGCGCGGTCAAACTGCCTTCCTCGAGCACGACGCCTTTAAGCCGGCGGCGGTCGTACTCGAGCAGCTCCGCCGGACCGAGGTTCTTGGCGATGAGAATCGAATCCCCTCGCAAGCCGACGCTCGCCGCGGTGCCGAGCTGGCCGGAAACGATCCGCAGCAGGCGGTTCGCCAGATCCTCGAGATCGTGCATCCGGTCGGCCAGCAGCGGGTCGTCGATCTCGCGCATGCGCATGCGGGTGCGTTGCTGGACGCGTTCGATTGCGGCTTCGGCCGTAAGCCCGGAATCGATCGCCTCGTTGATCCGCCGGCCCCAGCCTTCGTCGTAGGCGAACATCTTGTAGGTCTGGAGGACTTCCTCATGCTCGCCGCCGACGCCGAACTCGGCCTGCCCGGCCATCGTGTCGATCTGCTCGCGCATCTTGTCGAACGCGAGATAGACCCGCTGGCGCTCCGCCTCGGTGTCTTCGGCAACCGTCTGCTCGATGTGAATGCGCGGCTGATGGAAGACGGCATGGCCCAGCGCGAGGCCCTTCACCAGCTGCAAGCCGTCGAGCACTTCCTGGCCCGTGTGATTGCTGGCGGCCGCCCCGGTATCCTCGCCGTCGGCAAGGCCGGCGTTGTGGATCAGCTCCGCCAGGACCATCGCCACCGTCTGCAGCGCCTCGATTTCGACGTCCTCGTAGCGGCGCGGCTCGACGTGCTGGACGGTAAGGACGCCGATTGCCCGCTCGCGTCGCACGATCGGCACCCCGGCGAAGCTGTGGAACTTCTCCTCCCCCGTTTCCGGGCGGTACTGGAACTCGGGATGCGCGGTCGCTTCGGCGAGATTGAGCGTTTCGATGTTCTGGGCGATCGTACCGGTCAGCCCCTCGCCGATACCGAGCTTGGTGACGTGCACCGCGCCCTGCTCCAGACCGCGAGTGGCGAACAGCTCGAGCATACCCTCGCGCAGGAGGTAAATCGAGCAGACCTCGCTATCGAGCGCCTCGCCGATGATGTCGACCACCTGGTTGAGCTTGCCCTGCGCGGAAATGCGCGAGGCCATCAGCTCGTGCAGCTGGGTCAGGATCGAACGGGCGGCGGCTGCGGCGGACATGCGGCCCGCCTATCGCATCCGCCGCCATTTTGAAAACGTTACCTCCCGCCGCGCAGGGCGAGCGGCAGGATCAGATGTGCGCGAGCGTTTCCTTGATGCGCAGCTTCTGTTTCTTGAGCGTTTGCAGGATCGCATCATCGGGGGCCGGTCGGCTCAATTCGTCGCGGAGCCGGGCTTCCAGCCCTTCATGCTTGGCCTGAAGGGCGGCGACGTGCGTGGTTTCCATAGAGCGTTCTCCTGGTCTGCAAGGTAGTCTATTTCGACCCCCCTGTTGGCGCGACTCGGGACGACTCGAACGGTGCCCAAGCCGGGCGATTGTCATAAAACCATAACTCCCTTAATTCTTCAATTGGAGGTCGGCGAGCCGTGGGGTTGCGGCGGCGCGGCGTGAATTTTCGGCGGAAAGGCGGGGCGGCGTGAACGAGGAGGAATTGCGTCGCCGGTTGGCAATGCTCCGCACCGAGCACCGCGATCTCGACGCCGCGATCGGCGCGCTGATTTCCACCGACAGTCAGGACCAGCTGCAGATCGCCCGGCTCAAGAAGCGCAAGCTGCAGCTGAAGGACCAGATCGCGATGATCGAGGATTACCTGACGCCGGACATCATCGCTTAACTGCTTAACAAATGCGTATCCCGGCGGGACAAGCCGTCGCGACGCCGGAAAGATATGGTTACCGCGCTGGTAACCGGTGCCGAAAGGGGTCTAGCTCCGTTGTACCGCCATGGCAGAGCCCGCCGACCTCAGTCCGACGATCATCGAATCGCTTTATTGCGAAGCGCTGACGCTTGCCGACGAGGCGCGGGCGGTGTTCGATCTGTCGGGCCGGCTCGACCTGGCCGGCGAAGATGAGGACCTGGCCCGGGTGGCGCTCAGCTGCGAAGCGCTGCGCACGACCACCCGCATGATGCACGCGATCGCCTGGCTGCTGAATCAGCGGGCCTATTTCGCCGGCGAAATCAGCGAATTCCAGCTGCGCCACCACGGGCGCCTGCCTGCCGGGCAACCGGAGAGCAAACCCGAACAACTGGCGATGCTGGGTCCCGACACCCAGGAGCTGATCCTGCGTACCGAGCGCTTCCACGCGCGCATCGCCCGCCTCGACAATGCCTGGCGCGATCGCTTTGCGATGAACCCGAGCGCGATCCATCGCCTGCGCGACCGGATCGGCCGCGAGATGGGCGCGGTTTAAACCGCCCCCAGGGCTTTGTCCCACGCCGATAGCCGCGCGTCGCGCACATCCGGCGGCATGGCCGGTTCGAACCGGCGCGCCCCACCGATCATCGCTGCGCAGGCGTCCTCGACCGACGCGTGCAGCCCGGCGCCGACCGCCGCCAGCATGGCCGCACCGAGCGCGGTGGTTTCGACGAACTCGGGGCGCACCACCGGTAGCTGCGTAAGGTCGGCGATGTCCTGCGCCAGCCAGTCGTTGGCACTCATCCTGCCATCGATCCGCAGTTCCTTCCACTCGGCGCCGTCCGCGGCGAAGGCGGCGGCGAGATCCTGCGTCTGATGACCGATCGCCTCGAGCGCCGCGCGGACGACATGCGCGCGGGTGGCGGCGAAGCTGAGCCCGGTGATCGCTCCGCGCGCCTCGGCCCGCCAGTGCGGCGCGCCGAGGCCGGAGAGTGCGGGAACCACGACGACCCCGGCGCTGTCCTCGACCGAACGCGCGAGCGCTTCGGTTTCGTCGGCGCGGACGATCATCTGCAGCGAGTCCCGCAACCACTGGATCAGGCTGCCGGCGACGAACACCGACCCTTCGAGGGCATAACAGCGCTCGCCGCCGAGCTGGTGAAGGACGGTGCCGAGCAGACGATTTTGCGAGCTGGGCACTTCGGCCCCCTTGTTGGCGAGCACGAACGCGCCGGTGCCGTAGGTCGCCTTGGTCTCGCCCGGCGCCAGGCACCCTTGGCCGATGGTCGCCGCCTGCTGGTCGCCGGCCAGGCCACAGATCGGGATCGGCGCGCCGAACAGCGTGGCCATGCCGAAGCTGCCGGCGCTGTCGACCACTTGCGGCAGCGCTTCGCGCGGCACGCCGAACAAATCGCACAATCCCTCATCCCAGGTCTTGCCTGTCAGCGGCAGCAGCAGCGTGCGGCTGGCATTGCCGGCGTCGGTGACATGCGCCGCGCCGCCGCTCAGTTTGAAGACGAGCCAGCTCTCGATGGTGCCGAACGCCAGTCGTCCGGCCTTTGCCGCCTGGGCCACGGCGGGCTCGTTGTCGAGCAGCCAGCGCAGCTTGGTGGCCGAGAAATACGGATCGAGCAGCAGACCCGTCGCCTCGCGCACCGCATCCTCATGCCCGGCGCTGCGCAGCTGCTCGCAGAAGCCGGCGGTGCGCCGGTCCTGCCACACCAGCGCGCGGGCGAGCGGTTCGCCGGTCTCACGGTCCCACGCGACCACCGTCTCGCGCTGGTTGGTGATGCCGATGGCGGCGATGCGCTCGGGACCGCCGGCGCGCTCGACCATCTCGTGCGCACAGGCGAGAGTCTTGTCCCATATCTCGCCGGCGTCGTGCTCGACCCAGCCGGGCCGCGGATAATGCTGCGTGAGCTCGCGCTGCGCGGTGCCACGCAGCTCGCCCGCGGGCGTGAACAGCATCGCCCGGGTCGAGGTCGTCCCTTCGTCGAGCACCAGGATCAGCGGGTCGGTCATTTCAATCCTCTCGGAGCATCGCCATATGCGGCGGATGGCGATGCCCCCGCAACCCTGGCCGACCGGCGAAGTCGAGCGGCTCGAGCCGCTCGTGCGCCGGGTTCTCGCGCCGAACGGGTCGCCGTTCACTTACACCGGCACGCAGACCTATCTCGTCGGCGGCGATGCAGGGTTGGCGGTGATCGACCCCGGCCCGGCCGATTCCGCCCACCTCGACGCGCTGCTGCACGCGATCGGCGCCGCCGAGGTGGTCGCCATCGCCTGCACGCACACCCACCGCGACCACTCGCCCGCCGCCGCGCCGCTGGCCAAGGCGACCGGTGCTCCCGTGATCGGCTGCGCGCCGCTGGTTCTCGAGAGCGACGAACCCCGGGCGGACGCGCCGTTCGACAAGGACTACGCTCCCGACCAGGTGCTGGCCGACGGGGAGCAACTGAGCGGCCCCGGCTGGACGCTCACCGCGCTCGCCACGCCCGGCCACACCTCCAATCACCTGTGCTTCGCGCTGGAGGAGAGCAGCGCTCTTTTCACCGGCGATCACGTGATGGGCTGGTCGACCACGGTGGTCTCGCCGCCCGACGGCGATATGGCGGCGTACATGGCCAGCCTGACGCTGCTCCACGAGCGCGACGACCGGGTCTACTATCCGGCGCACGGGCCGGCGGTGCACAACCCGCGCCAGCTGGTGCGCGGAATGGTCGGCCACCGCCGCCAGCGCGAACGGCAAATTCTCAAGCTGCTCGGCGAGCGCCCGCAGTCGATCGCCGAACTGGTCCCGCAAATGTACAAAGGCGTCGACCCGCGGCTGTGGCCCGCCGCCGGGCAATCGGTGAAGGCGCACCTGCTCGATCTGGAACGGCGCGCGGCCGTCGCCCGTTCGGGTGACGTATGGACGATCCGCTGATCAAGCGCGAGACGGCCGGCGACCGGCTGCAGCACCCGCCGCACCGCGAGACGCCGCTCGCCCGGGTGCAGGCGGTGCCGTGGCTGCTGTTCATCGTCGCCCTCGCGCTGGCGGTGTGGTTCGCCTGGAAGGCGTTCGGGCCCGAGGACCTCGGCGACCCGCTGGCGACCAGCCTCACGGCGCTCGAAAAGCAGAACAAGCTGACGGTGTTTTCCGCCCAGCTTTCGCCGGTCGTGTCGAGCGAGGACAGCCAGCTGTTCGGCGCGCTCAAAAGCCGCCAGGTGGCGGTGATCCCCGCGCGCGTCGATTACACGCTCGACCTGTCGAAGATGGACCGCGGCCGCCTCGCCTGGAACTCCGCCACGCATACGATGGACGTGCAACTGCCCGCGCTCATCGTCGGCCGTCCGAACCTGGACGAGGGGCGCGCGCAATATTTGCGCGAAGGCATGTGGATCACCAACAACGCGCAGGCCCGGCTGACCCGCAACAACACCCGCCTTGCCGAGCAGCAGGCGGTGCAGCAAGCGGCCAATCCGGTGCTCATCGGCCTCGCCCGCACCGCCGCGCGCGAAGCGATCGGGCAGAACCTCGCCATCCCGCTGCAGGTCGCCGGATATGGCGACGTCAAGGTCAACGCGCGCTTCGATGGAGAAGCTGCGCCCGTTCGCTGACCGTTGCCGCACGGGCTGGCAGATGATATCGTCTGCAACGGGTTGTGCATCGGGGGATGGCATGGCGACAATTCCATATTCGGCGGAAGCTGACCGGGGCGAGGCGCGGTTCTTCTTCACCATGGCGTGCGTCATGGCCGCGACGATCGTCGCGGGGTTCTCGTTCAACCTTGCCATGGGCCGGTCTAGCTTCTCGATGCCGTGGCTGGTCCATTTCCACGCGTGGGTGATGATGGGCTGGGTCGGGCTCTATCTGACCCAGAACTCGCTCATCTTCGCCGGCAACGTCGCATTGCACCGCCGCCTCGGTTGGCTGTCGCTGATCTGGCTCCCGGCGATCGCGGTTATGGGCCTGCTCATCACGCGTTGGTCTTTACAGGCGGAAGGCGGCCCGCCGTTTTTCGACCAGAACGAATTCCTCGTCAGCAATCCGGCGATGCTGTTTCTGGCGGTCGGCCTGGCGGGCCGGGCGGTTGCCATGCGCCGCAACACGGGGTGGCACCGACGGCTGATGTTCTGCAGCTTCGCAATCCTCACCGACCCGGGCATCGGCCGACTGATGCCGAACCCCTTCCTGATTCCTTATGCCTGGTGGATCAGCGGCGTCGGGATGTCGCTGATCTTCCCGCTCATCGGGATGTGGGCCGACAAGCGCCGCTACGGCACGGCGCACCCGGCCTGGTTCGTCGGCATCGGAGGCGTCCTGGTGGTACAGGCGATCGCCGACCTGATCGCCTACAGCCCAGCCGGGTACCGCTTCACCGAGTGGTTCCTCTCCGGCACGCCCGGTGCTGCGCGGCAGATGGCGGCGTTCTTCCCGGCCTAACTCGCTTGTTCGAGCGGCGGCAGATGCCTATCTCCGCAGCACCATGAGCATCCAGACCAAGCCCCCCACCGGCGCCGACCTGCGCGCCGAGATCGACCGGCTCCGCAAGGAGCGCAACGCGGTGATCCTGGCGCATTACTACCAGAAGCCCGAGCTTCAGGACTTGGCGGATTTCGTCGGCGATTCGCTCGAGCTATCGCGCAAGGCGGCCGACACCGACGCCGAGGTGATCGCCTTCTGCGGCGTCAAGTTCATGGCCGACACCGCCAAGATCCTCAGCCCCGAAAAGATCGTCGTGCTGCCCGACATGGAAGCCGGCTGCAGCCTGGAGGACTCCTGTCCGCCGCACAAGTTCAAGGCCTTTCGCGAGGCGCACCCGGATCACATCGCGCTGACCTACATCAACTGCTCGACCGAGGTGAAAGCCTTGAGCGACGTGATCGTCACCAGTTCGAGCGCCGAGACGATCATCAGCCAGATCCCCAAGGACCAGCCGATCATCTTCGGCCCCGACCGCCACCTCGGCGGCTACCTCAACCGCAAGTTCGGCCGAGAGATGCTGCTGTGGCCGGGCGTGTGCATCGTGCACGAGGCGTTCAGCGAGCGCGAGCTCTTGAAGCTGATGCAGCAGCACCCCGACGCGCCGGTCGCCGCGCACCCCGAGTGCCCGCCGCACATCATCGACCATGCCGACCACGTCGGCTCGACCAGCAGCATCCTGCAGTTCGCCAAGACTTTCCCCGGCGATACGCTGATCGTCGCCACCGAGCC
>Ga0105246_10000760_pt1 | contig 18373 bp, 17 predicted proteins | sample KBSM64metaG_FD_99694 | JGI IMG/M metagenome (GOLD analysis project Ga0105246, IMG submission 99694) | Miscanthus rhizosphere microbial communities from Kellogg Biological Station, Michigan, USA - KBS M6-4 metaG | ecosystem: Host-associated > Plants > Roots > Rhizosphere > Soil | place...
CAGTTCGAGGCACGGAAGCCAGGAGGATACGGAGTGTAGCTTATACTACATGAGTACCGGACTGGCGACGTAACGAAGAAATGCGACAGCTATCTTTACCGGACTTTTTGAACATCACTAAAATATCACTTGCTAACATATTGTAATGAATGTATAGTATCATGTTGTACATTCATTATGACAAGAGAGAAAGGATATTAAAAAGGGTATGAAACTTGGTGCTCGCATTTTAAAAACGGGTATTGCCATTACATTAGCTTTATTTGCTTGTACTCTGTTCCAATTACCGAGTCCAGTATTTGCGGGGATTTCAGCAATTTTTGCTGTACAGCCATCTGTATACCGCTCGTATTTGACAGCACTCGAACAAATACAAGCAAACGTAATTGGTGCAGTATTCGCTATCGGATTTGCATTTGCTTTTGGACACAATCCTTTTATTATTGGATTAACTTGTATATTAGTTATTGCTCTTACACTACAATTACGTTTAGAAAATACAATATCAATTGCTTTAGTGACGGTTATTGCGATTATGGAATATCAAGGTGCAAACTTCTTTGACTTCGCTCTGCTTCGCTTTGCAACCATTATGGTCGGTATTGTCGCGGCTTCACTTGTAAATTTAATGTTTATGCCGCCAAAATACGAAACAAAACTATATCATCGTATCGTTGATAACACCGAAGAAATTGTGAAATGGATTCGTATGAACAGCAGGCAAGCTTCTGATTTTACAACACTAAAAACAGATATTGATCGTATGAAAGAAAAAATGATTAAATTAAATCATTACTACTTACTTTACAAAGAAGAAAGAATCTATACGAAAAAAGTACAATTTGCAAAAATTCGTAAGCTCGTCTTATTTAGACAAATGTTAGCAACAACGAGTCGTGCATTAAGTACATTAAAAGCATTACATCGCACTGAAAACGAATTACGATATATGCCTGAACCATTTCAAGAATCCATTCAAAATGAATTAGATTCATTAACACACTATCATGAACAAGTTTTGTTAAAATTTATTGGCAAAGCGAAAAAACAACAGTCTGTTGAGATGCTTGATGAAGTAGAAACTGGTAAGCAGGAATTAATCGATATATTTATGGACTATCAAAATAAAGATGATGAAGAATCCTATAAAATATGGTTACATCTCTTCCCTCTTATTTCTTCAATTATTAATTACAGTGAAGAAGTTGAACATTTAGATTTACTTGTAGATAGTTTTTATACGTATCACAAACCAGAAGACGAACTACAAATTGATGAAAAAAAAGAAGATGAATGAAAAAACAGCCCCTTTACGCCAAAGGGGCTGTTTCTTCTATATGTTGAATTTGATATAAATCATAATAAAATCCTCGTTTTTGCATTAATTGTTCATGAGAACCCTTTTCTTTTATTTCACCATCTTCGATATATATGATCGTATCCACATGTGTAATAGTTGCCAATCTATGAGCAATGATTATTGTTGTACGGTCCGCAGCTAATGTTTGAAGAGCCTCTTGAATATGTCTTTCGTTCTCTAAGTCTAAAGCCGATGTTGCTTCGTCTAATATAAGTAAAGAAGGATTTTTCAAGAAGACACGTGCAATCGCTACACGCTGTCTTTGTCCACCAGACAGCTTTACGCCTCTTTCTCCCACAACTGTATCGTATCCATCTGGTAGATTCATAATAAAATTATGAATCTGCGCTGCTTTTGCAGCCGCAATAACTTCCTCTTTCGGTGCTTTCGGATTTCCATATAAAATATTAGATTGAATTGTATCACTAAATAACAGATTATCTTGCAAGACAATACCGATATGACTACGTAAATTTCTTACATTATAATCTCTCACATTCACACCATCTACATAAATCGCACCGCTAGAAACATCATAAAATCTTGGAATTAAACTAGCTAAGGATGACTTTCCACCTCCACTCGCTCCAACGAGGGCAATCTTTTCTCCAGAACGAATTGAGAAAGAAAGGTCATGTAGTACATCTTTTTCATCAGTATTATACCGAAAAGAAACTTGATCAAATACAATTTCACCCGAAAGCCTTTTTGGTAAAATTGCGTTTGGAGTATTTACAATATCATACTTTTCATCTAACAACTCAAACACTCGATCCATTGATGCAAATGATTGCGTGAGTGTTGTAGAAGAGTTAACAAGGCGGCGCAATGGACTATATAAACTATCCATATAGCCAACAAAAGCAACCATCGTTCCAAGTGTTAAAGAGCCTTGAATCACTTCATATGCCGCAAACGCAATAACAAGTAACGGTCCTAAATCCGTTAACGTATTCACTGTAGAAAATGTCCGTGCTGTCCAGCTTGTATGTGTTAATGCTTTTGTTAAAAAATCATTATTTTTCTTTTCAAACTGCCCTTTTTCATACTCTTCTAATGCAAAACTACGCGTCACTTGCATCCCTTGGATACGCTCATGTAAATAACCTTGCATCGTTGCCAATGCTTGTGAACGCTCTCTCGTTAATTTACGAAGACGCCCGAAAAAATATTTCACTGCAACTGCATAAATCGGCAAAATTAACAATGCAACAAGCGTTAATTTTATATTCATAGAAAACATAACTACAATTGCAATAAAAATTGTAGCTGTATCAAGCCAGACATTCATAAGTCCTGTAATAACAAAATCCTTCGTCTGCTCTACATCATGAATCACACGCGAAATAATTTCACCTGTTTTTGTATTTGAATAGTAGCGTAAACTTAACTTTTGCAGATGCCCAAAAATATGTTTTCGTAAGTCGTAAAGTACTGTATTACCAATACGCTGTGCAAAATATTGACGATAATATTCAACAGGTGGTCTCAGTACACCAAAAATAAAAAAGGCAATCCCGATTGCTGTTATCAATTGTGATTTTTTTTCCTGAAGTGATCCACTGCCTTGAATAACATCATCAATAATATACTTTAATAGCCACGGCATAATAAGCGGAATACCAAACTTAATAAGTCCGATAATAATTGTAATTGTAATAAGCCACCGGTACGGTTTTACAAATTGTAAATATCTTTTTATTCCCTGCATATACTTCCCCCTTTACTAGAACAAACCTGCTGGGAATTCCCCTGCAGGTTTGTTCTAGTCCCTATACATTAAATACCGTTCATACCACATATCAACAAAATCTGGCGCAAAAGGTCCTTTTCTTTGATGAATCCACTGTGTTAAATACTCCACATTCCGCTTTAGAATCGTATCAATTACTGGTGGATAATTCATCATCTGACTATGCTTTTCGTACTCATCTTCATCTAAAAGCGTATATGTCATATCTGGATATACCTTAATATCCAAATCATAATCAATATACTTTAATGCTTCAGAATCATATGCAAATGGAGAACTTAAATTACAATAGTAGTATACTCCCTCTTCTCTTAACATACCGATTACATTAAACCAATAATTTGAATGAAAATAACAAATTGCAGGCTCACGCGTAATCCATGTCCGGCCATCTGATTCGGTTACTACAGTCCGGTCATTTGCACCAATTACAAGACTTTGTGTTCCTTTTAAAATTGTAGTCTCTTCCCACATTCTATGAATGGAGCCATTATGTTTATAACTATGTATTTGTACTTTTTCTCCTTCTTTGGGAAATCCCATACGTTCTCCCTTCTTTCACTGTGAATGCTCTTCTAAAGTTGTCCCAACTAGTATCGTTTCTTTTAAAAACGTATTGAGCCGAATTCACTTTTTTTCTATTATAACTTTTTTGTCAAAATTTTAAAACTAAACCGACACAATCCAACTTTCGTAAACACTAACGAATTACTCTTCCTTGACAAATCATGTTGCGACAAAAAGCCCTTCTTCATAAATTTAAAAAGGGCTTTTCCAACTAAAGCATCCGGATACATCACTTCTTTAGTTAGAAATTATTTTTTCAGTTTCAAAAGAGTGAATCACTTCATTTGTTTGTTGCTCAAATTTTTCATGCAAAAGCTTCAATGCTTGTTCCGTTTTGTGTATTTCTTGACGAATAAAATGCAACTCTTTTTTATCGTCTTTTTTTTGTTCACTTGTTTCGATCTGTTGGTACTTCTCTAAATGTGCTTGTAATTTCAACAACTCATCCATTGTTTGCAATTGCTCTCCTACCAACTTATCAAATGAATTCATCATTTACCCCCTGTTTTCAATAAATTCCCATCACCTATTCATACAGGTTACATCGCTACTAAATATTTTCTAATGTCCTATCCCCTTCTCCTTTGACTACATTTGTTGACTTATTAGAAGTTATGTCGGCTCTCTCAATAAAATTTTTAAAGCAATCGAATTGAATAACATTAGACCTTTACTAGTAAAATTCTTTGTTTCGTAATCCATTACCAAACAAAGAAAACACTTCTCTTGAATCGAGAAGTGTTTTTCTTTGTTATTGATTCGTGCTAGAAGATTGTGATTTTTTTGCTGCTGATTGTGCATTTTGTTGTTTCACTGCTTGTACATCTGTGTCAGTTGCAAACTCTGTACCATAGCTAGCATTTGCACTTTGAACACCAGCGCCAGAAGCCTGTGCTTTTTTTGCTGCTGATTGTGCATTTTGTTGTTTCACTGCTTGTACATCTGTGTCAGTTGCAAACTCTGTACCGTAGCTAGCATTTGCACTTTGAACACCAGCGCTAGAAGCCTGTGCTTTTTTCGCTTCTGATTGTGCATTTTGTTGTTTCACTGCTTGTACGTTTGTCTCAGTCGCAAACTCTGTGCCGTAGCTAGCATTTGTACTTTGAATGCTAGCACCAGAAGTTGCTTTGTTATAACCTTGTTGTTTTTTACTCATCTTTCTCACCTCCACAATCAATAATGTAACCAACCCTTTCAAAAGATATCCGCAATTTTATTTTTTAATTTACGCATACATCTCCCTAGGCTCATTCAAACTACATATGATGGAGGTGTACACATGTATGTTGGACGCGATATGACAGAACTATCTATGATTTCGAAAGAAGAATGGAAACAAGATGAATTAGCTTATTTTCACCATTCCTTGCAACAAATCATGCCTTATTTAAACGTAGAAGGCCAAACGATTTACAAAGAAATTATAAAAGAGATCGAATCTCGAGGTGGTCTTCAAAGAAGCGACGCGGATTGGACGCACGGTACAAAAGTTTCTTATGACTAAAAAACGTGTTCCCTAATTTGGGAACACGTTCCATCTCCAACCTTTTTTACCTGTTGTAAAGGACCAAACTGGTGAAGTCACTTGACCACCATATCGGTCTTCGACTTTTATATACCATTGATACGTCGTATTTTCCTTTAAATTCTCCAATTTTACTTTTGCGTTGCGCCAATTCGCCACAAAATTATCTTTACCGATTACTTCATTCGTGTACACGTTTACTTCTACATAGTCTGTTGCGACTTGTTTTATCGCAGGTTGTAAATCAACGTCTAATTCAAATTCATCTTTTCCTGGATACTCTTCTGGTTTATAAAAATTATACTCATTTAAATATGGAGAGTACGTTTTGACATACATTTTGTTTGCAATTGTATCAAATTGTAAAAGTCGCATATATCCTTGTCCCCCTTCTGGGCCACCTTGATAATCCGCCAGCATTTGATATACTTTACGATCTACGATGCCGTCCCCATTATCATCAATTTCATCAACTAATGTCTCACTATCGTGATAATGTCCACTCAACACAGCTAACACATTCTTATTCGGTTTAACTACTTCATTAAAAATTTTGTCACCAATCGGACTACGATTGCCTGATACAAGTAAATATTCATGGAATGATAAAATCGCTTTTCGATTCGGATATTTCTGCAATACTTCCTTCATCCATTGAATATCTTCATCTGTAACGCCCCATCCCATATACAGCATAATAAAATCGTTGCCTTTTACTGAAATCAAATCATAATGTCCGCGGTTATCCTTATAACTTTCGCCATAAAATGGCTTATCTTTAAAACGCCAATCCCCAAAATATTTCGAGTATGCTGTATAGTCTTCATCTTTATGATTTACATCATGATTCCCGGCCAACACACCATACGGTACTTTCGCATTCTCAAGTACTTTCATGTATTCATCTGCGCGCTGCCATTGAAATTCTTGATATGACTTATCAACAAGATCCCCTGTATGGAATACATATTTAATATTTAATGGATCCTTTTGTGCAGCAATCCAGTCAACCTGACTTTTGTAAATATAGGGATAACTTTCAGAGTAATACTGTGTATCCGACATCCATACAAATGTGTAATCAAACTTATTTGGTGAACTTGGAATTTGGTCTTGCACAATTACACTTACTTTTTGATCTTTTACATATTCTTTCGCTAATACAGCACCTTTTAATTCAAAGTCCTTATCCCCAGCAATTTTCGATGTAAGTTCTGTCCACTTATTTGTCATGTAGTTCCAAGCATACATCGTAACTTTTCTTCCTTCTAGAGAATGTCCATACCATTTTACTTCTACCGTATCATCGTTTTTCACATCATCAGCAACCGTTACATCAAAACGATGATATGGAAATTTCTCTGTTGATTCCGTTGTATAATATTTCCCATCTTTTTTACTAACTTTACTTAGCTGATCTTGGTCAAAACTTTTCTCACCATTCACAGCAAAAGCTTGTGGTGGTTCTTGTTCTATCGAATTTTCGGTAATTTTCATACGATCCGTTTCATTCGGCTTATACGTATACCCTTTATAAAATATTGCCTTCATTGCGTCATTTGTTGGATCAGTTACTTTTGCTTCAAGTGTCGGATTCGTGCTCACATTTTTTTCTCCATCTTTAGGTGCAATTGGAGTAGGATCTGTTGGATTTTCTGCCCAAGTTTCAAACATAATTGTCTTTTCTTCACGATTTCCTACCTGATCCTCAGCCTCTACATGTAACTCATGCTTTCCTGCTGCTAATTGTGCAGATGATGTTTCATAAGGAGTTACAATTTCCTTACCATCCAATATAACTTTTTTACTTTTCACTCCTGCTACATCATCTGTAACCGTTACATCAATTGGAATTTTCCCTTTATATTTTTTCTCGTTCTGTACCGTAGTTGAAATCTTTGGTGGTGTATTATCAACTTTTACATCTGCAACGACTTCTTTATTCACACCATCTTGCACTGCAATTCGATGCTTTCCATCCTTCACTTGTTTTGTATCCCATAAATATGCATTCGAAATAAACTTTTCTTCTGGAACTTGGAATCCAAACGTAAATACTGGTGTTGATGTATCTCCATCACCAATTGATAACTCCTGATTTGGATTTGCAAAATTCGGATCATATAAAGTCGTTCCATCCGCTAATACAAGGCGAACATTTTTCAAATAAAAATCATCTTTATTCTCTTCAACTCGATTGTCAAATGGTGACGTCTTTGTGCCAGATCGAATATCAATTTTGAACGGCTCATTATATTTAACTTTTGATTGATCAATTTTTACAGTTAATGTGACATAATCACTATACGTATCATCAAATATACGTAATACTTCATTCCCAATTGTGACTGCGTTTTTAAAATACAAGTCGGTTTGCTTCACATCAAAAGCAAAATAAGCAGGCTTCTCTAACGAACGATATGTGTTCGTCTCAACTTTCTTTCCGTCCACTAAAAGAGCAAGTCGTTCAGCCCCAACCGACGAAGAGGTTCCTTTTAATAAAACTTGATTTGCAACCACCTCATCATCTTTTACATTAAGACGAAGAGGTCCTTTATCTTTCTCTCCAGCTATTTGCACTGAATACATATCACTTTTTACTACATTGAAGCCATCAGAAGCTTCCAAGTAATATGTCACTTTCTCTTTTCCAATTAATTCAGGTGAATAAATGGTATAATGATATTTTTTATCTACACGATCCTCTACTAAATTTTCAGCCTTATATTCTGCATTCGGATTCGTCTTGTAATATAATTTCACACTCTTAACATGTTCGTTATCAAGAACAGAAAAACCCAATTTATGATCTTGAAATTCAGAAATTAGCCCTTCTGCCACTTTATGTGAAATCGTCGGTGCAATCGTATCTTCTTTCAAGGCAACTCGTTCAGCTGGTACTTGTCCTTCGAATATAGTTCCAGGCGATGCATTATGTTCTGCACCACTGACCTTTTGCATAGTTTGCGAGCCATCTTGAGGATAGCGATATAAAATTCCCTTATTAGCTTTCACATCTGCTTGATTTGCTTGATCATTATAGTAAGCAGATGCAATTTCTGTCCCCGTCTTTGTTGCAACGACAATGCCACGTGCACTTCCATTCGCCATTCCATTTGAATATATTCTAACAATATTTTTATTTTCTACTAAGTTCACACCAAATTGTTTATTAAAGTCAGCAACGGTTTTCTCATTGTTTTCACCATTTATAATCCAAAATACGAGAGACTGCCCTGATGGAATTACAACATCATCGGGAGTAGATCCCCAAATGAGATCACCTTCTGGTCCTTCAGATGGATAACGATATCGAATTGTATAATCCTTAAAATTAAGATCTTGTGTGCTATTGTTATACACTTCAATAAATTCATATCCATCTGCTTTTCCAACATTCGTCGTGTCCGGCGTCACTTCGGTAATCAAAAATGGCGGTACGCTTTGTGGTTCTATTTTTTTATGCTCTATTTTTGTTTCATAAGATTTTTCAATTGTTTCTTGATTCCCTTGCACGACAATTTTATAGAATAATGAATTTCCCCATAGCTCTTTTTGAGGAATTGTCACCTTATAAACATCGCTATTTCCTTCTTTGTTCATCTGCAATTTTTTGTGTGCTAACTTGCCATCTTGGGTATACAAAACCGCTACATTCTCTCCGCCCTTAATCGTTGCAGTGATAGTTAAATCTTCTGTTCCTATATGAGCAGGTAATGCCGTATGCTCAATCGTAACGCCTACTTGATCTGATTGTTTTACTGGCTCTAGCGGTACTTGAAATGGTATTTGCACACCAGGTGTTCCTTTTTCAAACCAACCTACTTTTTGCATTTCAGTACTTTCGGTTTTGTATGCATACGCCATACTCTGACCAACCTTTACATCCTCTTTCCCATATGTTGCAGATGATAAAACTGTTCCGTACTGATCAGCAAATTGAATGGTTCTCCCAGCGCTATTAGACATTCCATCCACTTTAAGTGGAAGAACTTGTTCCTCGGTTATATTCCCACCGTATGCTTGAATAAAGTCTTGTTTTGATAATGCTGCGTTTCCTTCATTTTTAATCCAAAACACTTTCGTTCCTTTTGATGGAATTGTTGCATTTTCTGTAAAATTCCAATCTTCACTTCCAGTTTCTGAATACTTATAAATAAGTTTATAATCTTTCAACTGTATTGCTTCACTAGAGTTATTGTATATTTCTATAAACTCATATCCATCTTTCCCGTTCACATTTATCGTATCTGGCATTAGTTCAGTAATCATAACTGCCCTATTCTTTGTATAATCCTCTACATGACGCTCAACAGCACTTACATATTGTTCTTTTTCTGGAAAGGTAACAACCTTTCCATCCTGTTCAATTTCAAACCAATATGTAAACGTATCAGACCAAACATCTAGCTTTGGAACAACAGTAGAATACAAATTATTCTCACCTTTGTTCATTTCCAGTTTTTTCACTAACAAACCGGACGCACTACGATATACAAGGTTTACTTTTGCCTTATCGTATACACTTGCTAACTGAAGTTCAATCGGTAAATCTTCATGTGCATTAATTTTCATTTTAGGTACATGCGCTGTTTCTTGTAATAACTTTTCTTTTTGATTATTATCTTTTTGGGCAGGCTGCTTTTCTATCGTTTCTTTGGAGTTTGGTTGTGTGGGCTCTAGTTGTTTGGAGTCTGGCTGGACTGCCTCTTTTTGTGTGGGTTCTGTAGGTGGTTTTTCTTTTTTATGCGATTGGAATACAGTGTAAGTCCCAGGTGATGGTATTTCATTTTTTATTTCTTTCTTTGTTTCATTCCAAAAGGAATGAATTGATACATCTTTATTCTCTTTTCTTGTTTCAATGACATCTACCGTTTCATTTTTTTCAGTCGTTACTTCAATCCTAATTTGTTTATCACTTAAATCCTCAGTAGCAAATAAAACTTGTTCTTCTTTTATTTCCGTCTTATAGCGCTCATTAATCTCATTAACTGTTTTATTTCCAAATACGATTAACTTCGTTTCTTTTGGTTGTACAGATTGCTTTTCATTTTCATCTTTAAGTTTTAGCACTTTTCCATTGACCTTCAGTTGAACATTCTTCATATCCATAACTTTCGCTGATGGGTTATACAATTCGATATAGCGTAGATCATCCGTATAATGAACTTCTGAAATGAGAGCTTGCTGATTTTGTTCCTTCTCCTCAGCAAAAGTGACATGGCCTGGCCCAGTCAACGTTTGAAGTAAGAAAGTCGCTACAACTGCTGAACGGATTACTTTTTTTAGCATTTCCTATCCCCCTTTAAATTTTTCATTACAACTTTCATTGTATTTGTCATTTGTTAAGGGAATATGAAATATTTGTAAGTAATTATTATGTTTATGTCGAAAAAACTTCAACCATTAAGGCTGAAGTTTTTTAACACATTCTTCATAAATCATACGATGCGATTTAGAAAAAGGTAATTTTTCAAATTCTTCTTTAGATACAACTTTTAATGTATCTGTTTCTTTAATAGCACTTGTTACCTTCCCATAAAATACAAATACATCCCATGTCCGATGAGTAAAAGTATGTTGCACATTCATTGCATACTCATCGATGGAAATAGAAATGGAAAAGTTCTCTTTCATATAATCAGTAAGCTGTTGTTTCTGATTTCGAATCCCTTCGCTAATTTCAACATTTGGGAATTCCCACATATTCGCAAGTAATCCTGTACTCGGTCTTTTGTTAATTACATAATTTCCATCTTCTGTTTGCAGCACACCCGCAACAAGCGGCACCATTTTAGGAGCTTTCGCCTTACTTTTGACCGGCAACTCTTTCTGTACACCTTCTGCATAACCACGACAGTGTTCCCGAACTGGACAAAGTAAACAAGCTGGATTTTTCGGAATACAAATGAGCGCACCTAGCTCCATTAATCCTTGATTAAAATAAGACGGATTTTCCTTTGAAATGATTTCACGTACAATCTCTTCAAATACTTTTCGCGTCTTAGGTTTCGCAATATCATCCCAAACCGATAATATACGGGATAAAACACGCATTACATTTCCATCTACAGCTGGCTCTGGTATACCGTATGCAATACTTAAAATTGCACCTTTTGTGTATGGACCAACACCTTTTAATTTTTCAATTTTTTTCACATCACTTGGTACTTTCCCACCATATACTTCTTTTACTTCCTTCACCGCTGCATGTAAATTCCGCGCTCTAGAATAATAACCGAGGCCTTCCCATGCTTTTAATACCTCTTCATCATCTGCCGATGCCAACGCTTCTAATGTTGGGAACTTTCCCATAAAATTTGCGTAATATGGTTTTACAGCTTCCACTCTTGTTTGCTGCAACATAGTTTCAGAAACCCAAACGCGATACGGATCTTTATTTTTACGCCACGGTAAATCACGCTGTTCTTTTTCAAACCAACTAATTAAATCATGTTGAAACTTCTCTATGTTAAAATCATCTAATATTTCAAGTGCCAAGCTTGATCCCCCTCATTTTTTGCATATACGTACTATTATAAAGATTTTAGGAAAAAATTTAAGTAAGATGATATAGGAAATAGAAGGCAAATGCCTTGAGATATCGAATAAAAAGAGTTACATTAATAAAAAACGGAGGTGTATTTCCATGGACACGGCCACTCACCTTGTTATGGGCGTCACATTAGGTGGTTTAGCAACGTTAGATCCAGCCATTAGCCAGAGTGATTTCGGACCACAAGCTGTTATGCTTGCAACGATCGCTGGCTCCAATATTCCTGATATTGATACCGTCTTAAAATTACGTAATAATGCAAAATATATACGAAACCATCGCGGGGTTACTCATTCCATTCCTGCTGTTATTCTCTGGTCTTTCCTTATAAGCGGAATTTCCTTTGCCTTCTTTACAGAAGCTCCCTATTTTCATCTACTACTTTGGTCATTTATCGCCGTCTTTCTTCACGTGTTTGTTGATATTTTTAACGCCTATGGTACACAAGCGTTGAGGCCTTTTACAAAAAGGTGGGTTGCATTAGGTGTAATTAATACATTTGATGCTGTTATTTTCTTTATCCATATACTCGCTATCGCTTGTATGGTTGTTGGCTCCCATAAAGGATATACTGCTTTAGCTGCATATATATTAATGTTTGTCTACTATGTCGGTCGAATTGTAATGAGACAAAATGTAAAAAGTGTAGTTTACAAACGATTTGAAGATGTAGAGGAAGTCATTATTTCTCCTTCTTATCGCTTTTATCACTATCATTTGGCTATTGTAACAAAAAAACACTATTATGTTGCGCGTTGGCACCGCGGCCATATTATGGTGCATGATAAATTTGATCGTATTCCACTTCCGGATAATAAAATTATGCGAGCTGCACAAAGAGATGAAAACATTTCTGCTTTTTTATCTTTTTCACCCGTATACCGCTGGGATATTTTTGATTACGACAACTATTATGAAGTGCGTTTTATCGATTTACGGTACCGTAGTAAAGACTATTACCCATTCGTTGCAATTGTCCAACTGGATCAAAATTTAAATATTATTAGTTCCTATACTGGATGGATTTTTAGTGAAGAAAAGCTTCGTAAAAAATTGGAATTGATTCCGCATTAAAAAAAGCGACCAACTTCGGTCGCTTTTCTTAATGCTTTAAATGATCATCTTGATTAATTAAATGACTATATTTCGGATTATTCGTGCGGATTTCATGAAGACGCTCACCATGGTTATTAATCCATGTTCTTACAATTTGTTCCGTCATTTCTTCACCTTGATAACGACCAGACTTTGCATACGTTACTTGGAAGTCCTCCCATAATAACTCAATCCATGCACGAGCCTGATAATAAGACAGAAAGCTATTTTTTTCAAGTAATTCTTTTGTTAATACTTCATACTTATCATTCATTATTTATTTCTCCTTTTATTAATTTCGTACTTTATTTCCAAACCTCATTACCACATCAAAATTATAAATGAACAAAAGGATACACGCATTCATGAACTTCTTCCATCGCCAACAGAAGTTTCATTTTATGCTCAAGCATAATTTTCTCTATTTTGCACATTCTATTAATGATACTTCTTAGTAAGTATCATTTAATAATGAGGGGGCGTTCTTCTTGGGTAGACAAGCCGAATTTTGGTCTGAATCAAAAAACAACAGCAAAATCGAGGGTCCAACGAAAGCAAAAGCTCGTTTTGCTTCGAAAAGACCTAACGGCACAATTAACACGCACCCACAGGAACGTATGCGTGCCGCAAATCATCAGGAAGAGTAAAAACAATAGTCCGTTCTAAAGAGTTATTGCAATTAACTTCCTACATGAGGTGATAAAGATGAGCTACCGTAATCATTTAGATCGTCGTTCTGAATTATTCAACCCTACCTGGGCACGTCCGAAACATGCAAAAGCGCAAGTAAATGGACAGACGCAACAAACCCAGTCTCTCATTATTTTGGCGAATGAGATGAGAAAACGCCAAATTTAATTGCCTATCTCCTTTAACAACTACGAAAAATGAAAACCAGAGCAGCCAAGGCTCTCTGGTTTTTTATTTCTCTTGTAATAGCGAAATAGGAATACCAATTTCCTCTGTCTCATTTTGTTTATGTCCCCAAGCAAATACCCCATTGAAATACGTAATCGTAAAGAAGACACCCGGTTCTTCTATAAGTTCATACGTTTCACCAATCTGAAATGCGTTTACATCTGTCATATAAGCACGAGCCATTGCCATTTTTCTCATTAATACGTCAAACTCATTTACTATACCAAGCTGCTCTGCTTTCACAGCCTGTTCTTTTAAAATGCCAATTTCCTCTCTTAACTCATGTGGTGTCATATCACTATAACGTTTTGGCATATTCATCATATTCTCTCATCCCTCTTCACGTTTCATTTGTAAAAATGTCTCTATCTCATCAATAGAAAATCCTTTTCGATATAATGCTTGTTTCATCTTGTTTTCATATGTCCATCCATCATGCTTTTTATGCTTCTCATGATACTTATTTCCATGATATAACAATGCAGCTTGTTGCTGCGTATCATCCTTTTCCTCTTTTAATTCTTCTAGACAAATTTGAATTACATCACGATTATATCCTTTACGGACTAACATTTCTTCTAGCTTTTGTTTCATTTGTAAAAAAGAATGCTTTTGATAGGACTTTTTCTTTTTTTCTACAAGCTCAAAGGCATTTTCAATTTGTTTCTCTTTCGGATATTCTTGTAAACTATGAGTAATAATTATATCTTGGACACCTTTACTAAAAAGTTCCCGTCTAATAATTGTCGGTCCTTTTTGATTCACGTTACTATGAGTTCGCACATACGAAATGGCATACTCTTTATCATTAATATAGTGATCATGTAATAATTTCGAAATAACTTCAGAGATGACGGCTTGTCCAATTTCTTTTTTTCGTAAGTATTCTTCTACTTCCTGTTTCGTCCGCATTTGATAGGATAAATAAGAAATTGCTTGCAAATATGCTTTTTGTACTTCTTCATTGTATAAAATATTTGCTAACTCTACTTCATCGATTTCTAAACCCTTTTGCAAACCGTGCTTGATTAAGGTTACTTGATTCACACTAAATCCGTATTCTTCACCTTGTCCTTTATCAATATAAATATTAAATCGTTCTTTCGTTCGTTTTTGTACTTCTATTTTTGTAATGACAGCCATATTCTTCACCCCGCTATTATTTTAACATAGTTGCGGAACAATTTTGCTTTTCATGAATATATATAATGAGGAGGAAGTTCAGTTGAAAATTGCAATTTCTGGGGGAACTGGTTTTATCGGTAAAGCATTAGCTACTTTTTTAGACCTAAAAGGGTACACCATTTACATTCTCACCCGAGAAAAAAAAGAGACCCCTTTCAACTCTAACATTCACTACGTCCAATGGGATAAATGCTCACCTAAATTCCCTCTCACCTCTATCGATGTTGTTGTTAATCTAGCTGGAGAATCTATTAATAACGGTCGATGGACAAAGAAGCAGAAAGAAAACATTATAACGAGTCGTCTTCATACAACAAATAGTCTCATCAAACAATTACAAACATTACCAAATAAGCCCCATACTTTTATTAACGCTAGCGCAATTGGCTATTACGGTACAGCTGAAACAAAAATTTTTACAGAACAGAACAAAGAACATGGCAGTGACTTTTTAGCAACTACAGTAAAACTATGGGAAGAAGCAGCCTCTCATGCAACTTCTCTCGGAATTCGAACCGTCTATACACGCTTTGGAATTGTTTTAGGAAAAGAGGGTGGTGCCCTTCCTAAAATGTTGCTTCCCTACAAGTTATTTATTGGTGGAACAATCGGTTCAGGTAATCAGTGGCTGTCTTGGATTCATCTAGATGATGTCATCCGCATGATTGATTTTGCAATAGACACAAAAGAAATAGAAGGCCCTCTTAACATTACAGCACCAAATCCTACAACAATGAAAGAGTTTGGAAAGACACTTTCATTTATCATGCATCGCCCACATTGGCTTCCCGTTCCAGCATTTGCACTACATGCTTTACTTGGAGAAATGAGTATGCTTGTGCTACAAGGACAACATGTATTGCCTAACAAAGCAATACAGCACGGATACCAATATTCGTTTCCTACATTAAACCATGCATTACAAAATATTATATTGCATACACTGTAGTACTTCTGAAATAAACCCATTAAAATTGTTCTATTTACTAATTTAAAGGTTATTAGCCAATGGAAATGAGGTATCTATGAAAACGCTATTTAAGCAGGCCATTGTATATCCCATTACTTCTTCCAAATTTCAAGGAGATGTATTGGTTAAACACAATCAAATCGCTGCGATAAAACCACATATTGAGCCCACTCAAGATATGACTGTTATTGATGCAAGAGCCCTTCACCTTTTACCAGGATTTATCGATGTGCATACTCATCTTGGCCTATACGATGAAGGGACTGGATGGGCTGGAAATGATGCCAATGAAACATCTGAAGTATTAACACCACATATTCGTTCTTTAGATGGTATCCATCCTTTTGATATTGCTTTTCAAGATGCGGTTGAAAATGGGGTTACAACTGCCCACGTTATGCCTGGAAGTCAAAATATTATTGGTGGGACAACATGTGTGATTAAAACTGCCGGAACTTGTATCGATCATATGATTATTCAAGAACCTGCTGGATTAAAAATTGCATTTGGAGAAAATCCAAAACGAGTTCATAGTAATGGCACAAAAGAATCGATTACTCGTATGGGGATTATGGGATTGCTTCGTGAATCTTTTTACGAAGCACAACATTATGGAAACGAAGCAGATTTTCGAATGCTCCCTATTCTAAAAGCTTTGCGCCGAGAAATTCCAGTACGTATTCATGCTCATCGGGCAGATGACATTCTTTCCTCTCTTCGCTTTGCAAAAGAATTCAATCTTGATTTACGTATTGAACACTGCACAGAAGGACATTTTATTGTAAAAGAACTTGCCAATCAAAATTTAAAAATATCTGTTGGTCCGACATTAACACGCCGATCAAAAATTGAACTCAAAAATAAATCATGGGATACTTATCATACTTTATCAAAGCATGGGATAGAAGTTTCGATTACAACAGATCATCCCTATACTCCCATTCAATATTTAAATGTTTGTGCAGCCATCGCTGTCAGGGAAGGATTAGATGAAAGAATTGCATTAGAAGGAGTTACAATCATTCCCGCTCGAAACTTACGTTTAGAGAAAAGAATTGGAAGTATTGAAGTTGGAAAAGATGCCGATCTTGTATTATGGACACATCACCCATTTCATTACTTAGCCAAGCCCGTACTAACTATGATTGACGGAAAAATAATTTACAAAAAAAATAAAAAAAATTAGTTTATTTTTTTGACTAGATAAAGTATTATACGATTATAAACTGAATGAAACCATAATCAATTTGTGTCGTGATTTTTCATTTCAAATTGATGAATGGGGAAGGCAAATGGTGCGCCACCAGCGTTATAGACTGGTTCTAGTGGGTTCGATTCCCACCCCGAAATTTTTTAAAGGTTGATATAAAAATTTCGAGGGTGGGGTGTTTTTTCGTCATGCTACCCTCATGTGAGGAGGAGTTAGTATGTTAAAAAAACGCGACTTACACGACAGCCACGTTCTATATGATTTAATGGTGGATCCTGCTGTCTTCCCTTTTGTGCGTCAAAAAGCTTATTCATACGAAGAGTTTTTATTTTTAACAAAGCAAACAATAGAAGCAGAAGAGCGTGGTGAATTAATTTCACGCACAATTTTAGATGAATGGGGAAACCCTATCGGCACGATTACTTTATTTGATGTGCAAGAAAAAGCTGGTTTTCTTGGTACATGGCTTGGAAAACCGTATCATGGCCAGGGGTATAATAAATTAGCAAAAGATGCTTTTTTCAGCGAGCTTTTCTATGAGTTAGATATTGAAACAATCTTTATGCGTATTCGCAAAGTAAATATTCGTTCGATGAAAGCAGCTGAAAAACTACCATATGTAAACCTAGCAAACGAAACTAGAAAAGCTGTTTATGATCAAATTAACGCAATCGAAGAAGTATATAGCTTATATGAAATTCCAAAAGATCAATATACTCTTTCTACAATGCGTGATACTACATTCCAAGATACTCATCATTTAAAAGAAGCGTAGTATGTCACTAATTATAAAGTGAAATTTTAATCAGTGGGGGCCTTACTGCCCGCGAATAGCGGGATAAAATGAATATACTTGTTTATTGTGTATACCTCTTTATGTCATTGGAAATGATAGATAATAACTTTATGACACGAGGTGATCTGTAATGGATAGAAAGAAACGTGAAAAAGCAAGAAATACATTAAATAGTACACAAGAGGTTCTTTATCAACGAGAGTTTCGAAGAGCAGATCGTGCAGCGGGATATCGCCCTAAAGGTGTATAATTATAAAGTGAAATTTTAATCAATGGGTGCTTTATCCTTCACTGATTATCAGCCCTCACCAATCGGGCTTTTACGGGCAGTTGATTACTTAACTTCTTTGCTTTCGTCAAAGTTTGAGATGGAATTTTACTACCTAAAAATAGTGGGATAAAGTGAAACTTGAGGTGATTTTTTTACCCTCTCCTACC
>Ga0105246_10000762_pt1 | contig 18353 bp, 27 predicted proteins | sample KBSM64metaG_FD_99694 | JGI IMG/M metagenome (GOLD analysis project Ga0105246, IMG submission 99694) | Miscanthus rhizosphere microbial communities from Kellogg Biological Station, Michigan, USA - KBS M6-4 metaG | ecosystem: Host-associated > Plants > Roots > Rhizosphere > Soil | place...
CCTCGTTCATGCGTTGCACGAACGCTTCCTGGCTTCCCGCGACCGCCTCGGCAATCATCACGGCGACGTCGTTCGCCGATTTGACGATGAGAACTTTGAGCGCGGTGTCGAGCGTGATCGCCTCGCCGACCTTCAGCCAGAGCTTGCTCGGCGCTTGCTCCGTCGCCTCTTTGGAGCAGATAACCACGGTGTCGGGCTTGATGTTGCCGGTCTTGATCGCCTGGAAGGCGACATAGGCCGTCATCAGCTTGGTCAGGGAGGCCGGGAACCACTGGGCGTCGGGGTCCTCGGCATAGAACACCGTGCCGTTATAGGGCTCGAAGACGAGGGCGGGACCGGCAGACGCCCCGACCGGGGCCATCAAGATCGCTCCGACGAGGAGGCCAAGACCGGCGCGCCGCAGCTTCATCCGTGATCCCTCATTCATTCCGCGCCTTGCCCATGGAGCCGCCTCGGCCGCCGCCCGGAAAGCGAGCAGAGCTAAACCGCAAGATGACAACCGCCCCAGCCCCCAGGAACCGCTCGGCCACATAGGCAATCGAATTTCGACTGTTCCGTGGCACACGGGATCGGACCGGCCGACTCGCGCGAAAAAGGGTAAAGCCGCATCCTGACCCGCCAGAAAAGACTACCTTGCCGGTCCCAATTCGCAACTGCGAAATTAGGTCTCCCTAATGCCTGGAGCGCTGAGATCGAGTGGCAGCTTAGATGTGGCTCAAAATCCAATAGAGGCTTCCCGACAAGAGCACCGCCATGGGAAGCGTCAGCACCCAAGCCATCAAGAGATTGCGCACGGTGGCCATCTGCAGACCGGACCCGTTAGCGGCCATGGTTCCCGCCACGCCAGAGGACAGCACCTGCGTCGTAGAGACCGGCATGCCGAACATATCTGCGCCGGCGATCGTGCCCATGGCGACGAGCTCGGCCGAGGCGCCTTGCGCATAGGTCAAATGCGACTTGCCGATCTTCTCACCGACCGTGACCACGATACGCTTCCAGCCGATCATCGTGCCAAGCCCGAGCGCGATGGCGACCGAGACCTTGACCCAGAGCGGAATGTATTTGGTCGCATCGTCGAGCTCGCCCTTGTAGGCGGTGAGACTTTCTTTGGTCGCTTGATCGAGGGAAGGCACGCCCGTCTTGAACATGACGCGGATCGCCTCAGAGACGAGATACATGTCGTTGCGCACGTTGTAGACGGCGGCGGTCGGAATTTTGCGCAGCGTGCCATATTCGTTGACTTGAGCATCGATCTTGCCAACGAGCTCGGCAACGGCGGGGATGGTATCGGGCTGCAATTGCTTGGGGCGGATGTAGGTGGTCACGGTAGCGCGGGTATCAGCAGGAGGCACGCTGGGCGCAAGCTTCTGTAACGCGGTCTGCGCCGCGGCACCAAGAACATGGAATTGCTCGACGCGCGAGTCAGGCATGGCGCGGTTCAAGGTATAGGCGGTCGGCACGCAGCCGATCAGGATCAACATGATGAGGCCCATGCCCTTCTGACCATCGTTTGAGCCATGGGCGAAGGAGACGCCGGTGCAGGTCAGCACCAGGATCGCGCGGATCCACAATGGCGGCGGGGTAGCGCCCTTGGGCTCCTGATAAAGCGACGGCTTACGCACGGGATATTTCAAGGTGAGCAGCAGCAGCGCGGCGCAAATGAAGCCAATGATCGGCGAGAGCAGGAGCGCATGGCCGACATTGACAGCCTGACTCCAATCGACGCCCGCGGTGCCGTCTCGGCCCTGCATCAAGGCATTTGCGATGCCGACGCCGACAATGGAGCCGATCAAGGTATGCGAAGAGGAAGCCGGAAGGCCAAGCCAACCAAGTCCCTAGATTCCAGATGAAGGCGGCAAACAGCAAGGCAAATACCATGGCAAAGCCTGCGTGCGATCCGACTTGAAGGATCAGTTCCACCGGCAACAGCGAGAGGATCACGAAGGCGACGGCGCCGCTCGACACCATCACGCCGATAAAACTCCATAGGCCCGACCACAGCACCGCGACGTTGGGCGCAAGCGCGTGGGTATAGATGACGGTGGCCACGGCATTGGCCGTGTCGTGGAAGCCGTTCACGAACTCGAAGCCGAGGGCGATGAGAAGCGCAATGCCAAGACGAATGAAGGGAAGCCAACTTTCGGTAATGACACCCGCGTCGCGCACCTCGAGATAGATATTCAGCCCGGCATAGACGATGCCGGCAACGAGAATGCTCACGAAAAGGATGGCGGTTGTCGGCGCAACCGGATGATCGAGCTGCCCGGGAGCGCGGGCCGACGCTTCGGCAACGTAGTGGGACCTTGCTGAGCCATGGCGGCGCGCATGGCCTCGACCCAAGGAAACCAAACAAGCCGTGTCGCCTCGGCCAGAACACGAAGGGGTTCATAGTCTCGTAAAACCGGGCGAACGCCTCGAAGGACGGGACCGCCTTGAGATTGATGGAGATGTGCTCCGCCAAGCCGTCAGACGACGGATGGTGGACGATCTCGATGTCGAGACCGGGGAGATGTGCGACGGCCTTCATGGCTTCGCCTTCGTTGTGATGGGTGGCATGCTCGAAACTCGACAACGCAAGCCCCTTGAAGATAGCAAACTTAACTAGGTACACCGCCGAGATTTCGTCAAGCGAAGGGATGGATGCTCTCGCGCTCGCGCCGCTTCCTGCTCGACGAAAATCCGGTCCGATTCTTTACGGTTTTCTCCGCGGTTTTCGGAACCCCGCTCCGTTCGCTCGGTTTCCCCTCCAAGACAAAGGAAGGAGTCTATAATGCTCAAGCTTATTTTATCTGCCGGAATCGCCTCGCTGCTAGTGTGCGGCGCATCCTACGCCGCTACGCCCCTAGCGTCTTCGCAGCTCGCCTCTTCCGACCTGGTACAAATCAGGCAGGACGGCAAGGATCGGGGCGACTGGCAAAGGCGGGGTGACGACAACTGGCGCGACCGCCACGCCTCTCGTTACGGACATGACGATCGCTATCGCAACTGGCATCGTTATGCCTATCGCCCGGACGACTGGGGTGATCGCGGCTGCATCTCGGCCGGTCCAATCTGGTATTGCCCGTAGGCAGTCAGCGATTCGGCCATCGCAGTTTCAAGGTCCCGCGGCCCGCTAACGCTTGCCGAGCGGCCGGGACCTCACGTGCTTATGCGCGGATGTGCGTGGCCTTGTCCTGCTGCTGCTTGTCGCCGCGTCGCTTCGAATTGCGCCGGCTGCTCATCGGCAGCACGGTCCGTGAACGCGCTGTAGACTGGGACTCCGATCCGTCTTCAGTCTCGTCATCGTACTCGATTTGCGGCGCCTCATCGTAGCCTGCGCGGCTGCTGTAGAAGATCAGCACCATGAGCCCGCCGCCGATCGCGAGGGTGAAGAAGATGCCGAGGCCCATCATCAGCCAGCCCCATGCCGGCATGGTCACATTGCCAGCCGAGACCCATCCGTAATGGCCTACGAATATCGCCCCAGCGAGAAAGGCGAGAAGAACGGCTATGACGGCAAATCGCACGGCAAATCTCCTGGTCGATCGCTCAAGTCGTCGTTCCAGATAGAACGCCCTCGACCATTATCTGGTGCCGGTCGCGGGAATCGCTTCTGCAATGTTGCCGCGGTTGGGGCGAATTTGCCTGAACCTCGCGCTCAACGCCGGCCACCAAGCATGGCCCCAGAATGCCGCAAGCGAAGTTCAAAGACGGCAATCGGAACAAAGCAACGCAAAAGGCCGCTCCCCAGTCTTGACTAAGAGTCGAGAAAGGGTTTCGAGATGGCCGTACACATCCCTCCGGTATTAGTCGTAATCGCCTGCAAGGTCCTCATGGCCGCAAACCCGGACCCCAATGCCGCCTTCACCCATGTCGAAAATACGGAGTGGGCCACGGAAAATTCCATGATGGTGTGCCAGCGGCACGAGGTCGATCTTTACGACCCGGTCGAGGGCATGAAGCTCAATCCATCCGATCACCCAGTCTCTGCGCTCAATCCCAACTGGGCAGATCATGGGCAGTGCGCCCGCGCCGGCATCGCGCTCGCGGTCGACTGGGATCAGGCACACCGCAACACGCCCTGGCGCGTGTGGCGCATCGGCTGCCCGTCGCCGATCGTCGATCTCAGGAGCGGAGCGCTGATCGGCTACAAGCTGCCGGAATGCGGCCACCAGGACACGGTGGTGTGCGAGACCGACTCGGAGATCTAGCCGCGCTGCTCGATCAGCACGGCGCGGAAGTCGTTGACGTTGGTGAGGGTGGGTCCCGTCACAAGAAGATCGCCGATGGCGTGGAAGAAGGTCCACGGGTCGTTGTCGGCGAGCATCGCTTTGGCGCTAATGCCGGCCTTCTCTGCACGGGCCAGCGTATCGGGGTAGATCAGCGCGCCGGCATTGTCCTCGCTGCCGTCGATGCCGTCGGTGTCGCCGGCGAGCGCATAGATTCCCTTCATGCCGTCGAGCGCGATGGCGAGCGCGAGCAGGAACTCGGTGTTGCGTCCGCCTTTGCCCTTGCCTTTGAGCGTGATCGTGGTCTCGCCGCCGGAGATCAGCACGCAAGGCGGCTTCTCGGGCTGGCCCCGCAGCGCGCATTGCCGCGCGATGCCGGCATGGACCAGCGCCACGTCGCGCGACTCGCCTTCGATCGAGTCGCCGAGAATGACCGGCGTGACGCCTGCCTTCTGTGCCACCCCGGCCGCGGCTTCGAGCGAGGCTTGCGGGGTTGCAATCATGATGTTCTCGACGCGCGCCAGCCGCTTGTCGCCGCGCTTGGGCGTCTCGTCGGCTGAGCGTAGGCGCTCGATGACCGCCTTTGGCACGTCGATCTTGTATTTCTCGATGATGTGAAGCGCCTGATCGTTGGTCGAGGGGTCCGGCACAGTGGGCCCCGAGGCGATGATCGAAGGATCGTCGCCGGGAACGTCGGAGATCATCAGCGCCACCACGCGTGCGGGATAAGCGGCGGCGGCGAGCCTGCCGCCTTTGATGGCCGAGAGATGTTTCCGCACGGTGTTCATTTCGGAGATGGTCGCGCCGGACTTGAGCAGTGCTTTGTTGACCGTCTGCTTGTCCTCGAGCGTCAAGCCTTGGGCGGGTAGTGCAAGGAGGACCGAGCCGCCGCCGGAGATGAGGCAAAGTACGAGGTCGTCGGCTGAGAGGCCCTGGACCAGTTCCAGGATACGCCGGGCTGCGTCCTGTCCGGCGGCGTCCGGGACGGGATGGGCCGCCTCGACGACCTTGAGCCTCTCGGTCGGAACGCGATAGCCATAGCGCGTGACCACGAGGCCCTCGAGCGGACCGTCCCAGGCGTCTTCGAGCGCTTTGGCCATGGCTCCGGAGGCCTTCCCGGCGCCGATGATCACGGTCCGGCCCTTGGGCCTTGGCGGCAGGTGCGCGGGCACGCAAATCGAGGGGAGGGCCGCCTCGACGGCAGCGTTGAACATCGCCTTGAGCAGCTCGTCGGGCTTCGTCAGCGGCTGATACTCCCCTCCCAAGCCGCGCAGAACCTGCACAGACGTTGCAAAAAGGCAAGCGAATGAATTGCAGAGATCAAAAAAGCCCGGAAATGCCGAGCCCTTCTTAGAACAAACCATGCAATTGGCACCGGATTGGCACCGAGCTATCTCAGCATTCTCTCGATTGCCTCTGCCACCCTGTCTTCGGAGCCGTCGCCAAATAGGTGGGCGTATACCTTCAGCGTGATGACCGGCGAGCTATGCCCAAGCCGCTTACTCACTGAGACCACGTCAATGCCGTCCTTGATGAGCGCCGAGGCATGGCAATGTCTGAGGCTGTGGAATGTCACGGGCGGTACCCGTCGATTCGTCTAATCTCCCTGTTCCGCGCGACACTGAGATTGTTCGGTTTGAGCGGGGAGCCGTCATGGTTGCAGAACACCAGGGCGTCAGGTTCAGGTTTGCCCATCCCGAGCCTCAGTCTGACTTCGAGTTGCTGCCGACGATATTGCTCAAGCTCGCGCACCGCACTCGGCGGCAGAGATATACTCCTTCGGCCGTGTCTGGTCTTGGGATCCTTGAACCGGAGACCCGCCTTAGTTTGCTCAAGAGAGCGTTCGATGCGGATGCTATTGGCATCTACATCGGACCAACGCAGGGCCAAGAGTTCACCCATTCGGCACCCCGTAGCAAGGCCGAGCGACATGAGCGGATATAGCCTGTGTTCTTTCAGGGCCTCCCTAGCGGCCCTAATCTGATCGGGGGTCAATATCTCGACTTCATCGATTTTCAACCTCGGCGGCGTTACTGCATCAGCCACGTTGCGAGACAGCATCTCCAGCTTTACTGCTTGCTTGAGCGCGCCCCACAGCGCGCGATAGCAATGACGGACAGTGCGCGCAGATAGCCCCTGCCCATATCGCAAACCGCCGCTCTTGGTGAGGCCCGATAGCCAATCATGGACCTGCTTTGGCTTTAGCTTCTGCAATTCGAGGCCGCCAAGCACCGGATTGATTCGATTGTCGATGATCTCGGCGTATCTCTCACGAGTGACGTTGGTGACGCCCGTCTTGCTGTCGAGCCATGAGCGCAGGTATTCGCCGACCGTGACATTGCTGGGGTCAAGCAATGTTCCTCGGTGATACTCGTTCAGCAAGCGGGCAAGCTCGGCTTCAGCATCGGCTCGCTTCCCCTTCACAGTGGCATTACGAGTTCTACGCCTGCCGTGCTCGTCGAACCCGACATCGAACTTGAGTCGCCAGCTACTTTTTCCGCGTCGGGTGATGTTGCCTCTCATTTGGTTGCTCCTAGTTCGACCCCGCGCAATGCTCCCCAAATGTTTATGGTGGCCTCCACGGTGAGGTGTGCAAAGCTCTCAAGATAGAAGGTGTGATAATCCGCACCAAATTGGCCCTGTTCTGCGTCCTCCTTAAAATTCGGCGTAGAAGGCGCTTCGTCTATCGGATTTTTTAGGAAGGTGATTGACGCCATAGCCACTGCACCAGAGCGCCTGACGGTGGCAAGAAGTGCCCTGGCGAGTAACTCTTCCGAGTTCAGCGCGGCGGTTAGCGCGGCAACAAAAGTCTTCTTGCCCGTCACTGGGCAGCGCCCCTTGAGGTTCGCAATAGCCCTAGTTTGCTGCTCGACCTCGGAGAGGCTGCCAGTCGCCAGCAGCGAGATGAGCAGTATCGCCACCGACTTGGCGTCGGCCGGCACTCCGCTTCCAGGCCCCCGGCCAGAGCGGGGGTGAAGCAATCCTGCATGCACCAGCGCCCGCTGCCGCTCGTATATGGCCGCCGGCGTCATACCGACCGCCTTGGCCAACTTGGGAATAAGGCCCTTTAAGGATGTGGGTCGCATGGTCCTTCCGAAAATATGGTGGGACTATACACCACTACTCTTGACACGTTAAGCGGTAACGCCCTAAAAGAGGTGTAATTAACCACTACTAGGATTCTCACCAATGGAGCTTGAGAAGCAAACACTAACTATCGACGAAGCCGCAAAGGTTTTGGGCGTTGGGCGCAACAAGGCCTATGAGGCCGCGCATCGCGGCGAGATACCGACCATCCGAATCGGGAAGCGCATCCTCGTGTTGAGAGAGCCGCTTAAGCGGATGCTAGAAGGCTCACGATAGGTGGATGCTTTCGTAAATCAGTGCGAGCATTGCAACGAAGCAGTGTCCGAAACTAAGCGGGGACGGCCACAAAGATTCTGCTCCGACAGATGTCGGCAAGCACACCGGAAAATCGGTTCCACAGCTGAAAATGGCCTGAGGTACCGGCCCGGCCGACTGAAGCCAAAACCGGCTTTGGAAGGCATTGAAGATACAGCCGAATTTAAACCGAAAAATCTATCTCTAAAAACGTCACCCCTCCGTTGCGAGCGGGTAAACGACTCCACCTTCAAGATCACCAACGGCGAACTGACCAATGTACCTGCTTCGCACGGTCAGTGGTCCGGCTATTGCACCACGAAAGCGTTGGCGTGGATCATCAAGCTTGGACCGCACGCTTGGCTCGCTCGATGTAGCGACCAAGTCTGTGGGCCTTCAACCTTCAGCGAGGCGAAGGCGTATGCCTTCGCGATGGCAAAGGGCACTGATGGTGATTACTTCGTCCGCAGCGTTCCTCACTTGAACGGATTGCAAGCACGTTTGACCGACACCGCTGAAAATTCTGGCGATGACTAGGTACAGCGCCAAGCAACGAAGAATGCGCGGCATCAACGGGAGGTCCAAGCGGCAGTTCCTCCAACTCTTCACCAACGTTAAGCGAAGCACTGCCTATTACGGTCTTAGCCCTTACGCCCGCAGCCTGCTATTTGAGCTGATCGACCGCTACAACGGCTGCAATAACGGCATGATCGGGCTGGGAGTGCGCGAAGCCGCCTACGAGTTGGGTTGCTGCAACGGAACTGTCAGCAATGCAATGCGCGAACTCGATGATGCCGGTCTAGCAAGACCAACCAAGGTCGGAGCATGGCGCGGTAAGAGAGCCACCGAATGGCGCTTGATGTGGCTGCGCTGCGATAAGACGGGGGATCTGCCGGTCAGCGCGTGGGATCAGCGAAGACCCTTTTCCGAGTTCACCACACAGGACACTAAAGTTCATGGAGTGGGACATCGGGAAGTTGTGAGTTCACTACACAGGACGCATCGGGCAAAAAACTCAATAAACGAGTCTGGGCTGAGTTCACCAGACAGCACACATGTAGATATATACCAGGGGGTGAGGGGATCAGATGGGGGCACGGCATCGATCACTGATGGCCCTCCCAAAATTACCCGAAAATCCACTCGCAAGAATTTTTCGTCCTCCTCTCATGCCTAGATCCCGTCAAAGGGCCTGCCTTGAGCAAGGGCTCAAGCTCGACATCAACCGACTCATTCGGCAAGGCGCCATGCGACCGGGAGTCGTTCCGTATCTCGTGGACCGACAGCTACACCGGCGAGGTCGTTGCTGCTGGCATCATCACAGCCAATATGGAAGGCCTCTACCAGGGTTGGTTTAGAATCCAACTTGGCAGCCTCGACCAATGGATCGATCTGATCCCGCAGCCGCGGCATTTCGGTGGACGGCAGTGGTATTTTGAATGTCCCATGACCCGCCGCCGCTGTTCGGTGTTGTGGAGGCCTCCCGGGGCGAAGCGCTTTTGCAGTCGTCAAGCTTGGACACGACAAGCTGCTTATGCCCACAGTTTCTCGATGCCGATAATCGTGCACATCGCGGCAAAGCGAAGATCAAGGCGCGCTTGATTGGCGATTGCGATCCCGATGAATGGGATTTGCCACCCAAGCCTAAGTGGATGCGGTGGTCGACGTACAATCGGCTTGTCGAAAAATTCGACTCCTACGAGGAGGTTCTGGATCGAGGAATAGCTGAGCTGATGGCCAAACTCCTCGGAAAGAAAATCTAATTATATCAAAGCCTCAATTTAAAGTTGGGCAAGAGATTTCGATTCCCAACGGCAGCACGCTTTGGGTCATTAGCGGACATTAAGAGAGCGGATCAGGGATGTCCGCTACCCCCAGAAGCAGACTCGTTCATCCTCGGTATCGATGTCTGCTAAGTGCCATTAACGGACATTCAGCGGCCGCTTAGGCCCGTCCTGTTCACCCGCTGCGTTGTGCGAAATGTCACATAAAGAATCCAAGAGGTATGCCACGTTCTCCTGGTCGCCAGGCGACAGGGTGGCCGCGCGGCGGAGGATCAACGCCACGCGCCTTTCCTAAAGAAAGGGGGAAGCAGACCCTAGCCTGCTTCCCCCACCCAAAGCCCATGGCCCGGAGGATCATTCCGCCACTGGCATCTAGGCAGGGGGGTAACATGAGGCAAGACGGGTTCGTTCCGTTGTGACAATTGTCACTCCGGGACGAATTTCACAGCAGTTACGGAAAAATTTTTTTAGCAGGTGTGGCAATTACCACAGCGCCGATTCGGGCGATGCTTTACGATTCTCCTCATGCTCAAGAGAAAGTCTTGGGCAGGAACTTTCGGAGGATCAGTCATGGCCCCGCAATCAGACACCACCAGCCTTTACGTCCTGGTCTGCAGCTTGGCCGGAACCATCGTTGGCCTAGCCGCAACGTGGATCGTCGTCGCTCATTCCTTTGTGCAGCCAATGGTCGCCTAGCTTTGCACGCGACAAGATCGGAGGACTCATCTATGAGGAGCCGCCTCTCAGCACTCGCAATTATCCTCTGCGGTACGCTGGCAATTTGGTTAGCTATGGCCCCACAACAAAACTTCCAAATCTCGCCTGTTCCCCCTGGCGCGGATTGGACCGCTTAGCGAGCTTGCTGAACCTCAATGGACGAGGATCTCAGGTCGGCCCTGTATGTCTCTGCCGGCGTGTTACTCGTCGCCTTTTTCAATCTGAGTGATGAGGCCTCTGAGGTTACGTATACTTTGTTCCATTCCCCACTGCTTGTTTCCGCGTCTGTCCTCGTTGCGCTCGTTGTTGGGGCGAAATTTTTTGGACCCAGCGGATGATCTAGCCATCGGCGCATCGGTCGGGCTTTTCGATGCCAACTATCAGCGCCAATGGCTCCACAGCCCTGAGACGCAGGACCCCAGCAAACCTCTCGGCCAGAAATATGGATGGCCAGCCGACAGCCAACACCATCGTGCTGAAGATAGTTACGCGGTATCGCCGCTTCAGTAGAGGCGAGGTGAATGTCCGCTATGGGTCACTAGCGGACATTAGTCAGCGCATCAGAAATGTCCGCTTTACCCTCAATAGCGGACATGCTCCTCCTGACCATCAATGTCCGCTAAGTGCCAGAAGCGGACATCGCAGCGTTCCGAACCTGCTAAGCTCAGAGGTCCTTCGTCAGTAGAACCCAACTCTGCCCATCGTTTGTCCAGTTCTCTTTGACCATCAGCCTTGTGGCACTCTCCTTGTAGCCGCAGTGCTCATAAAGCCGCCGCGCGCCGGCATTGGCGTCGGAGACAATGACACTGAGCCCTCGCCTTCCAAGCGCTTCCGCTGTCTCGTCCGCTAACCCCAGGAGGCTTGTACCGAGCCCCTGCATGCGAAATTGCGGGCGCACGGCCAGCACGTTTATGTACCAGGTGCCAGGCGCGAGGTTCTCCAACTCCTGCAGAGGCACGAACATTGCTGGCATGTCGTTGGGAACCGGCTCTGGATTATTGGGAATCTCATAACCGATGAGGCAGCCGGCGCATTGGCTATCATGCTCGATGATCGTCGCGTTACGGTAAGAAAAACTGCCTTCCTCGCGTGCGGCGCGGCGGCGGCCGACATCCCAGGCCGCTTCACCTTGTTCCGCCAACTGGCCCCAGAGGTAGAGGGGCATGCCTTCCCCAGCATAGTTGACGAGTTCGGCAAGCACGGTGACATCGTCAATGGTCGCAGGCCTGAATGTTAGGATTAGGCTGCTTCATGGAAATTCGCTGGGAAGCGTTTCGCCGTTCAAACAGGCAATGACGAAATGCATGAGGGGTTGTTCCCTTTTCCTGACGGCGTGGAATGTCCGCTTTGGGTCATTAGCGGACATTAGAGAGCGGATCAGGGATGTCCGCTTTACCCCCAAGCGCGGACATACTCAGCCGTGCCAGTCAACGTCCGCTATGTGCCAATAGCGGACTTATGAAGGTACCGTCTAGTCAGCCGCGTCACTTCTGGCAGCCGACGAAATAAACGCCGATAGTCGCACCCGATGCGTCCTTGACCGGCTCATAGCCGCTGACATAGGGCGTCCCAAGAACGGACGCCTTGCCGTAGTATGCCTTGCCCGCTTTGATCGACTCGAGGGGCGCCCCGGTCAGAATAGTTCCAAGCTCACGCCCACCTCCCATCCGCGCCGACACGTTCGTCGCGACCCGGATGTAATCATCGCCACTTTTCACGAACAGCGTCGCCGCCGTCCCTCGTCCGCCTTCCTCCGCAACCGCATCTACCACGGAATTGTTGTTGTTCATTTTGGTCGAGCCGAAATACAGAGCAGGAGCATCCCTGCCTTCGACCAAATCTGTCCCATCAATTTTTGGCGCTCCTAATTTAGCGGTCTTGTCTTTCAAAGCCGCCATCAATTTCGCGACTCTTGCATCCTGAGCATTGCCAACACTTGGCATAAGCACCGGGGGTGCAAGAAAGCCAAACGCAAAGATAAACATGCCAATGACATGCGCCTTTTTGACTGACCTAAAAAGTATCGATTTCATTGAAGTGACGCCTTTCGCTGACGTGACCGACTTCAGTTAAGTGCCATCAGCAGACCCTCCGGCAGCCTTTGTTGCCATCGCTTGAGCTTCCTACTTAGTGGCATGTTTGTTCTCCGGTTCCTCAGCAGAAAAGATAGTGAGACTCTGCGGTTATTGGACATCCACGCTTGGTGCTGAGTTGCGGAGCGGCTTCTTTCAGGCGGCGTTTGCGTACTTGTGACTTGCCAATCGAGCTATATGGCGTGGCAAGGTCTATCTGCGGCGCAAAGTCCCGTGTGGCGCTCTTAGTGCGGTCAAAATGCAGCGGCGCTTAAGGTAGTGAAGCATAGCACTGCAATAGTGCCTGGCCATAAAGCGCGAACGATCCTTGTCATGCGTTCTCACAAGTTGTCACATTCATCGGGCTGTTTAGGCGGCTCGCGATGGATCCTGCCGTCGCAACCGCCGACGCGCCGCCGACTAGTCTCAACGGCGAATAGGACGCCCCATCATTTCAGCACATCGGCCTCGCAATAGCGAAGGCCCCCGATAAGAGGCTCGGGGATTTTGCTACAACAGACGCTCGTGCCGCAACCATCACCAAACAACTGGCGCTGGACGAATAACGATCCGAAGTGGGGAGCCGAGAGCACTTCACACCGGCCGCGGCTTTGATTCTGAATCAACCGCCACATAGGTGAAGACACTTTCGGTCAGGAGCGGGCTCCTTTCGGTGAGCTTCCCCTGCTGATGTCAGCGCCTAAACGTTCCGAAAGACGTTGCCGGCCGCGAGGACCAGATAGCCCACCAACAACAGAGTGAACCCAGTGCGGCTAAACGGAAGTGCGATATGTGCGTAGTGAGCTACGGCCGCTATCAACGCGAGAACAACTGATATGACGAAGGTAATGACCTTGGGCGCTGAAAGTTCGAGCTGCATGTTTCCCCCTTCGAGCCCGCCAGTGGGCTCAATAAGTCAGTGTAGCGTCTCAATCCAAACGTGGCGACGTTTCTGCCACGCACCCAGAAGGTCGCGAGTTGGCCAAAAGAGTCCGCTATGTGCCATGAGCGGATTTCACTGCGAGATCAGGTCGCAGTATTTGTCGCTTTACCGTCACGCCCGATGGTTAAGCGCCTCAACAGCAAAAGCGCGTAATGACCGAAGGTAGCGAATGTCTTTCTACAAATTGCGGAGGAATGAATTGGACCCTCTCGATCACGAGATCTTGGAGGGGGCGTTTGAGGCCGCCTGGGAAGCAATCAAGGGCAGTGATCGACACTCCGACACTGAAAGCGACGAGGAACTCGAGCTGGCATTGCGCCGCGAGCTTATCGAGATCGCTCGCTTAAATGGCGTGAGTGATCCAGAGACGCTGAAAGACGTCTTGTTAGTCAGGGCGCCACCATGGCGTGCGCCGCGACGTGATGCTCCCTAGGATGCACAAAATATTCTTCTCCCTTAGCCTTCGCTATTGAGGTTTAGGCTCCTACATGCTGCGCGCGGCATGACCGGGAGGGCTGTGAGGCAGCTGAGGACGAGTCTTGAACGAATCCAAGCCAAAGCTCGCGAATTGGCGCGCTCGGGCAAGTTCCACGGTTGGCGTCCCATTGCCTTCGAGCTGCGATTCGAGGAGGGCTACGAGGAAGCGCGCGAGTGGCTTCATGATGCAGCCACTCAAGATCAGCTTGACCGCCTTTGCCAAACTGCTCGCGAAGCCAAAAACGAGGCCGCTTGAGCTAAACTTTTTTCTGAGCCGGCTATTGCACTGCACTTCACACTGCTGGTGCACCGCATGAAGACGCGCGCAGCGGTAATTGCTAAAATTTTGACTTAAGTAAGCGGACAATCAGTCGGTGGGGCGTGGGAGCCGAGAGTAATGGGACCTCTCGGCGTTTCTCCGGAGATGCTTGGCCATGCCCTTCGAGGCTTATTCGGCTTACTTTCGGCCCGAGGAGCTCGAAATTCTAGCCGCTGCCTATGCCGCTGCATGGCAGGATTTGTGGACTGAAAGGCTTACCCTCGGCGCCAAGCAAACTTCGGTCCTTAAAAAGAATCTCGCGCAAATCATTCTGGCTTCCGCCTGCAACGGAAAACGGGACGTCGAACGACTAAGAGAGGTTGCGTTGCGCGGAGTATCAAGTCGAGCCCGAGCCTTGCTATAGGCGAGACAATCGACGCCGATTTGCGCGCACTCTTGATCTAAGGTCACGCACCACAGCTTGCGGCGAAGTTGGCGGGAAGCGATCAGCAACGAAATCTATAAGAACGTGACCTCGGTGCAACAAAGCTCACGTTTAGGGTGTGTTCTCCAGCTGCTTGCCTACATCCTAAGTCTTCCGATGCCCAGAGAACACATTCGAACTGTGGCGTTTTGATCACTCCCTAAGATTATCTATTTGTTAGAGCGCCGCGGCCTAAAATTGCCAAAATAGCCAACTAGAATCACTTCAAATGAGGGACTCCGCCAAGGGGAGCAGCGCAGCGCCGCTGTAGTTTCAGGCGGCACCTTGGCAGACCGGGGGCAGGTCATGCCGCACCACAACGCTGCATTAACAATTGATCTTGGTCCATGGGAGCACCACACGCGCAGAGCGGACCCGCCCGGGCGTTCGTGGTGCAAATCACCAATTTGGAAGTCGATCCGAAGGCACAGGCTCGCCGCGGAGCCGCTCTGCCGTCAGTGTGCAATTGAGGGTCGAACCGTGGCTGCAAGCCACGTTGATCACGTCAATCCCCATCACGATCAGTGGCTGCTCTTCTTCAAATACGAGAATACTCAAAGCCTGTGCCCGCACCACCACAACACGCATAGGCAACGAGAGAAGCGGGACAACGTCACCAATCAACGGGCAGAGCTGTTAATTGATGCCTAGCCGAAGGGTCTCAAGTCCGGCCCCCGCGACTGTCGGCTTTCAATTAGTTTTTCGACAGTCTTTGCCGCATCTCTAACTTATTGGACGTTTTCTTGCGTGGGTTCCCATGCCCTCCCAAGCTTTGCTCTAGGGCGGCAAAAAACCCCACGGGCTGATGATGCTTTCTGAGGAGATCAGCGAATGCTTCAGCGGCGAGTTCTGGAAACGTGCTGCCCGTCTCATCCGCAACGGCTTCTATTGCGTGCCAAGTGTCATCATCGAATTGGACTTGCTTACCATGCATGGCTACTGCTCATCACATACGCCCATTACAAACTATGCACCCGTATGACGCTCCGATGAACTGCGCCCATTGTCACCGCCCGCTGATCAGCATCGACACTATGTCGAGCTCTGGAAAAGCCGTCACAAATCTTCTGTGGTATGGCTAAGCCAGTACGTGCACCGCAGATTGGTCCGGCGATAGCGCCATAGAAGAGTTCCGCTCGAGCTCCTCACCACGTCCGCTTTGGGTCATTAGCGGACATTAGAGAGCGGATCGGGGATGTCCGCTTTATCCCCAGAAGCAGACATTACTCAGCGTGGGCATCGATGTCCTCTAAGTGCCACTAGCGGACACTTTAGCCGTGTTCCTGTCGAGGATTACAAGATTACCAAGATTGACGGGCTCCGGGGAGCCTTTGGAATCCTGGTCGCCAGACGGATAGACGACGTGGATGATCATGGCCTTGGTAATCTGCGCGGAAATTGGAAGGTTGTGCGCCGACGAAATCAATAGCGGCGGAGCCGCTCTCGAATACATAGGTCACGCTCGTCCCACACAGCGCCCGGCATAGCGGAATAGACGAGGCATCCGTCGAGATAAGTGGCAAGCACCACGGTGTCCCCAATAGTCTCAGAGTCGACCGAGAGAATGTCGCGATCGAGGATGACGAGATCGGCGCGTTTTCCAACCTCGAGACTACCGGTAGTGGCATCCTGCTTCATGGCGAAGGCGGCATGGATCGTGTAGGCGTCGATCGCCGTTCCTATAGGAATGCGCTCGTCAATGTTAAGCGGCCCATGGCCCATGCCGAGCTCGGTCCTGGTGACGGCATGCTGCATGGCGCGAAATGGGTTATAGGAGCTGACATCCCAGTCGCTGCCGCCGACGATCGTGGCTCCGGCAGCGTGGAGGCTGCCGGCGGGATAAAGATAGCGGTATCGATCAGGCCCCAGATAAGGCTCGATCGGAGCTTCGAGAGAAGCATCTCGCTTGGCCCATTCGAGCTGCATGTCGGCGATCACGCCGAGCTCCTTGAACCGGGAAAAATCGCTCGGATCAACGAGCTGCAGATGGGCAATCTGGTGGCGGTTGTCCCGCTTTCCATTTGCTTGGCGAGCATACGCGAAAGCATCGAGGCTCGCGCGCACGGCCCTATCGCCAATGGCATGGGATGGACCGCGAGACCGGCGGCATCGATTTTGGCCACCAGCCTAGAAAAACGTTGCGGGTCGAAATAGAGCTCTCCCACATTCTTTGTCGGGTTGCCGTCGGCATCGAGATATGGCGAAAGGAGAGCGGCTGTCTGCGCCGGGTATTCCATAACCCCGTCGGCGAACACCTTGACCACACCGGCTCGTAGAAAATTCGGATCAACGTCACCCGCTTTGCTCGCCGCGATGAGACGCGCCACTGATTGATCGCTGTCGTCATTCGGGTCTTCCACATAGATGGCAGTGCGCACGCGCATGCTGAGCTTGCCGCTTTCGTAAAGCCGCCGCCACACTGCCGCCTCTGCCGGCGTCACATAGGCGTCCATCAGAGAGGTAAGGCCATAGGCTGACATGTTTTTCAGCTCGCCCGCGGTCAACGCCGCACGTTCCTCAACCGAGGGCTCTGGAATCTTGTCCAAGACCAAAGCAGTAGCGTTGTCGAAGAAAGCCCCGATCGGTGCCCCCGACGCATCGCGGGCGATTTTGCCACCAGGCGGATCGGGCGTGGCAGCGGCAACTCCGACAAGCTCTAGGCCGCGGCTGTTGACCCACGCCGTATGCCCGTCATTGCCCTCAAGCACGAGCGGCCGCGCGGATTCGATGCTGTCGAGATCGCGTGCCATCGACGAGAAGCCGTAATTGTCGAGCTGCACCGCCTCCACCCATTTATCCGGGCCACCAGGTTCTTTGGCGAGGCACGCGTGTATCGCCGGCTTGAGCGCATCAATCCTAGCCGGAACGCCGGCGAGGCTGCACTTGAGACGGTCGACCGCACCGAAGATCGGATGGATGTGCGTGTCGATCATTCCAGGCAAAACAAGTTTCCCCTGGAGGTCCACTGTCTGAGTCTTGGCACCGATTAGCGGCACCATGTCTTCATCATGACCTACAGCAAGGATGGTGTTGCCGGTGAAGGCGATCGCCTGGGCGATGGAGCGCGTCGAGTCGGCGGTGTAAATTTTCCCATTTCGCAGGACAACTTCGGCCTTGCCCTCGCTGGAATGAGCGGAGTTAAGCCCGGGGCACGAAGCCAGCAAGGCCACGCATGCCGCGACGGTAGTTCTCAGCGCAGTCATACCGCGTTCTTTTCCGAGAGGATGACGCCGTGGGCAGGAGTAACTAGACACCACCATAAGAGCAGCCTTTTCAAATCACTTTGTTTTGCAGGCAAGGTGTGGATGTCAAATTGGATCTCTTAGCGTCTGCTTTGGGTCAAAAGGCGACATAGCCGACAGGTTCAATGATGTCCGCTTTCACAACGGAAGCGGACATCGAAAGGGATCCAATGATTCACCGTTGAACGTTTGGCGACCGACGTAGCAAACGGCGGTGGTGACCCCGGCAGGATTCGAACCTGCGGCCTCCAGATTAGGAAGCTGACTCCTCGCATTGAATTTATTTAGCTTTTAGGCGGCATGTCGCATTTGTGTTGCGTCCGTGACCGATTACGTTCTGTTGCCCACTTAGGTTCTTATCTTATCTCCGCTTCCTTCACTTCAACTGATCATAGTAGTTTTGGCTCTGACCATCACGAGCAGGGCGAACAACGGGGGTTGCCCGCGTCATGTCGGCCCCCGCCAGGGCATAGGCTCTGGTCGTGGCGTCGTTAATCGCCGTTTCGACTTGCTTTTGGTAGCGCGGGAATTCCTCAGCACGAGCCTCTCGCGGAACGTAGATGGGATCGCCCATGACGATGCCGAGCTTCGAGAACGGGAAGTTGATGGTCATCCGGCTCCACGAATTCGCCGACCAATAGCGGGAGCTCGCGACCGCAAAGGGAACAATTGGCCGCCCCGACCGACTGCTGATCATGATAATGCCGGGGCCGCTTTTGCGAGCCGGACCTGGCGGCACGTCAGCGGTTAAAGCGACGCTGAACCCTTCTCTGAGAGAGGCAATCA